>Ga0315285_10003771_pt1 | contig 15776 bp, 16 predicted proteins | sample YL17G09_36_MG_FD_203698 | JGI IMG/M metagenome (GOLD analysis project Ga0315285, IMG submission 203698) | Sediment microbial communities from Yellowstone Lake, YNP, Wyoming, USA - YL17G09_36 | ecosystem: Environmental > Aquatic > Freshwater > Lake > Sediment | place: USA: Wyoming | collected...
ACAGGGTCAGGCTTGAAAACGCGAATACTTCTTCTGGTACGTATAGCTTCAATGACATCCATAATCTCCTCCTGGTCGTATTTTGGTGTTCAGTCTAACACGAGAATCATGCTTGGTCTATCCTTGTTTCCACAGTTAGAGTGTCTACCATGATGGCTTGATGTTCAGTGAACCGGCCTGTTGTCTCAATTGAGTAATTCATTAAGGCCGGTATACTGGTCAGCTTGTCGCCCGGGCTCGGGACTCTCTAGAGGTCATTATCGAGTCTCAGAGGTAGCTAGCGGCTGCTTGTTAAATAAGCGAGGACAACGGGTAACATTTTGGCTTTTTGTGCAATTTAGGCTTTACACCCACGTGTTTATCCCTATTTTCGTTCAATGGTTAATAGGGTTTTGGCTACCACCTAATGGAAGAGTAGTCGGGGGAACAGGCGAACCTCATTAGCATCACGGGCATAAGAATCTAGGCGATACTCGGTGGTATCCTTCGAAGACATAGAAATAGAACAAAGGCTAAAACTGAAATGTCAAAGCCGTAGCCAAAACCTCAAAACTACCAGAGGAATTAAACTGCCTCTCTACTGGCAACTGATGTTATACTGGATCAATCGGTATTTTAGGAGGTATTAATGGCTAACAGTCCTCAGACTGTGGCACTTATTAAGACGGCGCTACAACCCTGGCATGAGGCACTGGCTAACCCGGCTGCCGCTCAGCAGAAAGTCCTTAGCACTTTGCTACGGACATACGTTCAGACCGACTATGGCGCGTCTCATAATGCGGGAAGGGTCACCGGCATTGAAGAATACCGGAGTGCCTTTCCAGTTGTTACTTATGAGGACTATAAACCGTTAATTCAACGGGTGATGGCCGGAGAAATAGCATTGCTATTGAATGAGGAGCCGGTCGGTTGGGCGATCACGCGTGGCACCACTCAAGACGAACCCAAGTTCATTCCGATGACACCTACGGATATTCGGATGCGAGTCAGCGCTGGCCGAGCGATGATGAACTATGCCGTTGCCAGCGGCCAATACGATATTTTCGAGGGCGCCAACCTGAATTTGAACCTCCCTTCAGTGATAGGCAAGGTGAAAGTGGGTGAAAAGGAGCTGGAATACGGTTATAGCTCCGGGATATACGTAAAATACGTCTCAACCGCTACACCCATCCGTTCAATCCCGGTGCAGAGTGATATTGATGCGCTGGGTGGGGGTAAAACTATTCGTGACTGGGAAGCCCGCTTCGAACTGGCTTACAAGAAGTGCAAGGATGAAAACGTGACGATGCTGGGAGGTGTGGCACCTACAGCAGTACAATTCGGTCGGTATTTACACCGGACACATAAAACGTATCCCAAGGATATCTGGAAAATCAGGGTGATGACGCTAGGCAGCGTACCCGGCATTAATACTCACTATGAGCCGTCCCTAACGGCCTTTTACGGACCGGCAGCCATCCGGGAGATTTACGGAGCAACCGAGGGGATGTTCGGGCAACAGAGTGATAGACTGCGTGCCTGGGTGCCTAATTACGACCTTTTTTTCCTCGAGGTGCAGACTGGCTCCGGAATAAAGATGTTACACGAGATGCGGCCGGGTGAAATTGGTAGTCTTGTCGTCTCTACTCCAATTCTGGCACGCTACAAGATTGGCGATTTGATACTGGCTTGTCGTGCCCCATATTTCCGTTGCATTGGCCGCGACCGCTGGTGGACACCTTTGGATTATTACTGGGGAGAGTTTCTGACCCTCAACTTCGGCCGGTTATAGCGTTATTTCCGGCGGCGAAGTGCTCCCCGTAACAGAATAGACAGACCGATGGCTACGAGGATAATGGGCCAAATGTAGTCCCAGCTCCAGCCAGTCAGGTCGGAAATGCCTACGGCTAGTAGAATAAAACCGATTATCAGGCTACCGCCAATTGCACGTCGGTATTCGGGGATAAGCACACGGATAATAACTTTACCAATAAGGATGACTCCGGTACCTAGAAGGAAAACCGCCCAACCATGTCCCTCCCAGTTATAGTTGAAAAGGTTTAGCGTACCGGCGAAAGCGACCAGGCCACCCCAGATGAGAATAGCGGCAATAGAAATCATCCGTAAACGGTCACGCTCCCATTTTTCATCCCAACCACGCCCACTCCCCTTCTCCTCATTTTTCTCCCCTCTCTTTTCTTCCTCTTTCTCATTTCGCCGTGGTTCCGACATATGGCCTCCTTGAACGGCACGTGGGGATTCGGGCCAGTTGAAGTGCGTTCAAAAGCATATTATAGACTGGGCGGGATCTTGTCAATCGTGTCCCGTTTGAACTCCAATTCGAAACCTTAAGCGGCGAAACTGACCCGTTTGGGTATGGCTTTCTGGAAGGGTAATCCTCAGGGAATCGCGCAGCCCCGCACATCATTATGGAATGCAATCACACAATCGAGAGGGAAGCGGTATCGAGAGTTACGAAGATTCAGCCAGAGAGAGGTGGGGTCTTGGTTACCAAGAGGTTCAGCCTGTATTCGCTCTTTTCTATCTCTTTGCCTGCTTCTGGACAAGGCTCGACGCTAAAGATGAATTGATAGGAACCGAACTGAGCCTTTGATAGTTCTTGAGTTAGGGCCGGATAAGTGAGCACTTTTTCTTGACCTGTTCCCGAATGAGTTATTTCCACAAGGCAGGCCACTTCACCCTGCCAGATACATTCGACTCCTAACGGACAGCGGCTGTCAGCAATAACATCGATAAACTTGATAGCAAGGTCGTCCCCGTCTATCGAAGCACTTTGGCCAACAGTAAGACTGAAGCTATCTCCTAGGCTGAATGTTTTGTAGTCGCTTTTTGGGGCACATGAGGCAATAGCAATAAAAGCTGTTACCAGGAGAACGCCAAAAATCACAGAGACCCAAAAGGAAGCCCTCGGTTTCCCGGGAGAAGTTGCTGCATTGATTATTTGCTTCATACTGCACTCGCTCAAGGCCTCGATGGCCCTATTCTATCTATTTCACCGGCTCTGTTGTCCTTATTACTGTAATGCAGAAGGCCGAAAAAGGTTGCACTATGTCGCTTCGCTTAATCCCTCTCGAATTCCAGGGACACCGCAAACTACTCACTGATAATATGTAAGATAGGGGCTGCTTTCTGAGCAGGGGTCGCGGGTTCGGATCCCTCCAGGGACGCTACGACGCCAGGTAGAGCAAAGCTTCTGGGATGACTGCTTTCCTGACCTTGGAAGTGGCCGGGGCCATCATAGTACTTGGCCGGAGACCCTGCACATTCTGATGGAATATCAAATGGGTATCACTGGCTACGTTTTACCAGTCTCTTGCTTTGTGCGCCATACCGTCGTGGCTGTCGCGAAAGGCGTGATTCTCCGTCCGGGGCAGGTCTGGCGTAATCAAAGCCTTGAAGTGTCATGCGCTCCAGCGGCGCGTGGAGAAGCCGCTCAAGGGCGACTATCTTATCAGCATCGTCACTGGTCACAAAGGTAAGCGCATCTCCGTTTTTGTTAACTCTTCCGGTACGGCCGATCCGGTGGATATAGGCATCTGTATCTTCCGGCATATCGTAATTGATGACGTGGGAAATGCTCAGGACATCGAGACCGCGGGCGGCGATATCGGTCGCCACCAGAATCTTGACCGAACCGTTACGGAAAGCTTCGAGCGCGGCTTGACGTCGCCCCTGGGAAAGGTCGCCCTGCAGAGAAGTCACCTGATAGCCGGCTCTTAGCAGCTGCTCTGCCACGCGTTCGGCTCTGTATTTGGTACGGGTGAAGACAAGCACCGACTCCATCTGGGTTCTATTTAGAATTTGCTTCAGCAAATTCGTCTTGAGGTGCTGCTGTACCGGGTACAGAGCGTGTGAAACCGTCTTTGCAGGTAACCGTAGGTCAACCTGCGCTGTGACCGGGTCATGCAGGATTTCACGCGCCAGGCGCCGGATATCGTCAGGCATGGTAGCCGAGAAAAGCAATGTCTGGTGTCTATGCAGGATGCAGCTTAGTATGCTGCGTACATCGGGCAGAAAGCCCATATCGAACATGCGGTCGGCCTCGTCAATGACGAGGACTTCCAGATCCGCTAGACTGATAGTCCCTTTCCAGAGATGGTCAAGTAGACGGCCCGGGCAGGCCGCGACAATCTCAGCGCCGCTGCGCAGTCCACGGGTCTGCCGTTCCATGCTCACCCCGCCGTAGACAGAAATACTCTGCAATCCTGTTCTGCTCCCCAGTTTGTTGATAACCTCGCAGGTCTGCTCGGCCAGCTCGCGTGTCGGGGAGATTATCAGCGCCCGGACGCGTCCTCGAGGGCCCGAGCGCAGACGTTCTAAAATCGGCAGCACGAAAGCGGCCGTCTTGCCTGTGCCGGTCTGCGCCAGCCCGATGACATCACGTCCCTGCATTACCAGCGGGATGACCTGCAATTGGATTGGTGTGGGTACGGAATAACCGAGCGCGCGTACACCGGCCATGACGCTCGGAAGCAAATTAAACGTTTCGAAATTCATTAAACTCCTTGGTGAAATGCGAGTCAAAAGCCCGGATGATTGGTCAGATGGCTCAAATCGTTTGATATCTTCTTTCCCTCTCTATTATTCGACAGATTATTATTTCCAGTACGGGAAATTGCCGCCCCATCTTTATTCGAAAGGGGCAAGGCCGCGACAACATTGGAAACCCGGTTCTTCAGTTTTTCCCCCATGATGTTAGCGATTGCGGCTTGACCTTTGGACTGTGATGGCGTTTGAACAAATCCATATACCTGGGATTGACCACTACCACTATACCTTCTGGTATTCTCCACTCAGCATTGCTTTGTTGGCGTAGCTGGCCCAGCTACCGGCCGGGCCATGACGCTGTGGTCTCCTGGATTTTCGGCACTGGGGACAACGCCTGGGCTCGTTGGTCAAACCTTTAGACGCAAAGAACTTTTGTTGCCCAGCGGTAAAAGTGAAGATAATTCCACAGTCGGAACACTGAATTGACTTGTCCTGAAAACTCATTGGATGACCTCCTTTTTCAATATTTAGTTAGAGTCCCGGTCATCCAATACTTGATATGAATCTGAAAGAATCCTAAGAAGCTTGTAATAACCTAAACTTAAACTACTACGGATAGTATACAGCAAAACAAAGCGGTGTGCAAATAGGTGTCCTTTTTCATGTTATTAGAGGCACATTGTCTGCTTGCGTTGTCATTGCGAGTCCTTCAGCAGAAGAACGTGGCAATCTCACCCCCGCCGAGATTGCTTCGGCACCCTTCGGCGGAAGAGTGCCTCGCAAAGACATAGTGGGGACGTGTCATCGCAAAGGCGGGGATAAACCCCGCCACTACATAGCTATTCGTTGGTTTAGCTGGCTCCGGGATTGGCAGGGGGAGTTCACCCTGAGCGACGGGCAGATTCTTCGCTACGCTCAGAATGACAAGAGGGGAGGAGCTCAGAGGGGCACCCTTCCCTTCTTGTCACAGGGGGGAAGAGAATGAGGGAGGCCGGGATGATTCGTTTTGCAAAAATGGCTATTTTTTCTGGAGTTCAACAGCTCTTTTTCATACGTAAGGCGATTACCTCCGGAAGATTCAGTTGTTAAAGTACGTACGATTCGTTTCGTCGGTTTGCCCTTTATATTTGTGAGCCCTGGGGGCTGGCGGACTGACGCATGGGGGCAATTTCCAAAAGGTGCTCGACCACAGTTTTCAGGTAGCTGCGGTCGGTTGGGTCCAACCGGTAATTTGCAGAATACAATTTTACGAGTAATCTGGAGGCTTCGCTGATTACGCGGCGGTTACCAGGGTCGTACTGAAGAGAAGACTGTAACTTGACGCGAATGAACGCTATTTCAGGATCAACGCCTTCCAGATTGGTAATGTTCCACAGTTGGGATGTTTCGGCAGGGCTAAGGGTACCGGAATAGAAGCCATGTTTACGGGCGTTCCGGTTGCCTTTCTGACCACCGCGCTTCCTCTTAACCTGTGTTGGGTTTACAGTCAGGTTCTGGGGAGCCTCACCTGCGGGATTTGATTTATCAGGGTAGCTCACGGGTTCCAAGCGGAGATTAGCATGAATTCTTTATTCCAACAAGGGGAAAATGTCACCAGGGGCTAGGGATAGAGTTCATTGAGCTTATGGAGTTCATTGAGTTTATAGAGTTTATAGAGTTGGTGGAGTTTATGGAGACTAGAGACGCATAGAGATTAGTAGAGACACTAGGGAGATTGGAGGCTGCCAGCTGTCTGCCGTCGGTTGACGGGTAGCGACTGACTCCTGACTCCTGTCTCCTGATCCCTGACCACTGCTAGCCTTCGTTTCTTCGCTAATGAAGGAGAGGTAATCGCTCACCCCTTTCTATAGTGTCTGGCTGTTTCACCACTTGGTAAAACGGCCATAGATAGTGAAAGCACTTGACATCAGTTTCACTAAATTGTACAATTTCACCGTGCGGTGAAATTACCCCATATATTGAAATCAAATGAAAGAACAGGAAATCATAATTAGAATTAAAGATGAGCTCGGGCGAACTCTTGGTGACGTACCCTTCATAGAGTTCCGTCGTTCTGTAATGCAAGCATCTTTGGCAGGTGTTCAGGTTGATCTCCTATTAGAGCTTAAGGTTCGGGACAATCTTCAAAAAGTGATCGTGGAGGTTAAATCTCTGGGAGAACCCAGGATAATAAGGGCTGGTATCCAGCAACTCAGAGAATACCTGGACCGGACGGAAGATGCATACCCTATGGTAGCGGCACCCTACATCAGTGACGATACAGCCCGAGTCTGCAAGCAGAATGGAGTGGGCTACATAGATTTAGCCGGAAATTTCTTTCTCAACTTTGACCAGTTGTACATTGAAAGAAGGAATTACCCCAATCCTGCAATAGAAAAACGACAGGTTCGCTCTATCTTTAGTCCGAAGTCGGGTCGCATTATGCGGGTAATGCTAAGTAATCCGGGACGATCATGGCGAGTTCAAGAGTTAGCGAGGGAAGCTAAAGTAAGTCTGGGCCTGGCTTCTAGATTAAAGGAGCGCCTGCTTGATCTGGAATATGCTTCTGAGAAAGAAACTGGCTTGGCCCTTAGCCGTCCTGGCGAGCTTCTCAAACAATGGGCAAATAACTACTCTTTCCGAAAGAACAAGGTATATGACTACTTCAGCCTGGATGAGATTAAGGAGCTAGAACGCAACCTCTCGCAATATTGCCAAGAAAGGGGTATTCCTTATGCGTTGACCCTCTTCTCCGGGGCTGCCCTGGTAGCGCCCTATATGCGTTACACAAGGGGATTCGCCTACGTCGGCAACAGTATTCGAGAAGTTGCGGACTCGCTAGGATTAAAGCAGGTTTCCTCTGGACCCAACTTCAGCATACTGGAGCCCTATGATGATGGCGTTTTTTATGGCGGCCGGGAAGTTGATGGTATGAAAGTTGTCAGCGATGTGCAACTCTATCTTGACCTTGTCGGATTCAAAGGGCGTGGTGAGGAATCCGCTGAATTCCTGTTTGAGCAGAGGATAAAACCGCAATGGTGAAGCAGAGCGACTATGCCCCGCCGGAAACCCGGGCCTGTCTATCTGTGCTGGTGGAGGTGATGACGGTCCTAGGCGAATTCCGGGAAAACATTGTAATCGTGGGAGGAAATGTCCCGCCCCTCCTGATTAAGTCTGCCGATGTAAAACACCCTGGTACGATGGACATAGACCTTGCTCTCGATAATAGACGTATTTCCGACGATACCTACCGGACGATTGTTGAGGCCCTAAAAGCCAGAGGTTACTATCAGAAGGAAGGTGAACAGCCCTATATGTTCTACCGGGATGTAGAGTCTGAAAGCGGGAGGAAAGTCACAGTAAAGATTGACCTTCTAGCTGGCGAATACGGTGGTACGGGGAGCGGTCATCGTCATCAGAAGATACAAGATGCTCAAGCTAGAAAGACCAGAGGGTGTGACCTTGTGTTCAGCAATCCGGTGAAAGTGAAGGTAAAAAGCAGGTTGCCAAACGGTGCAACACACGAAGTAACAGTCAAGGTACCTTCAATCGGTCCTTTCCTGGTGACGAAGGGGATGGCACTATGGGGCCGCATCAAAGAAAAAGACGCCTATGATATCTACTACTGCTGCCGCCATTACTCCGGTGGTATAGCAGCGTTGGTGCGAGATATAAAACCTCTTATGAATAACAAACTGGCCAGGGAAGGCTTCGGGAAGATCATGGCTCGGTTCAGGCATATTGACGCTCTGGGACCGACTGGAGTCGCCGACTTTCTGGAATTGGAGGACCCCGAAGAGCGCCTGCGGGTGCGAAGAGAAGCATTCGAGCTTGTATACAAACTGATGACAGAACTGGGCATTGAGCCTTTCTCGGAGTAGTGAATGCACGCATTACAGAAATAGAGCAGGAGATGGCAGCGAACACAGCGCGAATTGCAGAAATCGAAGCTATGATGGCCGCCCCCTGCCCCCTAGCTCCTGACTACTGACTAGTGGGGCTGGGGATTAGAGATTAGAGGGTGCCAGCGGTCTGACGTCGGTTGACGGGTAGAGACGGACTAGGGACTGGGGATGGAGTTCGTTGAGTTCGTAGAGTTCGTAGAGTTAGCTGAGTTTATAGAGTTTGTGACGAGATGATAGATAGGAGCGGACTAGAGACGAGGGGGATACAGTAGGGGTGTTAGAGACTCGTAGAGATACAGTGGGGACACTAGTGACTGGTGACCAGCGGCTACGGTCTACTGACTGGTGACTAGCGACTAGTAACTAGTGGCTGGTGACCAGCGGCTACGGTCTACTGACTACTGTCTCCTGGCTCCCTGTTCTGAGCGTGCTTACCGAGCCGCAGTGGCAGATAACGGTGGGCTTTCGGACGGGAGAGAATACTTGGTAACAATATGACGTACTGTTGCGCTAGAGGTAACAAAACAGGTCATTGTGCAGCTGCCTCTCACGCATAGTGCGAACCTCCTGCCATCCTACAGGGTTATGCTCTCCAAATCTGTGGTCCATAGGTCTCGGTAACCTGCACTGCTCAACGGTAGCGGAGGCAACGGCGGGTTCAGACAGGCCGTGGCGCACGCTCTTGATTGGACTCGCTGCAGCGATCTTTAACGATCTCTCCATCTTTCATTACAAGAAGGATATTGTCGGTCTTCTCGAGCGAGCGTATGTTCTGGAGAGGGTCTGTCCTTGTGATTATGATGTCGGCCAGTTTCCCGGCCTGCAATGTCCCTATGTGATCATGCCAGCCTAGGCACTGGGCAGCAGTCTTGGTTGCAGCGACGATGGCCTCCATTGGCGTCATCCCAATTTCCACCATCAATCCCAGTTCACGTAGATTAGTGCCATGTGCTATGACACCCGCGTCGGTGCCCATACTGATCTTCACACCCGCCTTGTGCGCCCGAGTGATGCTATCCCTATGAGCTTCGATCACATCGCGCACCTTACGGATGGCATACTCTGGCATTCCACTCTCTTTTCCGGTTTCAAGGACTGCCACCGCAGCAATCATGGTGGGCACAAGAAACGTGTCTCGTTCCAGCATGAGTTCGATCGCTTCGTCATCGAGGTAGAAACCGTGCTCAATGGAGCGTACTCCCGCGCGTACCGCGTTCTTGATTCCGTCACTGCCCTGTGCGTGGGCCATGACTTTGATGCCCCCCCTGTAGGCAGCCTCGCGCACAATCACGTCCAGTTCTTCCGGCGAGAATTGGGTGAAGTCTGGATGGTCCGTCGGGCTGAGGACGCCGCCCGTTGTGAAAATCTTAATTACCTCAGCACCGGCGCGAAGTACTTCGCGCACCTTTAAGCGTACCCCGTCCAGACCATCACAACGACCATCTGGTACACCGGGGTAGCTTGGGAAGAGATGAAATTCGTCACCGGATCGCATCCAGAAATCACCGTGTCCACCCGTGATGGTAAGAGGCATAATGCTGATTTGCATACGTGGTCCTAACACTACATGCTCCTCAACAGCCTGCTTAATCCCGACATCAGAGCCGCCTGCGTCGCGCACGGTGGTGATCCCAGCCTCCAGCGTCCGGCGCATATATTGCACAGACCTATAGAATCGCAGAGAGAACGGCGTGGCCATATCACGCGCGATGTTGATGCCTTCAAAAGCAAGATGCACGTGAGTGTCCACAAACCCAGGGAGGATGTAGCCACCGCCCGCGTCAATCTCCTTCACTGTTGAATCCGGCGAGCCAAGACTGCTGATCAGACCGACTGCGCGAATAAGATTGTCAGCGACCAACACACCGGCGTTGGGTAGAGGTACGCTACCCGTCCCGTCGATGAGCGTACCGTTTCGTATTAGCGATATCATAATCTAACACCTCCAGTTTAGGATCATCAGTTTAGATCAAGAAATATATGTCTCCATCCCTCACAGGGATTCTAGGTTCTTCCACTAGCAAGATTAACAGTACTTTATTCTTGGCTCTTTTCTGCTGCCTTCGAATCCGCTGGCCGGGCTACCTATCAGCAAAAGAGATCTATCCCAATCCGAATTATACCACTTGGAAGCTCAGTGAAGTTGGAGGGTAGCTTGAGGCTCTGCCGTCGGTTGACGGGTAGCGACTGACTACTGGTTAGTGACTGGTGACTAGTGACCGGTGATCAGCGACTACTGTCTCCTGACTACTGACTTCTGACTACTGTCTACCAGTTTCCTGGACGTGCTCATCGAGGCGCAGAGGCAGATAACGGTCGGCTTTCGAACGGGAGAGAATGCTAGGTAACAATATGGCTAGATGTGACATTGCGAGCCCTCGGATACGGCAGCAGAGTTCTCAAGCAGGCACTAGGGGCAACAGAGTACGCCTAGCTTATTGTCTAAATGCATACCTGAGCATGTCCATCATTACCATATGAATGACACACAGAGCTGCGAAGATTATAACTCCCATGAGCAAGAACGGCTGCAGCCAAACGACAGCATTAATGCTAGTCAGCCATCCCCACAGCAGGATTAGCACAGCTGATACAACACGCAGTATCTTCCCCTCTTTTCGGACCTGCCGCGAAATAAGCAGTTGTCAGGGTCCGCAGCTTTTGTTACCCATGTGGTCAGCCAGCACACAAAGTTGACCCTTTCTGTTCTCTCGTGTTATTGTTCCAGGTGACTTACCAATACAATCATCATCATAAAAGAAGGAGGGTTCATCATGGAGGGGATATATTATGCTATACGTCGCCTTCCCAACCTATCTCTGGAGCAGTTTCAAAATCGTTGGCTCAAGACGCATGGCCCATTGGCCGGACGCCATCTCAGGGCTGTTGGTGCGCAGCGCTACGTGCAGGTTCATACACTTGATGACCCATTGAACGAAGTACTGCGGGCCTCCCGTGGGTGCATGGAGCCTTTCGATGGTATCGCTGAGATTTTTGGGGACCGTGAGGAAATGCTCAAGGCAATGAGCACACCAAAAGGGCTGCAAGCCATGGGCGAACTCCAGGAGGACGAAAAGAATTTCATTGATTTTTCTCGGTCTGCTATGTGGATTGCCAAAGAGCATGTCATTTTTGAACGGTGATGCGCTATTGGGAGAGGACTTTGTAGAACTCCGGGCCGCCCTCCGAATTGTACCCATAGATCTGTCCGCGTCATGTTATCCAAAAAGACCTGCGGATACAGATTCAGCTTTAGCACAGGGGTTCCAAACAGAGATTAGCATGAATTGTTTATTCCAACAAGGGGAAAATGTCACTAGGGGCTAGGGACTAGGGACTAGAGATTGGAGATTGGAGGCTGCCAGCTGTCTGCCGTCGGTTGACGGGTAGCGACTGACTACTGACTACGATTTCTGAGCGTTCTTATCGAGCCGCGGAGGTAGATAAAAGCCGCCTCCTGATTCTCATGAACAACGTATCCTTTTGTGCAATGCCAATCGTGAGTTGACATTTCTTCATTGTAGTAATATACTAATCTAGTAAATGTTAGATGAGGGCGTGGTGAAGATTGCCCGGAGATCCAGGTTCAAGAAAGCTTGGAACGAACTTGACGAGGAGGGGAAGGGTCTCGCCCGAAGGGCATTGAGGAATCTGGCAGCGAGGGAGTGGTGAAGATCAGCCGGACGGCCAGGTTCAAGAAAGCCTGGGAGGAATTAGACGAGGAGGAGAAAGCACTGGCCCGAAAGGCATTGAGGAATCTGGCAGCGGATTTACGGTATCCCGCTCTCAGGGTAAAGAAGATGCAGGGAGTTGAGCATATCTGGGAAGCCAGAGTCAGTCATTCACTCAGAATGACTTTCCGCATTGAAGGCGATACGATTGTTTTGCGTAATATCGGCCGCCACAATGAGACGTTGGAGCGACCCTAGGAGGTGATGGGATGCCAACTAGAAAAGTCACGAGGCACGGACAGATTACTCTGCCGGCCTCTGTGCGTGAGCGGTTGGGAATCGAGGAAGGTGACCTGGTGGAAATCGAAGTAGTGGACGAGAGGGCCGTGCTGGTGCCCAAGAAGCTCGTGGACAAGAGCCAGGCTTACTTCTGGACCAGGAAGTGGCAGGAGGGCGAGCGGGAGGCTGACGAAGACATCAAGGCCGGGCGAGTGAAGACTTTTGATTCGGTTGAAGAGCTTATTAGCGACCTGGAGAAATAACAATACCTCCCTGGCTGGCTGCAGCACCTTAGCAACCCCATCTCGCGTGCGCGGCAATCCGATTGGCTAATTTCCAAACGCTGAATTCTGACTCCTGACTGCTGTCACCTGAACCCTGACCAGTGACTAGTGGCGACTCACTACTGACTAGTGGGGCTGGAGATTGGAGATTGGAGGCTGCCAGCTGTCTGCCGTCGGTTGACGGGTAGCGACTGACTAGCGACTAGTAACTAGTGACTGGTGACCAGCGACTACTGTCTCCTGACCCCTCATCTCTGGCCCGGCGTCTGCGCGTGCGTATCGAGCCGGAGAGGTAGATAGGGGCAGCTTGCCACGCAGAACTATGAGGTAATAATATGGCTGACTATTAGTTCACAGGATGATGTTCTGGTGTCGCTCCGGCTGGGTCATCTGCCACCAGCCACCACAACGGGCAGCGCAGATACGTGATTATTGGTTGGGACAATATAGCCAATCAACCCTTTGACATTCATTTCTGTCATGATTGTTGTAGTATATGGCAGCAAGGGCCGGGTCGGCCCTGGCTTGAGTGTCATAGTCCCACGGTGGCGGAGCACATTCGGGGCACCAGTGTCCTGCCTTCAGAAGTCTCGGGGAAGCCTGCCACTCATGTCCGAAAGCGCATTTCCATCTGAGCTTCGTCTTGATATCACCGTACTCTGCTGAGAGACATTGTCCTCCTCTAGATAGGGCCATCTCCTGCATATCCCGTATCGTATAAGTCTCAGGTTTGCTTTCTTTCCCTTTAACACCTGAGAAGGAACCGGTTGATTCTGTCTGTTGTGCGTAGGTGGAGTGCTCCCAATCAGAGATGTGCTCCCACGCTTCGCGGCTGCCGAAGAATGCTTTGATTTTGTCCGTGTCTTTGTCCTCTATCCACCTTAATGGGTCCGCCATTCTCTTGATGAACGCTTTGACAGCAAAAGACGGGGCGATTCTTCCTCCGAGTTTCAAATACCAGGGGGTAGCGCCTTCCACCTGCCTGTAATGGTCCTCGAGCGAATGCCGCCAGTGATCAAGATACTCATTGAGAACCCAGCTATCCTCATACCAGCAGCAATGGAAGTTCCGCAGAGCGAACCAGTTGAGAGGCATTATCTTTCTGTAATCCCCCAGACCAAAGATTCTCATCATCTGCTCGAGATAATCCTTAAAAACAACCCTGCATGCCGGGCCACCTCCCATGTTGTACACCTTCCCGTAGAAATCATCAGGGGCCTCCATGGTTTGCACCAGCCCGTATCCAGCGTCCTCGCTAGTTATCAGTTCAATATGGGTGTTGATCGGCTGGTGGAAGAGAATGGGGTCTAAAAGAGATAGTGCATTCGGAATGGCAATGTAAGTCTGTCGCATTACCGCCCAGTATTTCAGACCTGATTCTATGACCGCTCTCTCTGCGGCTATTTTTGTCGTGGCGTAAAAGTCACCGACACTCGGTTTAAGAGGATCCCCGACCTTGACCATATGAATAGGTGGAAGCCGGTCACCATATGCCGCTACGGTGCCCACATAGACCAAACGGACGTGGTCACCATTGTCTGGCTGCTTCTTAATCGCAGTGATTATGTTTTCGGTGCCGCCGCAATTTATTCCTTTGCAGACTCGTGGGTTCTTGTCTGCCTCCGGGGCGATCAGCGCGGCCGGATGGAGCACGTAATCTACTCCGTTAACGGCCTCCAGCACATCACCGGGATTACACAAGTCTCCCCAGACTATTCTTATTCCTTCTCGCTTCTCATATTCTGCGAAAGCCTTTCTATTTTGCTTTGAAGGCCTGACTAATAGGACAACATCGTAGCCGTCCTCTCTTCTCAACAACTCTTTAAGGGCTTCGCCGCCCATGGAGCCGGATGCTCCGGTTAAAAGGACTCTTTTCTTAGGCATCGGTGTTTCCTGTCAAAATGGCGCATAGTGGTATATAGCTATGAAGATTATGATTTCACTCGTAAACAGGCTTCGACAGTGTCTTTGAAAGCTTGTTCTAGATTTCCTCTGCCATAGCCGAGTTCTTCAGCCGCTGGCGCCGGATCGAAGAACGTGTTCCTTGTTTGTATAGCTGCAAACCTGACAGGATCAAGCCCGCTTTCTCTGCCACGAAGTCTATGTTGTAATTCTACTAGTCTCAGCCCAAGCCGGACCGTCCAGGTCGGCAGAATGACTATTCTCTTTTTCTTACCCAGAATACTTAATATTCTTTCGAGGAATTCAACCCATGTAAGGTTTTCATCCCCAACGGTATAACTGTGCCCCCCTTTTCCTTTTTCTATAGCCCCTACAATAGCTTCGCCAACGTGTTCGACGGCGATCATGTTGGTCCCCCCTCTCATGTAGAAAAGAGGATAGCGAGAATTGACATAGCCTATCAGCGGCTTCCATAGCGGCGTGCGCCCGGGCATGCTGCCAAAAATATACGGCAATTCGAGAATCATCAACTGGAGGTCTGGCATTGACACATCCATAGACTGTTGAGCTTGCTCTTTTCTAGATCTAATGTAGGGATGATGTTCTGATAGCTTTTCCTCCGGCCAGGTACGGTCGAAGTGCAAGAAGTATGAAGTCAAAATAACGCCGCGTTTTATGCCTGATTGGCGAGCAAGTGAGAGTACTCTTTTACAGGACCGGACATTTGCCTGATAGAAGAACTCATACGCTGGTGCCCTAGGGATAACCCGGTCATCTGCTCCAGCAGCGAAAACTATAGCATCGTGACCTTTCAGGATATCCATAATGCTACTATCGTCCAGTTTGTCGATGTTGGCCAGAATAATATTCACTTCCTTTGGGAAGAGGCCTTCTTCGGGCAATGGTGGCAGCGCAACTATGGTGACACTATGACCTCGACGGATAAACTCCTTAACGGCGTAGTATCCAAGGAAACCGGTGCCGCCAATGACTACCATTTTCTGCTTTTCACGAGACTTTTCGGCCATGTGATTACCTCTCGGAAGTCACGACTAACAGTATATCACCGATAGGTCCTTCAAACGACCTACGAACTGACAATCTGTATCCCGTGGTGCTGGACGAGGTGGATACGAACAATCGCGCCTCCCTGGCTGGCTGCAGCACCTTAGCAACCCCATCTCGCGTGCGCGGCAATCCGATTGGCTAATTTCCAAACGCTGAATTCTGACTCCTGACTGCTGTCACCTGAACCCTGACCAGTGACT
>Ga0315285_10003773_pt1 | contig 15774 bp, 11 predicted proteins | sample YL17G09_36_MG_FD_203698 | JGI IMG/M metagenome (GOLD analysis project Ga0315285, IMG submission 203698) | Sediment microbial communities from Yellowstone Lake, YNP, Wyoming, USA - YL17G09_36 | ecosystem: Environmental > Aquatic > Freshwater > Lake > Sediment | place: USA: Wyoming | collected...
CCTCCCCCATCTTTCCTCTAGCGCTGCGAGCACCAGGCAGGGTCCCCGCTCCACACCCTCGCTGAGGCCCCGCTCTCCCGTGCCGGCCTGGAAGACTTTGCGGCGTCCCTGGCCGCTCACTGCCGCCGGGTGAGACAGGTCCACCTGCAGGGCAATGTGGTGGGGCGGCTGGAGCGGGAGGCGTTGGGCAAGCTCAAGGTTAAGATGAGAGAGTTACAGAGGGGGCGGGTGGGCGTCCGCCCTCTCTCGCCCGCCTTTTTCTCTAACACAACACGCACATCCATCCCATATCCCGCACCCTACCTAGGACCTGCACTACCTGAACCTGGCCATGAACAACCTGGCGGCCGTGCGGGTGAGCGTAAAATAAAGAAGAGAGAGGAGAGGAGGGGCAGCGAGCGCGCGCTCTTCCCAGCCCTAAACCCACACACACAACCCGCGCGCGCGCTCTCTTTCATTTTCAGGGCCTCGCCCGCTGCGAGTGCCTGGCCCGCCTGGACCTGTCCGCCAACTTCATTCGCCCCGCCCGCCTGCGGCGCAGCGTGGGCGCGCTGGCCCGGCCGCCGGCACTGATCGCCCTGTGGCTGGTCGGCAATCCGTGCGGTCGGGTGTGGAAATGCAAAGAACACACATGCACAGAAACACCCACCATCTACACTGCTGCCTTTGGTCCCTGGTGCCCGGCCTCCTCGACCGACGCAACCGCCGCCGCCGCCTGCCGGGCCTACGTCATCGCCCGTCTGCCCCGACTGCTGACCCTGGACGGGCTGCCCGTCCAGGCTTCGGAGCGGGCGGCGGCGGCGGGGCGGATGGGCGGGTTGGAGGCCGCACTGCAAGCGATCGAGGCGGCGGAAGGGCTGCCGGTGGGACCCACCTCGCCTCCTCCACTCTCCACCTCCTCCGGCGTGGACGCTGCCGAAATGGCGGCCATGGAGGCCGAGGTGGATGCCATGCTGGCGGCGGCGGCGGAGGACGCAGGCAAGGAGGAGGAGGGCGCCTTCCCGGCCGACGACCTGCCCCGACCCTGGACCAGGGCCGCCCGCCTGGCAGAGCAGCGGGCACAGGAGGCGCGGGCGGCGGCCAAGGAAGCCTCTGCCGCCTGCTCCCAAGCCGACACAGACGCCTCCTTGTCTGGCTGGCCCCGCCCGGGCCGCCACACCGATTTTCCGCCCCTTAGGGATGAGGCGGAGGAGGACGGAGGAGGCGGCAGTGGAATCCGCCAGGCAAATGAGGGCGCCTGGCACTACAGCCTCACCCCCTCCGACGGCGGCAGCGGTGGCGACGGCAGCGGGAGCGCGTCCACCATCACCCTGGAGCTCGGCCTGGGCAAAGGTGTGCCTGCAGGCGACGTGCGCGTGGATGTAACGCCCCGGGCGGTGCGGGTGCTGGTCGCCAACCGAACGGTGGCCGGCGGGCATGGTGGGTTTTCAACCTCTGCTCAACCAGCGTCCCTCCTCCTCCAGCTGGCCCTGCCCGCCCGCGTCTGCCCGCCCGCCTCGACCGCCACCCGGTCCCGGGCGAGCGGGGCGCTAGTGGTGACCATGCCGATGGTGGAGGCCGGGGCGGAGCTGGACCTGGCGTGCGTACGAGAGAGGAGGAAGGTTGAAAAGAAGATTGAGGAGAGGCAGGCCGCGCCTGGTGCCGTTGCTGCCGCGGTGGTGGTCGTCGCAGGCGGCGACGATGACGACGACGCCCCGCCGCTCCCTGGATGATGGATTAGAGAACGCACACACAAAGCGTAACAATGACACGCGAAACCAAGCACACACACGCCGGCTGGCCCCCCATCCCCCCCCCCTCCCCCCCCTCTCCCCCCCCCCCCGCTACAAAAACAACAATCTACGCCGTCAGCCGCCACCGCCCCTTCGCCCGCCTCCGGGCCAAGACGTTCCGCCCGCCCCGGGTCCGTAGGCGGGACAGGAACCCGTGCCGCCGCTTGCGGATGATGACGGACGGCTGGTAGGTGCGCTTGGTGGCGCAGGCCAGGCCGCCGCCGTCCTCACCCCCAACCTCCTCTTCCTCGCCTGGAAAGGCAAAGGCACCGGCAGGGCCGCCTTCTCCTTCTTCCTCCTCGACTGCCGCCTCCCCAGCAAAAAAGGCATCCACCTCGTCCGGCGAGGCGATGGAGGAGAGCAGCGTGGACGTGGACGCACCGCAGTCCAGGTCCAGGAGGAGGGCGGCAGCGGACGAGGGGGAGGGTGAGGTGGACGGTGCGGCGCCGCCGTTGTCTCCTTCGTCGCTCCACGCCCCGACGTCGGGCAGCGCCAGGGGCCCTTCCGCCAGCAGGACCGCGTGGGCCACGCCCGGCATGAGTAGCTGGCCGCCCACGATGGCGGGCGCGCCCGGGAAGGCGGTGACGGTCACGGGCGACTCGTCCAAGTAGGAGAGGGTGCGGCCTGTGAATGGGAAAAGAGAGAGGGCGCACGGTGAGTGAGGCCGTGTTGCCGCGGCCCGGGAACCTGCGCCCACCCCATCGCACCGCAGTGGGCGTCCTTGCCTCCGTGCACACCGCGAGGCGAGGCAAATCGCGCCCTCACGCACACACCTGAGGCAAAGGGCTGGCCCGCTGCAAACCCCCTGCTGCTCGCCAGCGGCGCGATTGAGTGTCCGGCGAGGGGCCGCGAGGACGAGAGGGGGAAGCCGGGTAGCGTCCGGCCGGCCAGTTCCTGGGCGGTGCGAGCGGCCTGGCGGCCGCCGGGGCCGCGGGCAGCGGCGGTGAGGAGGGCGCGCCACATTTTTGTTTTGGTGTGGAGCGAAAGGCAGAGTCCTGTCATTCTTTTTTTCTCTCGTTCTACGGCGACTATCTTTTGGTGAAGTAGGACAGGCCGTAGGTGCGCACGGCCAGCTTTCACCGCCTCACTGGACGACCGGTAGGCGAGATCGTCGGGTGATGCCCTCGCTCAGGGGGGTCGAAACACCCAACACCCTGCCACAGGAAAATGGCCCAACCTCTGGACAACACGACTTGCCAAGCGGATGCGGGCCTCCAACCTCGCCACCTCCGAGTGTCTTCGCGCCTGCCCGCCTGCCCGCGTCACTGCTCGCCTCCTCAATCCTCTCGCTCAGCATCTGCATCCTCGGCTCGTCCGTCCTGCCCGTCCCGTACGTCTTCTCCAGGGTCGGGCTGGTGCCCGGGCTTTTAATCATGGCCGGAGTGGCGGCCGCCAACGCGTACGGCTGCCTCGTTCTGCTCCGCCTGGCGGGCGAGACCGGGCACACGACGTACGAGGGCGTGGTGGGCGAGGTCGCGGGTCCCAAGGCCGCGGCCGCGACCCGGGCCGCCCTCATCCTGCTCCTGTGGGGCACGCTGGCGGGCGATTTCGCGTTGTTGGCCGAGGTGGGGCCGCCCGCCCTGGCCCGGCTCGTGCCTGGGGCGCCTGCTGGCTCCCTCCCGGGAGCGCGCGCCTGTGCGGCCGCCCTGGCTGCGGCGACCGCGCCCCTCTGTTTCCTGCCAGACCTGCGGTCGCTGGAGGCGGCCTCGGCGGCGGGCGTGGGCCTCGTCGGGGCGTTGGTGGCCGTCGTCGTCGGGTCGGCGGCCGCGGCGGGGTGGCCGGGCCTCGCCTCGGGCGCCTTCCCCCTCGTCCGCCCGCTCTCCCCGGCCGCCGTCCCGGAAGCCGCGTCCGTCCTCGGCTTTGGCTTCTTCCTCGCGCCCCTCATGTTCCCGCTGGTGGCCCAACTGCCGCCCGCCCCGGCGGGGCCCGCCCTGGCGGGCAAGGCCGTCAAGATTGTGGTCCTCTGCATCGCGCCCCTGGTCTACGGGTGCCTCGGCCTGGCCGGGCCGGCCCGCTTTGGGGCCGCCACCGCAAAGTCCCTCCTGAGCAACGCCTGGCTTGGCGGGGGGGCCTGGGACGGCCTGCTGGATGCGGCGGTCGCCCTGTACCTGTGCGTCTCCATCCCGCCCATCGCGCACGCGCTGCGGCACTCGCTGGACGCGGCGGCCGCGGGCGAGGGCGCCCCGCCGAGCGCGAAACGGCGCGCGCTGCTGACGGCCGCGCCCCTGGCCACCGCCCTCGCCGCCGCCCTGGCCGTGCCGGAGTATGCGGAGTCCATGTTTGCGGCGACGGGCGCCCTGCCCGTCTGCATGCTGTGTTACCTGCTGCCGGCCTTCCTGGACGTGAAGAGCAGGCGGATGCCGAGCGGAGCGAGCACGGACGAGGGCGGCAGCCTGGAGGCGGCGTTGCTCTCGCCGGCCGCCTCGGGCCCGCCCGCGTCGTCGCTGGCGGCCCCGGCCGCGGTGGCGGTGGCGGGGCTGGTCAGCACGGGGGCGGCGGGTTATTACGCGGTGGCTACGCTGGTCAGGCGGTGGCACTAGGTTAGAGAGTGGCGCACGCGATTCTTTTTTTTTGTAGCAAGGGTGTATTTTCAAATAATCAAAAACCCAAAGCGGCTGCCAAATGTGCTCCTCACCCCAGCCCCGCCTTCTTCTCGTGCCACCGCACCACCGAATCCCGCACAAACTCCTTGAGCCGCACATCCAGGTTCTCCCGGCGAATAGGCTTGGGTGGCCGCCCCGCACGCGCCCGGGCCGCGGCTGCCCCGGCCTCGCCACCCATGATCGTGCGGTAACATTTTAGGGAGAGCTCGCCCAGGTCGGAGGGCGTGACATGCGCGGGGTGGTCGTCCTCCCCGTACGGCCGCAGGCGGCACCGGACGACGGCGGCGACGTAGGAGGCAAAGGCCGCGTCTGGCCCAGGCCACGTGTCGGGCAGGGGCTGGTCGCGGGGCGGGGAGGGCGGGAGGGCGGACGGGGTGGGCGCGGCGGCAGCGGGCGCGGCAGGCAGCACAGCACCAGCCGCGCCCGCGTCACCGCCCCCTCCGTCGCCCCACCCGGCAGCCGCCGCGTCCCACCCCGTCCGGGCGTCGCCCCACCCGCTGCCCGCGTCAGTGGGTGGTGGTGGTGGAAGGTGTGGCGGCGCGGGCATGGGCATGGGCTCATCTTCCGGCGGCGGCGGCGGCGGGGAGGCGCCGCCCCACCCGCGCGGCGGCGAGCCGGGGGGCGGGGGTGGGGGCGGCCCCTGGGTGTCGCCCCACCGGGCCGGCGGCGGCGGCGGCGGCGGCGGCGGCGGCGGCGCCCACCCCGGGTGAATCAAGGGAGGCGGGTGCGGTGGTGGGCCGCCGTGCGTGGTCGACGGGGCGCCCGCAATGCCGGGCGGCAGGGTGTGGGCAAAGGCGCCGTGGCCGTGGCCGTGGTGGTGCGCACCGCCCACCTGGCCGCCCCACCCCTCGCCCTCGCCCAGGCCGCGCTTGCGGGGGAGGCCACCACCGGGGGAGGGCGGCCGGGCCGGCAGGGAGCCGTGCGACGGGATGGAACGCAGCATGGCGGGCGGCGGCGGCGGCGGGGGCGGGGGCCCGCCCGCCATCCCGCCCGGCGGCGGGAAGCGGGCCAACAGGGCAGCCGCCCGCCCACGCACCTCCCCGTCCGTGCTCCCGCCCGCCAGGCCCGCCAGCGCGTCGCCAAAGGATCCGTGCCCCGACGACTTGGTGTGCACGTCCCGGGCTGTGAGGGGCAGGGCGTCCGCGACTTTCAGGGCCTTGCGCAGGACGGGCGCGCCGTCTGGGCCGGCCCCGGCCGTGCGGACGACGGCGGCGTGCAACTGCCTCAGGGCGCCGCACGCGCAAAAGGCGCGGCGGGCCGCCCCGCCCGCGTCCGCGGTCTTCAGGATGACGTCTAGCAGTAAAGATAGGTCCGCCAGGCGGGCCCGGCGGCGAGCGGCGGAGGGGCCGGCCCCAAAGGGCGCGGCCGCGTCGACGGCCAGGGACGGCCCGTCTGCGGGCGAGGGGGCGGGCCCGGCCCGCCCGCCCCCTGGCACGGCCGCCGACGCCGCCGCCCCGCCCCCACCCTCCACCACCCCGCCCACATCGCACAGGTTGAACAAGCGCAACATGCGGACGATGCCGGCCTGGTCCGTCTCGCGCAGGCGCCCCGACGCGCCCACCAGGACGTCCAGGCGGCGGTCGACCTCAGACCGGCGCGCGCGCGCGCGGGCGGCCGCCGCGGCCGACGCGGCCGCGGCCGCCCGGCGGGCCGCCCGGGCGGGGGCCGAGACGGGGCGGCCACCCCCACCGCGGCGGCCGCCACCCCCGCTCCCCCCACCCCCACCAGGTCGGCGGGCACGCCGCTTGCGCCCCTGCTCGTCGCCCGAGTCGTCGTCCGAGTCATATTCCTCCTCGCCCTCCTGCTCCGCCCGGCGCGCCGCGTCGGCCGCCTTTTTCTTGGCCCGGGCGGCCGCGGCCGCCCCGCTCAGGCCGTCCCCGTCTGCATCGTAATCCTCATCATCGCTGCGTGCCTTGAGGGCAGGGGCCCGCGCCGGCTTTTTACGAGAGCCCAGCGGGTTTTCGCCGGCGGCCAGGCCGACCTGGGCGGCCATGATGGCAACGAGGGCCGGGTCGATCCCATTGTCCCCGACCCCGCCATCCCGGGCTGTCACCTGGATCGGTTCCGGGTCGTCCGCCGCGTCCGCCGCCTCCGCCACCGCGTCCTCGGCCTCATCCTCCGCCGCCCAAGCCGCCCGGGTGGCCTCGTCGACCGCTCCCCCGCCGATGTAGCCGCTGCAGGCAGCCGTGGCGCACAGGCAGCGCAGGGGCTTGTCTCCATACCGCTCGAAATTGTAGTCAAACGTCAGTTCCTCGCCCTTGGACACAGGGCGGGTGGTGAACAGGCCGACCGCCAGCTCGCCCCGGACCGTCCACTTCTGAGTCTCGCAGTTGGCAGCGCAGGAGTGGTTGACAAACCGGCCCGGGCCGCCCTTGCGGCACGCATCGATCACCTCGCCGTTGCCCAGCGTCATGAAATAGTAGTGTCGCTGGCCCGCGTCCGCGTAGAACGCCCGGCGGCGGGCGTACTCCGCCTCCTCCAGGACCTCGCCCACGTACTCGGTGACAAAGGCGCCCGCCGGCAGGCCCTCGGCCGCGAAGAGGCCGTGCCCCTTGGCGCCCGCCCGCTCCACGGCCAGCGCGGCGTGCTGTTTCTTTGTGAAAGCCTGGTTTGTGCACGCCCCGCCCGCCGGGCAGTACCCGCCCACGCACTCCACGTTGAGCGTCCGGTTCAGGCAGGCGGGCCCGCAGGCCGGGACGGCCCCCCCGCGCTCCGGCGGCTCGCACGCGCACAGCATGACGTCATCCTCGTGTAAAGGGCGCGCGTGGCGGTGGATGTACACATTCTCCGTGATGCGCTGCCAGACGGCCGGGCGGCGGGGCGGAGGGGGGGGACCTACCGGGGAGGGCGACCTTTTCTTAAGCTGCTGCTGCTTGGGCGGCTGGGGTGCGCGCTGCTTGGGCGGGGGTGGTGGCGCCTGAGGGTAGAGAGGATGAGGAGGGGGGCGAGAGGGAGAGGGGGCAAGTGAACAAGACCTGGGCGATAGCGCGGTCGCTGACGCTCTCTCACTCCACCGCCCACTCAGCTGTATGAGGCAGATCATTGGGAGACCATCCGTGTGTGTTGGGCAGGCTAGGCGCGCCCCGTTCCCCCTCGAATGCGCTGCGCTTTTTCGCACCCGCACCACCTCCTTTTTTTTCCCTCTCTTACCTCGTCCTCCGCTGCCTGCAGCTCCGCATCGATCTCCGCGTCGCTCTTCTCCTGGGGCGCCGAGCAGTCTACGTGGGCGGGGTCCGTGTTGTTGGAGCATAACCTGAGTATGAAGGGAAGGAGGGCGGTGAGGGGCGCGCACTGATGTGACGGCGTGCGAGAGCGGGGAGACGGGCAAAAAAGTTGAGAGCCGACGGGGCGCGCGCGCAGCCCGTGTTATTTCGCACTCTAATCACAACGCACCAGGGCGCGTCCTCGTCCAGGGCCTCAGCGACCGAGACCGGGATGCGGCGCCACTGGGAGCACTGGTCGCACTGGACCCAGGTCGTGGTCGTGGTCGGCATAGTGTGGAGCGCCAACTGTTGGCGTGTCTAGTAAATGCTCTCGCCGGGGGTGGGCGTGAGTGACAGTCGGTAACGTGTGCTCGTAGGGTGGGGGCGGGGGCTGGGGGCGCGGCCCGGAGAGGGAAAGAGACCAGGCCCGCCACTCGCAGAAAACGCGGGGAGTGCAAACGGTGAAGAGAGAAAATTTCGCACACACACTCTCTTAGACAGCCACCCCCCCCCTCAGCACCGGCCAGCTCACGCCCCAGGAGGACGCGAGGACGGCACAGCCGACCCCGACCGCGACCAGCGAGGCCGCACCGGACAGCCTGGCCGTCCGCCGCCGGGCCGCCGCCGCGCCCCCCTCCGTGCCCGAGGCGATCAGCGCGCGGGAGGTCGCCCCGATGGCCGCCGCGTACCCGCCCATCGCCGCGACCGTGCCTAGGACGAACGTCACAATGTACGCGCCCGCGGCCGCCCGGGTGGGCAGCGCCAGGGCGGGGATGATGACGAACAGGGCGTCCGGCTGGAGGCCGTACACGATGCCGGCGGCCAGGGTCCAGGCGCCGGAGATGGCGCGGGTGGTCAGGGTGGCCGGGGCGGAGGGCGCCCTGGCAGGCTTGGAGGCGGCGGCAGTCGCGGCAGCAGCCAGGGCAGCAGCAGCCCCGGCAGCCCCTCCGGCCTGCTCCTCCTCCGCTTCCCCGCCCGCCGTGGTGTGTTCGGCCCAGGTCTCGTACATGCCCAGCGCGCCGATGGCCAGCAGCGTGGCGCCCACGGTCGTCGACCCGTACTTGGTCAGGGCGGGGACGAGCGACGTGAAGCGGTCCTGGGAAAGGGGGACAGGAGAGGTGCGAGAGGATGGGAAGAAACGTGAGCGGGTGAGAGAGGGGTGGTTGGTGTGTGTGGCCTTGGCTTGCCAGCGCCTCATTCACGCCCGCACGCCTCTACGGGGCATGGGCAAACCCGTGTGCGGGCGCAGCTGTAACAATGCGAACACAGGACTCGCAATCCATCCCTCTGTCCCTTGTTGTTCAGCCATTTCCTTTCATCCTCATCCAAAAACCTCACCTTGAGCAACAGCATCGCCAGCCCCAGCATGAGCTGCCCGATGGAGTGGCCGAACCCCCACAGCGCGCCCATGGCGGCCGCAGCCGCACTGGTGCGGCCGATGGTGAGCGGGGTGAGGGCGGCCAGGTGGTCCGGGCCGGAGAGGGTGTGGAGGCACCCGGCCGCGAGGCCCGCGGCCGCGGCCTGCGCAGCCGCGCTGGTGCCGACGAGGCGGGCCCCGGCCTGGGCGGCGACCGCGAGGGCGGCCGCCAGCCCAGGCGACCCGGGCGCACAGAACCAAGCATACCCGGCCAGGGCGGCCAGGCCGGCCGCGACCGCCAGGGCGCGAGGGGAGGCGGTGGTGGACGAGGAGGAGGAGGGCAGGTCAACCGCGCCAGCGCCGACGGCCGCCGCCGCGGCGGGCGGGGGCGGGGACGGCGACGAGGGCGGGTTGATGGGCCCGCTTAGGCTGCCCCCGCCCAAGGCAGGTGTGCGGGTAATCGAGGCATGCCTGGGCGGGCTTATCGGGAGGACGGCCCGGCTGGGCTGGCAGGGCGGCGGCGCCAAAGCTGCGCGGCGAGGCCATGGGGCAGGCGTCGCCGTGAGCGAAGGGAGGGCGGCCATCATTATCGAGGATTTGACACCGCACACGCGCAATGAGTGCAGGTCAGGCTTACTAAATGGGTCGTTAGCGGTGTTAGCTAGCAGGGGGGTGAGAGTGGGGGGGCGGGGTGGGGGGAGAGTGCGGGGCGTGCCCGCTGTAAGAAGGGACAGCGAAGTGGCAAGATCTAGCCGAGCACCCAGCACCCACTCCGCACTCCGCATTCGTGTTTAGGTGCAGGGGCACTGGGGTCCCGACGCACACAGACAACCCACACCCTCTCCCTCACCCTTCCCATGAAGCTCTATGGCAAGCTGCCCGTCGAAGGGGCCGACGCGACCATCAAGCTGGAAGCCGAGAACGGTAAAAAAGAAAAAAAGGGAGCCCCACGAGAACCCACGACCCGCTCTCGCCCCCATCCTCTCTCAACCCTCTCTGCCCTTCCCTCTCCACAACAGACGAGGACATGTGGCCCGTCTACAACCTGGTCCGCCCGGGGGACACCGTGACCGCGACCACCTTCCGCAAAGTGGCGGCGCCCGGAGGCGGTGGAGGTGGCGGCCCCGACGCAGGCCCAGGCGGCGAGCGGGGTGCGGGCGGCTCCGAGCGGCTCAAGCTCCGCCTGGCTGTCACCGCGGCGTCCGTGGATTACGACCCAGCCGCCGCCACCGTGCGGGTGGGCGGGGCGGTGACCTCCGAATGCGCTCACGTCCGCCTGGGGTCCCATCACACGCTGGAACTGGCCCCGCACAGGAGTTTTGCGCTGGGCAAGGCCGGGTGGGACGCCCTCGACTTGGCCGCCCTGGCGGCCGCGGCCAACCCGGCCGCGGCCGCCGACCTGGCTGCCCTGCTGATCGACGTGTCTGGCACCGCCTCCGCGACTCTAGCCCTCGTCGGTGGGTCCACCACCTCCATCCGGGCCCGCCTGGAGGCGGCCCTGCCCAAGAAAAAGGGGGCGGCCGCTGCGCACGGCGCGCATGACAAGGCCCTGGCCGCGTTTTACGATAAGGTCGCGGCCGCCATCGCTCGCCACGTAGATTGGGGGGTGGTGCGGTGCCTGGTGATTGCGGGGCCCGGCTTTGGCAAGGACGGGCTGGCGGCGCGGCTGGCGGCCCGGACGAGCGAGAGTGCAGGAGGGTCGGGTGGCGTGCCCGGTGGCGGCGGGGACGACAGGAAAGCCCTGGCCGCGGCCTTGAAGGACCGGGTCGTCTTGGCGCACGCGTCCTCCGCATACAAGCACTCGTTGCGGGAGGTGCTGGCGGACCCGTCCGTGGCGGCAAAGGTAAGGAGAGGAGGAAGCGAGGGAGAGGCGAGGCGGGGCGGTGTGTGTGCGTGCCCCCTTTTTTTCCTTTCAACCCACCCCCCCTCCTTTTTTTCTCTCATCATCATCCATCTCCACATCATCCATCTCGACTCTCCATTTTCACAGATCGCCGACACGAAGGCCGCCCGCGAGACCGCGGCCCTCGCCTCCTTTTTCGAGGCCCTCGCCACCGACTCCGACCGGGCCTGGTACGGCCCGGCCCACGTCGCCGCTGCCGCGGCCGCGGGCGCGGTCGGCACCCTGCTCCTGTCAGACTCACTCGTGCGGGCCGCCGCGCCGCCCGCCCGCCGCGCGTACGCGGCCCTGGCCGACACCGTGCGCGCGTCGGGAGGGGTCGTCCACACGCTGTCGGGCGGCCACGTCTCGGGCGAGCAGTTGGACCAGGTCACGGGCGTCGCAGCCTTGCTGCGGTTCCCCATGCCGGAGCTGGATGACACGGATGTGGACGCCGGGCTACCCGGGATTGGAACATGAGGGGGGTGTTAGCGTGTAGATTTTTTGTACAGCCTTTGGGATGTACGCGCGGTCTCTGGGCGAAATGACGCGGAAAGAATGGATGGATGAGATGGATGGATGGATGGATGGAGAACAGGTTGCTTACTTTTTTTTTTTTTTTTTGGTCCTGCAGCGCAGCTCCTCGCGCGCCCGGCGCGCCTCTCACACGCGCCATGGACCGCCCTCTATCCATCTTTGGCCCGGCCGGCTACGCTCCCACCACCCGTCCACCCCATCGCGGCGGCTGTGCAGGCACCGCCGCGGGCGTGGCGGCCGCCGATGCAGACGGCCGACTGTGAGTTTTTGATGATGGGACGGAGCGGGGGGGGGGGGGGGGGGGCCCCCCGGCCCCGCCCCCCCGGCGGGGGCCGCCCCCGCCGCGGGGCCCGACCCCCCCCCCCCCCCACCCCCCCCCCCCCCCCCCCCCCCCCCCCCGTTTTTTTATTTTTTGCCGGGCTCCCCGGGGGGGGGGGGGGGGGGGGGCCCCACGCCGTGCCCGGATTTTGGATGCGTCACCTCTCGGGAGTGAACAACTTGGTGAGGCCCTGCACCTGTTGATGTGTGATAAACAGGATGCGGGACGCTTCCCAAGGGCGCGTTTTAGACGTCCGCGCCGCGCGCATCGGCGGGGAGAGAATCGGAGACCCGACCTCCATCTCATCATCGACTCTCCCATCCTCTTACCACAGCTACGTCGCCTCCCCAGACGGCACATCCATCCTCTGCACCGACCTGCGTGACCACCTGCTGGAGAGTGGCGGCGGTGGAGAAGGCGGCTGCCCCACCCCGCCTCCACCCTCCACCACGACGCTCACCCTCGACCCGCCCCTCCACTTCCACCCGCTCCACTCCGCGGTCTCGCCCGACGGCCGCCGGGCGGCCCTGGCCGGCCCCACCACGGCCGACCCGGACGTGTATGCGGCCCGGGTGGTGGACTTGAGCAGGCGAGGCGGGGCACCCACCTCCTCCACCCCCTCCCCAGCCACGCCTACCGAGTCGGCCTCCCTGGCGGGCGCCCTCTTTGCTGCCCGCCCGGGACTGCGCCTCCTGCAGCTGGCCTGGCACCCGGCCTCCCCTCGCCACGTCGCCCTGCTGACGTCGGACGCAACCCTGCGCCTGTATGATGCCACGTCGGCGGCGGACGAACCCGAGCAAAGCTTTGAGCTGGCGCCGCTGCGGGCGGGGAGCAGAGGCACCGGCCCCTGCGCGCGCCGGGGTGGGTTTGGCCTCACGACCCCACAGGCCGCGTCCAGCCCGGCCCCGGCCCCCGCCGCCTTTGCCTTTGGGCGTGGAGGAGGTGAGGAGGGCGGTGCATGCGGCCCGACCTCGTCGCCCTGGGAACGGTTCACGCTGTACGTGGCGGACACGGGCGGCGGGCTGTGGTCGCTCTGCCCGCTCGCGCCGTTTGGGGCGGGCGTGGGGCGGGGCGAGGCGGGGGCGCTGGCCGCGTCTGCTGGGGAGGCCGGCGCCCCGCCTGACGCCCGGGAATGGGTGGCGGCGGCCTTACCAGAGAGCCTGGACGGCGTCCCGCCCACCCGCATCGCCCCGCACGCGCTCCCGTCCGCCTCCCCCGCCCTCGTCGGGCCCTGGCCCTTTGCGTCCCCGCCCCCGCCCGGCGCCGCCCTCGCGCCCGCCCCGCCCTGCGCCCGGGGCCTGCTCTCGCCCGCGTCCAGGAGCGACACCCTGGCCTGCCTGGCCTGGATGGGCCTGCCCCCCTCGCCCGCGGTCGCCCTGGTCGCGGCCAGCAAGGGCGGGTGGTTGGGCGTGGCCGCCCTGGCCGGGCCGGCGGGGCCGGCCTGGACTCCCACCGCCCCGCGCGTGGCCCTGCACGCTGATGACGAGGATGATGATGAAGACAGCAATGCATACGACGACGCGCTTGAGCCCCGCCCCGCCATTGCGGCCGTGGAGAGCGTGGCCAGAGGGGTGGGACCAGGCACGCGGACGGCCCTACTGCTGGACGCGGTCGACCTGGTGAGTGGGGGCGGCGCATTTGAGGAGGACGGCGGCGACGGCACGGCCAGCGATGATGATGATGATGCGACCCGCCCATCCCCGCCGCTCCTGCTGCCAGACCCGGCGGACCCGGCCCGCCTGTACGCGGTCGTGGCGGCGGGGGCTGCGGGGCCGGCCGCGGCCGCGGTCGACCTTGCCTGGCTGCCCGGGCTGTCGGCCCGCTTGAGTGCCGCCGCCGCCGCTGCTCCTGCCCCCTTACCGCCTGTCTACGTCACCCCGCTGGCGACGGGCGATGCGGGTTGGGCCAGCCCCGGCGCGCGGTTGGTCGGCGGGGCGGCCGTGGGCGCGCCCGCGACGGGGGGCGGCCTGGTGGTGGTGGTGGTCGCGCCTGGAGGCGGCGGCGGCGCCCCGCCGGTGGCCCGCCTCCTCTGCGTGCCACGGGGCAGTGGTGCCGGCGCGTCCACGACGACCGCCCCTCCCCTGCGCGCGATCGAGCCCGGCGGGTCCCCGTCAGAGGACCTCAAGGCCGTCGCTGGCGGCCCGCCCGCCCTCCCGCCTCCGCCCTCCACAGCCAATGACGACCCGGCCACCCCCGCGGGCGCGGCTGCCCTGGCTTCTCGGGCGGCCGCCCTGACGGACGGTCCCGTCGCCTTCATCCAGCATGCTGCCACCGTCCTGGCGGGCCGGACGGAGGCGGTGGGCGGGGCGTCGGGGGAGGCGAGTGCTCGCGCACAGGCAGTAGAGGGTGAAGCGACCGCCCTCACCGCTGCCTCGGCCGCCGCGGCCCCCCGCCTGGCCAGTGCGGCGGCCCTGCAGGCCAACCTGGAGGCCCGCGCCCGCCTGCTGGCCCGCCTGCACTGGGGCCGGCCCGCGCCCCTGACGCCGGGCGAGGCGGCCTTCCGAGACGGCGAGCTCCCCCTGCTGGAAGGCTCGGCCGCTGCCCTGGCGGCCGAGGTGGGCGGCCTGGCCCTGAGGGCGGGCGCCGCCCGGGCTGCTGCCGATGGTGAGGAGGGAGAGGAGGACGGGTACGTGCATGTCGCGGCTGCCGCCCCACCTCCGCCCTTGCCGCCGGGTGAGTTGAGGGCGGCCAAGGCGGCTGTCGCAGACCAGGCCGGCCTGGTAGGCGCGGCGGTGGCGGGCTTGAACGCGGTGGAGGCGGCGGTGGTGGAGGCGGAGGACGCGGTGAGGAGGGCTGAGGGGTGAGGTCCGGCGCGTTTGTGATCCATCGGAATGCCTCCTTTGTGCGATGGATGGACGGGCGGCCCATCCGGATGGTGCGAAAGAGAGGTTTTGGACAGGGCGTTCACTTCCGGCCGCACACGCCCTGGCGTCACCACCACACCGCTCTCCCCGATTGTATGAGAGAGCGCTCTCTCGCTTTCCGGTCCTTCTCCTCCGCCCACTCCGGCTGACTCGGTGGATCCATGTCGCCAATCGCTCTGCTGACCTCCTGTAGCGCCGCCGGCCGGATGGCTGCCACTACTGCGCCCCGCCAGCCCGCACCGGCGAGGAGCGCTGCCCTGGCCGCTCGTCGTCGGGGCGCGCCGACTGCTCGGTGAGTGTGTCTCTTGGGAAGACGCGTGGGGGATTTGGTGCCCGTTCCACCCACCAACGTGCTCTCAAGTGCATGTGTATGAAGTTGTGTGGGTGACATCCTGGGAGAACAGGCCGCAGGCGCCACAAGTAGGATCGCCCGCCAACTCTTGCTCGCATGCGGTCGGGAGGGGACAACCCTCTTTTTTTCCCTTGCTTGCTCACTCCATCTTCCATCTCATCAGCCGCCACCCCGCCCCACCACCCCGGGCCGCCGACCCGGCCGTCTCGGCCCCCAAGTGGTGGGACAGCCACCCAGACCTACCCAACCTGCGCACGATCGAGGGCGGCCTGGACGCCCTGCTGACGGAGCTGAAGGAGGCGGGCGACGCGCTGGTGATCATCGACGTGTACGGCACCTGGTGCGGGGCGTGCAAGGCCGTCTTCCCCAAGTTTGTGCAGCAGGCGGGCGCACACCCGGACGTCGTCTTCTTGAAGCTGCCCTTTGACGAGAACAAGGCGGTCGCGAAAGCGCTGGGCGTCAAGGCCCTCCCCGCCTTCATCTGCCTCCGGGGAGCGGACGGCAAGCTTGAGACCTTCACGGCCGGGCCCAGCAAGGCCGGCGTGCTGGCGGCCGCGATTGAGCGGCACAACAGCCCTCGCTGCCAGCTGGGCGGCCCCGCAGGCTCGCCCGAGCTCAACGCCCTGGCATCGGAGAGGAGGACGGCCGCCGAGGCGGCGCTCGCCGGGGCAGCGGGCGCGGGCGTGGCATGAAAAGAGAGAGGGGGCGTGCCTGCGCAGGGTGTGTGCTGCAGGCGTGGTGTGCTCACCGGCTCCACGCGGGCGCCACCGGTTCGACGGGCGAGGAATGGGACTTGGGAATGGGCGTTGTTGGGAATCGGATTTTTTGTTTGGTACTTCTTCGTAGGGGCGAGAGGGGAGAGCGCCGAGTGTAGTAGACCCCCCCGGG
>Ga0315285_10003776_pt1 | contig 15767 bp, 17 predicted proteins | sample YL17G09_36_MG_FD_203698 | JGI IMG/M metagenome (GOLD analysis project Ga0315285, IMG submission 203698) | Sediment microbial communities from Yellowstone Lake, YNP, Wyoming, USA - YL17G09_36 | ecosystem: Environmental > Aquatic > Freshwater > Lake > Sediment | place: USA: Wyoming | collected...
TGCGGGCCGTTTCCTCTCGGAGTCCTTGTGCGGTTGACAGTTTGGACACCGGATCAATCACTCGCCAGACGATCATCGCGGTTGCCAGCTCGCGCTGGCGGCTTTGTTTGGTCGCGATGAGGGTGTCCAGCCCGATGCTTTTCAGCGTTCCCAACACAGCAGCGACGTGGCCATGGGGCAGGCTGCGGGTGTTCTCAAACTCCTCCTCGGGGTTTACCAGGACATCACCGCGAAGCACACGGCGGAATCCCTCGATTTTTTCTGCGGGAAGTGAAGAGAGGTTGGCGATGGTGTTGGTTTTGACCTTTCCGTTTTCACGATAGCTTTCTCTGAGCAGGATCGCGGGAGGGGAGTTTCGGTTAGGGACGGTGGCGATGTACATGCGGACAGATTAACACTGAATAATATATTTTGTCAAGTCTTTTCAATACATTTCTATGCATTTACATGCCTACGTTTTGCTCTTTGAAATCTCTCTAATTCCTTACAGTTCAATGAATTGGCCAAGAAGTGATAGTGACAAATGAAGTCCGATATGTCGGGGAAAACGGTGCTCACTGCCGTCCAGATTCCTTTTCCCATGTCATGGACTGAGGCAAGAGGAGTGCCATAGAGAGCTTTGATCCTTCGAAGGAAGGGGATGATGAGCTCTGCCTTCTCAGAGAAGAGTTTAGTGTTTTCCAGCACGATTTCCGTGATTCCATCCAATCCGCTCATCAAATGTGGTGAGTCACCCTCACAGGTAGCGTCAAGATGTAAGATATACCCGCCGTTGTCATTCAACAGCTTCTTGATGGCCCCTTGGCTCTGGCGGTGGGCGAGGGAGAGATAAATGATGAACTTCTGTGCCAAATAGGAGATCTCTCGTCGCGAGATGATGATGCGTCTGCGCTCCAATTGGTGCTGGATTTCTTTCTCATTGCGGCATTCGCTGAAAACAGCCTTGCCGACATACACCAGCACATCATATCCGAATCGACCTCGAGGAGGCTTCAGCCTCAGAAGCTCATCGCAGCCGTAGTCTGTTCCACAGTCCGGGCAGAACAGGATCCTCTCGTGCGCCTGGAACATCCCGATGTCTAAAGTGGCAACGGTCACCTTTCGACTCTTGCGCACTCGCAAGCCAGTGCCACACATCGGACAGCTCTCCGTAGTCGGTGCAAAGTACAACCGAGGGGTTCGCCGAAACAGCTCCTTCAGTTCTACACTCCCGGTCAGATGGTCAACATGGTCTCTCAGCGCTCGTGCGAGGGCGTGGCCGGAGTTTTTTTTCAACCCCGTGGTAGGCCAAGAGCTTTCGAATTGCGGCAACCTCGATGCGCGTGCCTCCCCGCAGCAGTCTACGCGCACACTCCTCACAGGAAGAACCCGGGTGCTTTATCCAGTCCACCAGAATCTGTATCGCCTCGACCTCTGCGGGCAGTTGTTCGAGGGTGCCCTTCCCCTCATCCCCTCTGTCCTGTTTCTGCCTCTGATACTTCAGCCGATCGGCGCAGAAGTACACGAACCTCCCCTGCGCCTTCTCCCGCAGCATGCCGGGGATGTGGCTCAAATATGACATGAAGGAGCGAGGCACCAGTCCCAGCAGCTCGCCCAGTTCATGGGCATCGAGACCACTGTCGGAGTTCTCCACCAGGTGGAGGATGGTTCGGGTGAGATTGCCCGAGCGGGAGAAGCACACCCCCTGATACTTCCACAATCCATGGATGTCGAACCGCGGCACATCAGGGAGCGTGTAATAGCTTCCGTTACGGTTGTAGCTGGTGAAGGTGCCCCATTTCTTCAAGCGTCCTCGAACGGTCGGGATCGCACAGTAGAGACACTCGGCGATATCGCTGATCCTCATCACCTGTTTGCGGCGAAAGAGCTGGACTGCGGCATGTTCCACCTGTGGGTCGATCACGGGGGGCCTCCAATATTAAGTATATGTTCTAATCATCCATAATAACATATACTTAATATTAAGTCAACCCATACAGGCCTTCTAATCTCATACAAAGCCACCAATTATCGTAAATTCTGCCGAGAATGGGCCAGAACGTACGCCTTACATATACTTGCTAGAGACTGCCGATGCTGCACCCTGGTGTCGTATTTCTTCATTCTATAGCAACTTACGAGATTCCCAACCGTTCTTTGCGTTCATAGCTCCTGAGTGTTTGATGTGTTTGTGTAGATACTTACCATTCAAACACTTAGGAGCTTTTTTATCAAGCCCTCCGCCTACCTACGCTTCTTTCAGGTACTCAAATGCGTGTTAGTGAGGATTTTTCTTTGGTCTCTTTCCTAACTTTTCGCGAATCTCAGTCATGTACTTTTCAAAGGTCGGATGGTACTCGATACTTCTTTCCCTCCCTGTCGCGTCATCTACTTGGACAAGTTTAGCTCCATCGCGATAGACGTAATAGATCTTTTGGTTGCTCGCAACAATCTGAAGCTGATCCAGGCTATCAGGTAATGCATTCCACACATCCTTGTTGGAAAGAGTGTCGTCTCGAAGCAGTTTTTGCCTGCAGGCGTCGTAGATTCCAATTGCTTTTTTCTTCGACCCGCCGGCCTTCTGATGGTCTGCCTTCGATTTCTTTCCGGCCTGGAACTCAGGCGAGGCTTCGACGGCTTTCTTTGCCTCATGTTTAGCGATTCCAGCAATCATCGCCGGGGCCCGCCCGGCAAGTGCACTCTTTTCCTCGGGAGTCATCTCCGACACTGGTTTACTTATTTTCGGTTTCCCGGTTAGGAAAGTATTCCAATCGCGCTCCCTCTTCTCATCGTCTGACAACTGTTTGTAGTCCATGTCACACCTCCCGCGGTGTCCCGAGAGAAAAGGCCGGGGAAGGCCGGTCGGGAGCTGGCATTCGGGCCATCGCCCTATCCCGGGTCTGTGCTCACTTCATCACCGTGCTTTGCAGCAGCCGGATCGCTTTCCAGATTTCGCGGCTCTCCACGTCCTGCCGTCTCTCGATCTTCTGGATGCGCTCTATCAATTCCCGGTAGCCCTGCATCATCTCGCGCATCTTGGCGAACACCCGGATGATCTGGATACTCACGCTCACGGCACGTTCACTCTTCAGCACGTTCGACAACATGAGGATGCCGTGCTTCGTGAAAGCGTAAGGTCTCTTCCTCAAGCCCATCTTGTCCGAGTTGGAAATCACAATCTGTGACATCCATTCGCGCATCTCTTCCGTGGTCAATTGGAAAGCGAAGTCGTCGGGGAAACGCTCCTTGTTCCGACTGACGGCTTGGTTCAATACTCTTGTCTCCACGCCGTACAGCTCTGCGATGTCCCGGTCGATCATGACTTTCGCTCCCCTGATGTTGAAAATGCCTTTCTGAATTCTCTCATGTGGGATCAAACTGCTCATGAGCTTTCCTCTCTTGAGATCACAATTTGTGATGTCCAATTCATCCCAACACCTTCTGCTTCATCTTCACCACATCAAAGCCTTGCCGATTGCGCTGCGTGAGCCTTCAAGGGATTTCACGAGGTCCGCGATTCTCGGATGGTCGTAGTGCTCTGTCATCCGTGCATCCCGGTGTCCCACCAGCGCGCGCAGGGTGTCCGCAGGCAACACCCGGCGCATCATGGTGTTGTAGGTATGACGGAAGCTGTGCGGCGTGAGCCACCGGCCGGCCCGTTCAATCCGCGGCTTCGCGTCCTCGGTCGCCTCCTCAACGTCGCTACCGTCAAGCGCGCGGTTGAAAATATCCTGAAAGGTCCGGCGATTGAGCGGATGGTCCTCACGGTCCCCATAGAATACAAGGTCGTCGGCAGCCGTGAAGGGTGACTGTGCCCGCCACCAGTTCAGCACCTTGCACGTACGATCCGGAAGGGCTGCCGCGCGGATCTCCCCATTCTTCGGAGAGCCGATCTCTCCGCCTTCCTTGACCGCCCGTTCTATGGCAAGCCAGCCCTCGGGAAGGACATGGCGCCACTGGAGCGCCCGGGCCTCCCCCTCGCGAATGCCAGTTGTGGCCATGGTCATGAAGAGCGCGGCATACTTGGGCTCACCCCACACTGTGACCAGCGCCGTTGTCGCTTTTGGGAAGAGGAGTCCAAGCTCTTCGAGTATGAACACATCGCGCTTGCGGGCTTGTTTCCCGAGCGGTTCGGCGTGCTCCAGGGGGTTACGCGCGATGCAGCCTTCTGCCTCGGCCTCGGCGAGAACCGTCTTGAGAGCGTAGAGGAGATGATTGCGAGTCTGGTAGGAGCGCTCAAGGTCCACCAGAAAGCGCTCGATCATCGGTCGGGTGAGCTTGTCCAGTTGGACCTTGCCCAGGGCAGGGAAGACATGATTGACGAGCAATTGCCTCTTTGCTCGCGCCCAGGGCTTCGAGATCGCGCGTCCCTTTGCCTTCTGGCGTCTCAGCCAAGAGCACTTCCCCCACACGAAGAAGTCTGCCGCGAAGCGCTCCAGAGTCGTATCAGATCCCGGTCGAGTGCGCTTGTGCTCCTCAAGCGCTGCCTGCGCCACAAGCTCGGCGCGCGTCTTGGAGGTTTCCCCCGTACTCTTGTCGCGCGTTTTGCCGAGCTCGTCCTTGAAGCGGTAGTAGAACGTCGGTTTGTATTTGTCGCTTGAGTCTTTGGTGAGCTTGTCCTTGCGGCGGATGAGGTAGAACTGCTTCTTCGCCATTGCGCCCTCCCTGAGCGCCTTCCCTGCAAGAGATGAAAGACGAGGCGAGGACCGGTCAGGGAGCCCGGCAAGCTCGCCAAGGACCGTCGCCCTCGGCTACCTCGCCCCGTACGCATCATAACACACCGGCGGGCGCTGCCCTACGCTTCCTCGACCTTGACCCCGGGGAAGGCTTCCTCGAAGCTCACCCGGCGCTCGCTCATTCCCTCGAACAGCTCCACAGCCCCATCAAGGGTGAGCGGTTCGATCCGATCCTGCTCACCCTCCCAGCAGGTCAGGCGCACGGCGAAGTAGCCGCCCTTCGGCGCCCGGTAGACAAACGTCTGCCGCCCATGCCGCTCGAAGTTGTGCCCGTCCCAGTGATCGTCGCCCGCGATGAGGGTAGCCGTCGTGGTGTCGTACACCTTCCGACCGATAACCGCTCTCATGTCTCTTGGTTTCATACCGCCTTCCTTTCTCGGCGCTTGCCGAATATCGGGCTCATGCCCGCCGGTTCCCGTAGGACCGGGTGAAGCGGTTTTCTGGCAGATCTTGTGTACTGGCTTGTGTACTTTGGGCAGCCAGACGGGGGCCTTGAAAGGGTGGGTGTAAAATTCCTTATTGGGTATGAAAATAAAATCGGGCTGGGCGGATTTGAACCGCCGACCCCTTGCACCCCAAGCAAGTACGCTAAACCAACTGCGCTACAGCCCGATTTTGTAACTGGAATTTAGCACCAGGGCAGGGGAGTGTCAAGGTGTTGGCTCCGGGCACGAGTAGGCGCGGCCCGCGATGATCATGCGGAGAATCTCATCAAGGCGCGTTTCCTCCTTGCGCTTCACCCCAACCAGCTCGCCCGTTTTCAGGAAGACGAACTTGTCGGCGATGTCGAAGACCTCGTTGATGTTGTGCGAGATCACGATGACGGCGATGCCATTCTGGCGCAGCTCGCAGATCAGGGAGTAGACCTTGCTGGTCTCCTCCACGCCGAGGGCCGCGGTTGGCTCGTCCATGATGATGACCCGCGCGTTGAAGGCGGAGGGTCTCCCGGCCGGATCGGGCAAGGCCTTCAGGACTGCCCTTGCCCAGGGCGCGAGGATTCACTACCGTGCGGGGGTGATGAAGGCAATGGCAACAGTGATGACAGGCACCGCGGCTCGGCGGCCTTCGAATGGGCTCCTCCTCGTCCTCGCTCTGCTTTCCGGCGTGCTTCTCCCGCTCGCCCTGCCCAGCGAGTTCTTCGGCTGGCTGATCGGGGCCTTCGGAGTCAAGCCCGACGAGAGCTTCTATTGGGGCAACGCCATCCTGGGACTGGTGGCGGTTGCCCCCGTGTTCTATGCCGTCTGCCGCGCGCCTTCCTTCGGCTTCGCTTCGCTCCTTGGCGTGGTGTTCGGGGCGGTCTCGACGGCCCTTGCCAATTTCTGGCTCATGTTTTTTCAGGGCTACTCCATTTGGACCATGGGCGGAACCGTGCTGGGCTATGTGGGCTGCAACGCCCTGCTCTTTCCCTTCCTGCGGGGGTTAGGCAGGATCGAGTCGCGGCTGCGGCCCTTCCTCCTTGCCGCCGCATGGGCCGGTTACGAGTACTTCAAGTCGATCGGTTTTGTCGGCTACCCGTGGGGCCTGGTCGGATATCCTGTCGGAGACATCCTGCCGCTGGTCCAGTTCGTGGACATCACGGGCATCTGGGGCCTCTCGTTCCTCGTGGCCCTGGTGAATGTGATGATCGCCGAGGCGGCTCTCGGTCTGGGAGGGACTGCGCGCGAATGGACGGCGGCCCGACCTTTGATGCTCCGCCAGGCAGCCTTCGGGCTGGTCCTGGTCGCGGGCTGTCTCGTGTACGGCTTCGTGCGGCTGGCCATGCCGATTCCGTCGTCAGGCTCGGCCCGACTCCTTCTCGTTCAGCAGAACATCGATCCCTGGGAAGAGGGGAAGGCCCGCACCAACAGCACGGCCATCAACCAGGAGCTGACGCTGCAGGGGGTGCGGGAGGCGGGCCTCCTTCCCGACCTCGCCGTGTGGAGCGAGAGCTCGGTGCCGGATGTCTGGGTGGCAAGGGGGGAATGGTTCAACAAGCGCCAGGCTGAGAAGATCATGGTGCCGTTCGCGCGAAAGCTCGGCGTGCCCGTGCTGTTTGGCGCAGTCGGCGTCAAGAACTATAAGAAGCAGCAGTTCATGAACGCGGCGGCGCTGATGTCGGTGGAGGGCGCGGTCGTCGACACCTACGGCAAGATGCACGCTGTGCCGTTCGCCGAGAGCATTCCCTTTTTCGAGTATGAACCGGTGCGGAGATTCTTCGAGAACGTTGTCGGCATCCAGCTGCCCTGGACCATGGGAGACAGGTACACGATCTTCAGCGTCCCGCTCCGCGCCGGCGGATCCCTCGCGTTCGGGGCGCCGATCTGCTTCGAAGACGCCTTCGCCGACCTGTGCAGGGCATTCATCCTGCGCGGGGCCGACATGCTGGTGAACATCACCAATGACTCCTGGTCGAAGACCTGGTCGGCCGAGATCCAGCACTTCTCCGTTGCCAGGCTACGGGCCGTCGAGAACAGGCGCGTGCTCGTGCGCTCGGCCAACGGCGGGGTGTCGGCCGTCGTCGATCCCTGGGGAAGGGTGCTCTCGAAGCTGCCTCTGTTCGAGAGGACCTCACGGACGGTCGAGGTGCCGGTCTACAGGCCTTCCCGTTTCACCGTGTACACCAGATTCGGGGACTGGTTTCCGAGGACCCTGATCGGCCTCCTGCTCGCGGCGCTGGTGTGGGACCTGGTCCGGACTGCGCGCGCGAAAAAAAAGCCCGAAGCGCGCGCTTCGGGCAAAGGATTGTCGAGGCAGTAGTCTACTGTTCCTCGTAGCCGCCCCTGCGGGGCTCCTTGGGCTTCGCCAGGTTCACCTTGATGTTCCGCCCATCCACCGCGGTCTCGTTCAGGGCCTTGATCGCGGCGTCGGCTTCCGCCTGGCTTCCCATCTCGATGAAGCCGAATCCCTTGGACCTGCCGGTCTGCCGGTCCTTGATGACCTTGGCGGACTCGACCGTCCCGTAGGGGGTGAACATCTGGCGGAGGGAATCTTCATCGATCCGGTAGGGCAGATTCCCAATGTACAGATTCACGGCCATACACACTCCTTTTGTGAGAAACGGAATTTGGGGAGAGACATGAAAAAGACGACAGGACGAAACGTAGAAACCCACATGACCAAAGCAAGGCGATAGTACCTGGTTTTCCGGCTGCGCGCAAGCATTTTTTTCCGGCGTTTTTCATCGCGCTCGCGCCGTGTCGAAGCCCCGTTTTTCCCGCGTTTTGCCGTCCTTCGAAATGCCCCTCCCTCCCGCTCCTGGCCGCGCTACATCTTCTTCCCGTGGACGAGGGCGGAGACCATCGCCTGCAGGCCGTACAGGTTGATGAACCCCGTGGCGTCCGCGTGATCGTAGCTCGATGCCCCGAAGGAAGCGAGGTCCTTCTGGTACAGCGAGTACGGCGATGAGCGGCCCGCGATGATGACGTTGCCCTTGTACAGGGCAAGGCGCACGCTGCCCGTCGTGAACTCCATGACCTTCGAGAGGAAGGCATCCAGGGCCTCGCGCAGCGGCGTGAACCACTTGCCGCCGTAGACGAGGTCGGCGTAGGTCTCGGCCACGGACCGCTTCAAGTGCAGGCAGTCCGTATCGAGGGTGAGCATCTCCAGCTCCCTCAGGGCCGCGTACAGGATCGTGCCTCCCGGGGTCTCGTAGACGCCCCGGCTCTTCATGCCCACGCGCCTGTTTTCGACGATGTCCACCCTCCCGATGCCGTTTGCCGCGCCCATGGCGTTGAGCGTCGTGAGCAGCTCGAAGGGCTTCATCGCTTTGCCGTTCACCGACACGGGGGAACCCTTCTCGAAGCCGATCGTAACCTCGGTCTCGGCGTCGGGGGCATCCTTGGGCGACTTGGTGAGCTGGAACAGCGATTCCTGAGGCCTGTTCCAGGGGTCCTCGAGGTCGCCTCCCTCGTGGCTCATGTGCCAGGCGTTCATGTCGCGGGAGTAGATGTTCTTCTTCGAGATGCTGCCTAGGGGAATGCCATGGCTTTTCGCGTAGTCGATGGCTTCCTCGCGGGAGCGGATGTTCCACATGCGCCAGGGGGCGATCACGGTGAGCTGGGGCGCAAGGGCCTTGTAGGCCAGCTCGAAGCGCACCTGGTCGTTGCCCTTTCCCGTGCACCCGTGCGAGATGGCGTCGGCGCCTTCCTTCAGGGCGATCTCCACCTGGGCCTTGGCCTGCAGGGGACGGGCGATCGAGGTGCCCAGGAGGTACTTGCCCTCGTAGATCGCACCCGAGCGCAGCAGGGGAAACAAGTAGTCCCGAGCGAACTCCTCGCGCAGATCCATCAGGTACAGCTTCGAGGCGCCCGATGCCTTCGCCTTGGCCTCCAGGCCCGAGAGGTCCTCGTTCTGCCCGACGTCCGTGCAGACCGCCACGACCTCCGCTCCCTGGTAGTTCTCCTTGAGCCAGGGGATGATGATGGAGGTGTCCAGCCCCCCCGAGTACGCGAGCACGATCTTTTTCACGTTTTTCTTGATTGCGGTTTCCTTCAGTCCGTTTCCTTCGCTCATTCCAGCGCCTCCTCGATGATGTCGATTCCCCTGTCGATTTCTTTCTTCGTGATGATGAGCGGCGGGGCAAGCCTCACGACGTTCGTCCCCGAGCGCAGGGCGAGAAGCCCCCTGGCCTGGAGCCGCGCGAGCAGCTCCTTTATAGCATCTGCCCCCGGCGCGGCTGCCGCCCCAGTGGCTGCGGGCAGATACTCGAACCCCTGCAGCAGCCCCTTCCCGCGAAGCTCACCGACGCTCTTGTGGCGCGAAGCGAGCCTCTCGAGCCCAGCTCGCAGGTGCGCGCCTTTCTCCGCAACCTCGGCCGCGAACCCCGGCCGGGACAGAATCTCCCACACCTTGAGCGCCACCGCCGTGGTCACGGGCCCGCCGCCGAACGTGGTGCCGTGATCGCCGACGTGCAGGAGGAAGTCGATCTTCTTCGGAATGAGGACAGCGGAGAGGGGCAGACCTCCCGCAAGAGGCTTCGCGAGGGTGATGATGTCTGGCCGGAGGCCCACGCCCTGCGATGCGTAGAAGGTGCCCGTCCGCGCGAGGCCCGTCTGCACTTCATCCGCGATGAGGATCGCCCCTCGCTTTGCGCAGCACTCGTTCAAGGCCTTGGCGAACTCGGGGGTCATGGCAGCCAGCCCTCCCTCGCCCTGGATGACCTCCACGATGACCCCTGCGAACTCCTCCGTGAGCGTGGCCTCCAGGGCGGCCGTGTCGTTGAAGGGCGCCACGGACACCTCGGGCACCAGCGGGAGGAACGGCTCCTGGTACTTGGCGTTCGGTGTGCAGGAGAGCGCGCCCATGGTCCTGCCGTGGAAGGCGTTGGAGAAGCACAGCAGCCGGGAGTGCCCCGCGCCCTTCGTGCGCAGGGCGTGAAGCCGCGCGTACTTCAGCGCAGCCTCGTTCGCCTCCGTGCCGCTGTTGGCGAAGAACACGGCGGAGAAGGGGAAGGGCGCTGCCGCGATCATGGCGCGGGCCAGGGCGAGCGCGGGCTCGGTTGCGAAGAGGTTCGAGACGTGGCTGAGCCTCTTCATTTGCCGGTAGGCCGCCCGGGCGAGGTCGGCCCTGCCATAGCCCAGGGCGTTCACCGCGATGCCCCCCGCGAAATCGAGATAGCGCCTGCCCGCGGCATCCTCCAGCCACACGCCCTTTCCCCGCGCCACAACGAGCAGCTCGGGTGAGTACTGCTTGGGGAAGGGATGATCGGTCACGATCGCTGTGCTGTTCTTCACGCGCCTCCTCACTTCCTGATCCTGGTGCCCAGCCTCCCGTCGAGGAGGCCCGCGAGGGAGCCTGCCCCCTCGTACTGTCCGATGATCACGTTCTGCACCCCCTTTGCGAGGGCGTCGACCGACGCGCTCACCTTGGGGATCATTCCGCCTGAAACAACTCCCGATGCCACGAGGCCCTGGGCTTCCGCGCCGGTCATCTCGCGGATCACGCTCCCGTCGCGCAGGATGCCAGGGATATCCGAGAGGAAGAGCAGGGCCGATGCGGCCAGCCGGGAGGCGAGGGCGAATGCGACCGAGTCCGCATTGATGTTCAGCCCCGTCCCGTGCGCGTCCATGGACACCGGAGACACGACGGGCAGGAAACCCTTGGCGAGCAGGAGCTCGAGAAGGCGTGTGTCCATCGCGGCCACTTCGGCCGTGCGCGTCTCCGCGCCAATGGGCCGGCCTGTGAAGATTCCGCCGTCAGGCCCGCTCAGGCCCACGGCATCCAGGCCGCACGCGCGCAGCAGCCGCACGATCTGCTTGTTGACCTTGCCCGCGAGCACCATGTCGACGATGTCCATCTCCGCCGGGGAGGTCTGGCGCACGCCGCCGGCAAAGACCGCCTCGATGCCGAGCTTCTTCGAAACCGCGGTGACCTCCGCCCCGCCGCCGTGCACGAGGAGGAACCGGCCTGTCCGTGCGAGGGAGGACATCTCGGCCCCCATCGAGCGCAGGCCATCCTCCCTCTCCGCGGCCCTGCCGCCGATCTTGACCACGACGGTTTTCATCCCGCCCCTCACAGCTCGCCGCCCGCGCGAAGCCCCGCGCTCTCCTCCAGGCCGAAGCGGATGTTCATGTTCTGCACTGCCTGCCCCGAGGCGCCCTTCACGAGGTTGTCGATCGCGGAGAACAGCATGATCCGATCCCCCTCGAGGCGCCACCCGATGTCGCACCTGTTCGATCCCCACACATCCCGTGTCTGGGGAATGCGGCTGTCGGTGAGGCTGATGAAGGGCCTGCCGGAATAGTACTTCTCGTAGATCCCGCGGATGCTCCGGGGGCCTTCGGACTCGGGGCTCCTCGCAAGCTCCGCGACCGTCGTGACGCACATTCCCCGCTTCAGGGGCGCCATGTGCGGGGTGAAGAGGAGGCCAAGCCCCTTGCCCGCTGCCGCAAGCTCCTTGTGGATCTCGGGGGCGTGCCTGTGGGCCGTGCCGGGGTTGTACGCGCAGGCATTCTCGGTGCGCTCGCAGTACAGGAGGTCGGTGCGCTCCTTCTTGCCCGCCCCCGAGATCCCCGAGATGGCGTTCACGATCACGGTGCCCTTCAGCAGTCCCTCTCGCGCAAGGGGGAGCAGGGGCAGCAGAGTGCAGGTGGGGTAGCAGCCGGGATTTGCGATGATGTCAGCCGTGCGGATGCGGTCGCCGTACCATTCTGCCAGGCCAAAGGCCGCCTTTGCGAGCAGATCGGGCCTCGCCGGAGGGGCGCCGTACGCCTTGCGAAACGCCTCGGCGTCGCTGAAGCGGAAGTCAGCCGACAGATCGATCACGACGCAGCGTCCGAAGAAGGGCGCGCAGACCTCGGCGGATTTCAAGTGCGGAAGGCCCGAGAAGACGACGTCGAGGTCGCGCGCCTCGGCGGCCTTCACCGCTTCAGCGATCGCGACCAGCTTCCCGGCCGAGGCGCCCATCTTCTGCTCCAGCGCCGGCGAAAGCCCAGGGTCCGCGCCGCGCACGGGCTCACCGGGCTGTGAGGAGGAGACGGCGATGATCTCGCGCACATCGGGGTGCTCGGTAAGGAGCCTGAGCAGGATGAGTCCCGTGTACCCTGTGGCGCCCAGCACTGCAGCTTTCATGTCATCTCCTTCTGTAGCCCCGGCCCTACAGCCCCGGCAGCCGCGCCCGCAGGGCCTTCAGCATCCCCGCGCGAGTCACTCCGCCGCGGGGAACCACGAGGATCGTGTCGTCCCCCGCCACCGTGCCCAGGACCGCGTCGATGCGAAGCGCATCGAGTGCAGAGGCGACGCTGGCCGCGTGCCCGGGGTGGGTCTTGATCAGCCCGAAGCTCCCGCTGAACTCCAGCGAGAGGAACCCCCGGGTGAAGTCCTGCACGAGGGAGGCGGCAGGCGCGGAACTCGCCCCGCCGCTGGTCCCGCCGTCCGGCCGCGAGTAGGTGTACCCGCCTTCCGGCCTGGGCACCTTTGCGATGCCGAGGAACTTCAGGTCGCGCGAGAGCGTGGCCTGCGTGGCCGCGAAGCCTTCCTTCATGAGGAGGCCGATGAGCCTTTCCTGGCTGTCTGCCGCGGTCCGCTCGATGATGCGGCGGAGCGCGGCGAGGCGCCGCGCCCTGCCCGCTGCTGGATATTTATCCACAATGATTGCATATCTATACAGAGTCCCGTGCGGAACGTCAAGCCCCCATGGGCGGGGCCCGCCCTCCTCTTGCACAGGGGCCGCTCGGATGCTACGGTAGCGCGGGAGGCGGGGGTGACAATCTGCGTTTTCTGTTCCTCGAGCGACGCCGTCGACGGGGCCTACCATGCGGCGGCCTCGGAGCTGGGCAGCCGCATGGGCAGGGCCGGTCACACTCTCGTCTACGGCGGGGGCAGGGTCGGGCTCATGGGCGCTGTTGCCCGAGGCGTGCACGAGAGCGGCGGGAAGGTGATCGGCGTGATTCCCGGCTTTATGAACCGGCCAGGCGTCACCTACACGGAAGCCGATGAGCTGATCGTCACCCCGGACATGCGCGAGCGAAAGACGCGCATGGAGGACATGGCAGAAGCGTTCATCGCCCTCCCCGGAGGCTTCGGCACCCTCGAGGAAATCACCGAAGTCATCACGCTGCTGACCTTCCGGGTCTGGGTAAAACCCTTCGTCCTCGTGAACACCTCGGGCTTCTACGATCCCCTGATCGAGCTGTTCGAGCGCTACTACCGAGAGAGCTTCGCCAAGCCCGACTTTCGAGCTCTCTGTCCCTTCGTGGATACCCCCGCGCAGGCGATGGACTACATCAGGGATTTCACGCCGCCCCCGCTCGTCAGCAAGTGGTTCTGAATCACGGCGGGGCTGTTCAGTGCGTCAGGCCGGTTCACGTCGTAAGGCCTGCTCGCACAAGGATCTCCCGGAACTGCCGCGCGTTCTGCACGGCCATTCCCCTGCGGTGGTTGTTGAAGAAGATCATGAGAAGCTGTGACCGGGCGAGGATCGCCTTCACCCTCTCGGTCCATTCAGAAAGCTCATCCGCATTGTAGAGGTAGTCGTAGCGGCTCGCGTTGTCGCCGGTCCACCAGTTCGCCGCGTTCCTCCCGTGGAATCGGACGTAGGAGAAGTCCGCGGTCACCGTCGAAGTAGGTCGAAGCAGGCGTGGAAGGTCGGGCTCATCGACGCTCACCAGTGCGACCCCCCTATCGCGCAAGCCGTCGAACACCTGCTCCCTCAGCCAGTCGCTCTTTCGGAACTCCACGGCCAGCGGGAGCCCCTCGAGCCTGGCGCATAGTTCCCCCAGGCGCTTTCGCGATTCGGGCGTGTAGGCGAAGCTGTAGGGGAACTGCAGGAGAATGGCTGCCAGCCGCCCGGCGTCCACCAGCGGGCTGATCCCTTGCCGGAAGACCGCGATGTCTTTCTCCCATGAGTCGGCGATCTCGTGCGTCATGCTCCGGTGCGCCTTGAGCGTGAAGAGGAAGCCCTCGGGGGTCGCCTCGACCATCCTCGCAAGGGTCCTCGCCGCGGGCTGCTGGTAGTAGGAGAAGTTGAGCTCCACGACGGGGAACTGCTGTGCGTACAGGGAGAGGAACTCGCCTTTCGGTGTGCCCTCGGGATACACGGGGCCCACCCAGTCGTCGTAGGAGTACCCGCTCGTGCCGATCAGGATCCGGTGGCCGTCCGCGCCCATGTGTCGAGGGTACCGCGCGCCCGCCCTTGCGGGAAGTGCTAGTACCCCGCCTCCCTGTCCACGACGCTGCGCAGGGACTCGCCGCGGATATACCGGCCCAGGTTGTCGATGAACGCACGGAAGGCCTCCCTGTCGTAGCCGGGATGATCGCCGGCATAGTGGGGCGTGATGATCACGTTTGGCATGCCCCAGAGGGGATGGTCGGGCGGCAGCGGCTCGGGGTCTGTCACGTCGAGCCCCGCTGCGCGGACGCTCCCGCTGCCCAGAGCTTCGACAAGGGCATCGGTGTCGATGCAGCCGCCCCTGCCGGCGTTCAGCAGGTAGGCGCCCCGCATGGAAGCCATCTCCTCGCGGCCGATGAAATGGCGAGTCCCAGGGGCATCGGGGAGGATCACCATGATGAGCCGGGATCGAGCGAAGGCAGGCCTCTTGTCCTCGGGACCGACCATCTCATCCGCGACCATGGTGCTGCCCGCTCGATCGCCAGCGCCCGCTTCGTCGGGTGCAGGCCGTAGCGAACCCGGTTGTCGGCGGATGCCGATCACGTGCATGCCGAACGCCTTGGCCAGTTCCGCGCAGCTGCGCCCGATCGTCCCGAGGCCGACGATGCAGGCTGTCTTTCCCGCGAGCAGGGAGATCCCCGGCAGAACCGCCGTCCTGTCCCAGATGCGCTCCCGCTGCTGCAGAACAGCCCTGTTGATGTTGCGCGTGAGCGCGAGGCACATACCCCAGAGGTGCTCGGCGACCGCGTCGGCATGGATGTGCGTGTTGGTGATGACAGCGGGATGGCTCTTCGCCTCCAGGATGCGGAGCACCGATTCGGCCCCCGCCCATTTGATCTGGAGCCATTGAAGCGAGCGGGCTTTCGACCACAGCTCGGCGGGCAGCGCGGGGTAGCAGATCTCGACACGCTCCACGAGGGACAGGTCCGACTCCAGGTCAGCCCCGGTCAACAGCCGCGCCCGAGGAACGATCGCCCTGATCTCGGCAATCTCCTCCTCCTTGAGCTCCTCGCTGATGAGGATGACGGGACGGCCGCTTGCTTTCATGTCCACCACACAACCGCCGTTCGACGCGAAAGTCAAGCGAGAGACTCGGGCGTGTTGACACCCTTCCGCCGCATCGCTACTTTCTGGTCCATGGCGATCTCGCTCGTCGGCGCGCCGCGCTTCACCCCCGTCTCCTCCGAATGGTCCGATAGGGACAGGTGGGGAGCGGTGCGCGCTCGGGTGGGAAACTTCCGCATGGGCTACAGAGTGGAGCCCGGGCTGTACGCCCTGGGCAACCCCGACATGGACTCGCCCGTCTTCGCTTCTGCAAACTACAAGCTGAGTTTCGACATGCTGCGTCGCGCGCTCAAGGACGCCGCCTGCTGGATTCTCGTTCTGGACACGAAGGCCATCAACGTGTGGTGTGCAGCGGGCAGGGGCACCTTCGGCACCGAAGAGCTGGTCGAGAGGATACAGAA
>Ga0315285_10003781_pt1 | contig 15752 bp, 15 predicted proteins | sample YL17G09_36_MG_FD_203698 | JGI IMG/M metagenome (GOLD analysis project Ga0315285, IMG submission 203698) | Sediment microbial communities from Yellowstone Lake, YNP, Wyoming, USA - YL17G09_36 | ecosystem: Environmental > Aquatic > Freshwater > Lake > Sediment | place: USA: Wyoming | collected...
GGCCGGCGATCCGAGCAATTTCAAGATCACCACCACCGAAGATCTCACTCTGGCAAGAAAGCTCATGGAACTCAACGGGCAGTGCGCCGGAGCTTCCGGAAAAAACCGATGACGCGAGCACACGCCAATTCAGGGTTCATGGCCATGCGGTTCCATGAGCCCTTTTGCATTCGGGGATGCGCGCGATGAGCCTGCGCGTAGGGTTAGGAGTGGACGCGCACCGGCGCGTGAGCGGACGGCCGTTGATCTTGGGCGGCGTTCAAATTTCCTCCGATTTCGGATTGGAGGCGCATTCCGACGGCGACGTGCTGGCGCATGCGATCATGGACGCGCTGCTGGGCGCGGCCAATCTCGGCGACAAGGGCACGCATTTTCCTTCCGGTGATCCGCAGTACAAGAATATTCGCTCGCTCGTTCTCCTGCGGCAGGTTTCCGAAATGCTAACTGCGCGCGGGCACAAGATACGGAATATTGACGCGAGCGTGATGTGCGAGGAGCCGAAGCTCGCTCCCTACGTTCCACAGATGAAACGGGAACTGGCGGCGTGTATGAGCCTGAACGAGAGCCTTATTTCTATCAAGGCCACCACGCTGGAGCGGATGGGGTTCACGGGACGCGGCGAAGGCATCGCGGCGCTGGCGGTAGCGTTAGTGGAGTGCGCGGAGCATGACCGTTAGAGTCCGCTACGCGCCCAGTCCTACGGGCTTTTTGCACGTGGGCGGTCTGCGCACGGCGCTCTACAACTATCTCTTCGCGCGGCAGAAGGGCGGGCGGCTGATTCTGCGCATCGAGGACACGGATCAGACGCGTCGCGTGGAGGGAGCCGTCGAGAATCTGCTCAGCGTCTTTGACTGGCTCGGTCTGACGTTCGACGAAGGGCCGCACGCGGGCGGTGAGTTCGGTCCGTACGTGCAGTCGGAGCGGCTCGATCTTTACCGGCGGCATGTGGAAATTCTGGCGCGAACCGGTCACGTCTATCCGTGCTTTTGCACGACGCAAACGCTCGAGGAAATCCGAGCCAATCAGGCGGCGCAAAACAGGATTCCCATGTATGACCGTCGCTGCCGCCGCCTTGACAAGGGTGAAGCGGAGAAACGGATCGCCGCGCGAGAACCGCATGTCTGGCGCATGGCCGTGCCCGAGCGGCGCGACGTTCTGGTGCGCGACCTGATTCGCGGCGAAGTGCGCTTCGAGAGCGCCACCCTTGACGATCAGGTGCTGCTCAAGTCCGACGGATTTCCCACCTATCATCTGGCCAACGTGGTGGACGATCATCTCATGCAGATCAGCCACGTGATTCGCGGTGAAGAGTGGCTGCCGTCCACGCCCAAGCACGTTCTGCTCTATGAGTTTTTCGGTTGGGAAGCTCCGCAATTTGCCCACTTGCCGCTGCTCCTGAATCCCGATCGCAGCAAAATGTCCAAGCGTTCGGGCGACGTGGCGGTGGAGGACTATCGCAAGAAAGGCATTCTGCCCGAAGTGCTCATCAACTTCGTGGCGCTCTTGGGATGGCATCCTTCGGATGACCGCGAGATTTTCAGCCTGAGTGAGCTGGTGCGCGAGTTCTCGCTGGAGCGGGTGGGCAAGGCGGGCGCGGTGTTCGACCAGACCAAGCTGCTGTGGATGAACGCCGAGTACATCAAGGCACAGTCCGATGAGGCGTTGTTCGAGAACGTGCGCCGCGCGCTGACCGACCTGATTGCCTTGAACGGCGAGCCAAGAGTCAAGTACGCGCTGGTCGTGCTGCGCGGCGGTGTGACCAGCTACGACGATGCGGTGAAGCGGGTGCGCGAGGTGTTCGCCCCGCTGCCTCCCGCCGATCCGGAAATGGCGGCGCTGCTGGACGATGAGACGGCGCGCGCGGTGGTGCAGGAACTCGAAACACGGCTCGCCAAGCTGCCGGCTCCTCTGTGGCTGCGCTTCGACGAACTGGAAACCGTTTTCAAACAGTGCGCGCAGGAGGCCGGACAGACGCGCGGACTTAAGGGCAAAAATCTCTGGCGGGCGGTGCGCGCGGCTCTGACCGGCCAGCCGCACGGACCGGAGCTGGCGAGGCTGGTTGGCATTTGGGGCCGCGAGCGCTTGCTGGCGGAACTCAAACGCTCTCTGGCAACCGTGATCGGACACGCCCCATGCTGAGGCCGAGGCTCACGAAGCGATGAAGGTGCTGGTTCTCTGTGGAGGCGAGTCCCCTGAGCGCGTGGTATCGTGGGCGTCGGGCGATGCCGTAGCCGGGTGGCTTGTCGAGGCTGGTCACGAAGCGACGAAGTATGATCCCGAGGCACCGGGCGTGCTGCGCAGTAACCATGAGCGCATGGCGCCCGCCGCCATCGGTGTCGCCGCTCCGCTTCCGGTGGCGCACGGCGAATACGATGCCACCACGTTGCGCGGTTTGTTGGATACCCTCGACCGCGTGCGGCCCGACGTGGTGTTTCCCATTCTGCACGGCGGGCGCGGCGAAGACGGCACCTTGCAGGCGATTCTGGACTGGGTGGGCATTCCCTATGCCGGTTCCAACGCGTTGGCCTGCGGATTGGCGATGGACAAACATCACGCTCGGCTGGTGTTCAAAGCCCACGGTGTTCCCATCACCGACGGGTTTGTGGTTCCCTTCGAGCATATGGCGGACAGCGAGTACGTGCGGCGGCGCATCTCGCAAAACTTCGGCTATCCGGCGGTGGTGAAACCGCAGAACGGCGGTTCGACGGTGGGGCTGACCAAGGTTTATCAGCCGGACGACGTGGCCGGTGCGCTGGCGGCGGTCAGCGCGCTCGGCGATCAAGCGCTCATCGAGGCACACTTCACGGGCCGTGAGATCGCGGCCACGGTGGTGGCTGATGAAGCCTATCCGTTGGTGGAGATCAAACCCAAGTCCGGCTATTACGACTACGCGAACAAGTACACCTCGGGCCGCACCGACTATGTGTGTCCGGCCGAGATTTCGCCGGCCGAGAGCGAGCGCATGCAGACGGCGGCGCTGACCGCCTTCCGCGCGCTGGGTTGCTCGGGTTTCTCGCGGGTGGATTTCCTGTTGGGAGCGAACGGCGATTTCGTGTGCTTGGAACTCAACACGCTGCCGGGCATGACGCAGAATTCCCTCGTGCCCAAGGCGGCGCGGGTCAAAGGCGAACAGCCGCCGGAACTGATGCAGAAGATTCTCGAATGCGCGCTGGTGAGCGTTCCGAGGACGGGGTGAGCGAGCGCACGCGACGGGCGGACGAGCATTTCATGCGCATCGCGCTGCGCGCGGCGGTGAGGGGGATCGGTTTCGTGAGCCCGAATCCGCTGGTGGGAGCGGTGGCGGTGAAGGGCGAGCAGGTGTTGGGCAAAGCCTACCACCGCAAGTTCGGCGAAGCGCACGCGGAGATCGCGCTGCTGGAGAAGCTCTCGCCCGCCGAGGCGCGCGGCGCGACCGTCTATGTGAATCTCGAGCCTTGCTGTCACGTGGGCAAGACGCCGCCCTGTACCGATGCGCTCATCCGCGCTCGCGTGGGCCGCGTGGTGGTGGGGCATGAAGATCCCAATCCGCTGGTGGGGGGCAGGGGCATTGCCCAGCTTCGCGCCGCGGGGGTAAAGGTGATGGTGGGTGTGTTAGAAGCGGACGCGCGCCGTCTCAACGCGCCCTTCCTGACCTACATCACGCGGGGTCGGCCGTGGATTCTGCTCAAAGTGGCGCAGTCGCTCGACGGCCGCATTGCGCTGGCCAACGGGCAGTCGCGCTGGATCACCGGCGAGGCGTCGCGCACCGAAGTCCACCGCCTGCGCTCGCAGCTCGACGCGGTCATGGTGGGATCGCAGACGGTACTGGAGGATGATCCCGAACTCACCGTGCGGCATATCGAAGGGCGCGACCCGCTGCGCATCATCGTGGATTCACAGCTGCGCATTTCGCCCACGGCCAAAGTTCTGCGGCAGGCCGAGCGCGGCCGCACGTGGGTGCTGGCTACGGCCAACGCGGCCGCCGAGAAACGGCGGATCATCGAAGAGACCGGGGCCGGCATCATCGCCTGTCCGGCGGGCGCGGACGGCAAAGTGGATTTGCCCCGGGCGATGAAGCTCTTGGCCGAGCGCAGCGTCACCTCGCTGTTCGTGGAAGGCGGCGGCACGCTGCACGCCGCCTTCATTCGCGCGGGACTTTACGACAAATTCATCGTCGCCATTGCGGCGAAACTTATCGGCGCCGACGGGCGTCCGGCCATCTGGGACCTGGGCATGGAGAATCTTGAGCAGGTTCCTCAATTCGTGATTCGCCGGAATCGCCGCGTCGGCAAGGACATTTGGCTGGAGTTGGAACCGGATGTTCACGGGAATCGTTGAGGGCACCGGCCAGGTGCTTGAGGTCGAAGAGCGCTCCGGGGGCCGCGCGCTGCGCGTGGATGTCGGAGCCTTTGCCTCTCGTTTGCGCATCGGCGGCAGCGTGTCCCTGAACGGCTGCTGCACGACGGTGGTCAAGAAGGACGACCGTTCCTTCACCACCGAGCTTATGGAGATCACGCTGCAGAAGACGAATTTGGGCGACGTGAAGGCCGGCGATCCGCTCAATCTGGAGTTTCCCATGACGCTGGGGGCCGAATTGGGCGGGCATATGGTGCAGGGTCACGTGGACGGCGTGGGCGAAGTGGTGGAAGTGCAAACGCTGGAAGCGAGCCACGTGGCGCGCATCCGGCTGCCGCATTTTCTGACCAAGTACGTGGTGGCCACCGGCTCGGTGTCCGCCAACGGCGTGTCCATGACCGTGGCCGACATTGAGGGCGACGTGCTCACGCTGGGGATTATTCCGCATACGTGGGAGGTGACCAACTTCCACACTTTCAAGCCGGGCGTGCGTGTGAACATCGAGGTGGACTTGATCGGAAAATACATCGAGAAACTGCTGCCGGATTTGTGGAACCGCCTGAGCGAAGGCGGCCGGCGGCCCGAGTGAAGATATGGGATACCGGATGTGGAACGCATGATGTTTGACTCCATTGCCGACGCGCTGGTGGATCTGGCGGCCGGCAAGATGTTGATCGTGGTGGATGATGAAGATCGCGAGAACGAAGGCGATCTGATTCAGGCCACGGAGAAGGTCACGCCCGAGTCGGTGAACTTCATGGTAACGCACGGGCGCGGCCTCATTTGCGTCGCCTTGAGCGAAGAGCGCGCGGACGAGCTGCAGTTGCCGCCGATGGTGGCGCACAACACCGCCGTGCGCGGCACGGGATTCACCGTGACCGTGGATTATCTGCACGGCACGACCACCGGCATTTCCGCGCCTGACCGCGCCCAGACGATCCGCGCCTTGGCCGAGCGCAGCACACGGCCGGAGGACTTCGGCCGTCCCGGTCACATTCAGCCGCTGCGGGCGCGGCCGGGGGGCGTGTTCGAGCGCATCGGCCAGACCGAAGCGGCGGTGGATCTGGGCCGGCTGGCGGGTCTCTTTCCGTCGGGCGTCCTGTGCGAGATCATGAACGAAGACGGCAGTATGATGCGACGGCCCGAACTGCGCAAGTTCGCCGAGCGTCACGGGCTGAAGATGATCTCGGTGGAAGATCTGGTGCGCTACCGCTCGCGGCACGAAGTGTTGGTGGAAGAGCGCGTGCGCGTCAAGTTTCCCACCCGCTACGGCCGGTTCACGCTGGTCCACTTCGAGGACATTCATCAGAAGAAAGACCACTTGGCCATCGTGAAGGGAGCGCTGCCGCTGGTCGAACCCACTTTGGTGCGCGTGCACTCGGAGTGTTTGACGGGGGACGTGCTGGGCAGCCTGCGCTGCGACTGCGGCTGGCAACTGGTCACCGCTCTCGAACGCATTGAGCGCGAAGGCGCGGGCGCGGTGCTCTATCTGCGGCAGGAGGGACGCGGCATCGGCCTCGGGCCCAAGCTGCAAGCCTACCGGCTGCAAGATGAGGGTTTGGATACGGTGGAGGCCAATCTGCGCCTTGGATACCGGGCCGATCTGCGCACCTACAGTGTGGCGGCGCAGATACTGCGCCGGTTGGGGGCCACGGAAATCCGGCTGATGACCAACAATCCGCGCAAGGTGGAAGAACTCGAAAGCTACGGCATTCGCGTGACCGAAAGGGTGCCCATCGAGATCGCACCCACGGAGTTGAACCGTCAGTACCTCATTGCCAAGCGCGACAAATTGGGTCATTTCCTCCGCATGGAGGAATAAGGCGGCGCGCGCGGGGATGCTTGCGCCGCTTCTCACGGCGTGCCTGCTCCTCGTTTCCTGCCGCGAAAAGGAGAATTGCGCGGGCTGCGGTGATCTGTCGCCGCCGCTCGGCATTGCGTTCAGCGTCCCCCAAGGGGACGTCTCTTTTTTCGGGATGTGGCCGATGGAGCTGGTGCATAGCGGGCAGCTCACGGGCTGGTCGGTGGTGGCTGCGGAGGTGAGCGTCAACGGTCAGTGGCTGGCTGTGGCCGACGGAGCTTCCCATCGCGTGGCACTGTTGAAGCTGCCCGAGCTGTATGAACTCAGCGGGGCGGTGATCGGCGGCGCGCCCCTTGACGTGGAGGTGGATGCCACCGGCCATCTACTCTACGCCGTCACCAACAACGGGTCCTTCTGGTGTTACCATGTAGGAAGCGGACTCTTCGACACCCTCGAAGTTCAACTGGCGCCCCGCCGGTTGGCGCTTCGCCCGCCGGATGCCGGGGAAGCATGGGTTGTCTGCGGAGGCAACAACACGATTCACGTGGTGGACCTGCGGCAGTTTATCCACACCGACACGCTCATCATGCCTCTGACGCCGACGGATATTCAGTTCTCGCGCAATGGGGAGAGGTTCTATGTGGCCATGCAGGGAGACACGGGCCGCGTGGCCATCTTCGATGCGGCCTCGCGGGGGCTGATTCAGCAGCACGCCTGCGGCCGCGGCGCCCTGGAGCTGGCGGTGAGCGATGACGAACGCTTTGTGGCCGCTTCCGACTCGGCCACGGGCCGGCTTTATATTTGGGACACCGTCTCCGGGTTGGGGTGGGATGTTGCGGTGGGGAGACACGCTTTTCGCACGCGCTTCGCGCGGCAATCGCACGTCTGCTACGCCATGTCCATCGAGGACACTCGCCTGCTGCGCATAAACATCGGCGAGGCCGGCCCGGAGCCCGCCGACACGTTCTATGTTGCGCCCACGCTCCGGGATTTCGTGCTCTGGGAGGCCTCGCCGTGAGACTGGTGTTGCAGAGGGTATCTCGCGCACAAGTGAGCGTGGACGGCAAGGTAACCGGCGAGATCGGGCGCGGGCTGGTGGTGCTGTTAGGGGTTCAGAAGGGAGATGGCCCGGCGGAGATGGAGTGGGGGGCGAAGAAAGCCGCCGAATTGCGGATTTTTCAGGACGATCAGGACAAGATGAACCTGAGCCTCGCGGACGTAAGCGGCGAAGCCTTGGTGGTTAGCCAATTCACCTTGCTGGCCGACTCGGAGAAAGGCCGCCGGCCGAGCTTCACCGATGCCGCGCCTCCCGAAGAGGCGGACAGGCTCTATCGCTATTTTGCGGACTGCCTGCGGAAAATGGGGGTTCCCACCGCCACCGGCGTGTTCGCCGCCCGCATGTCGGTTTCACTGGTCAATGAAGGGCCTGTGACCATTGTGCTGGATCGGAAACCGGCAATCGCCGATACCTCGGCATAGTTTTGCTAAGATATTGTTATAACGTGTGATAATCTTGACCCCAAGAGGTAACTCTTGGGGACTTGACTTTTGAACAAGTGTTCCTTATATTGGTGCACACGTGTGCATTAGCGAGGAAAGCACGATGGCCGAGCAGTTGACGGAAAAACAGCAGAAGGCGCTGGCCTTCATTCAGTCGGAAATCCGGTCGCACGGACGGCCGCCCACGCTGCGTGAGATCGGCGCTCACATTGGAGTGAGTTCCACCAACGGCGTGCGCTATCTGCTGGAGACTCTCGAGCGGAAGGGCTATCTTCGGCGCAGCCCGATGCTCTCGCGGGGGATCGAGCTCACGGCGCGCACGGCGGTCGTACTGCCCTTCGAGGAAACGCGCGAGGTGCCGATAGTGGGTCGCATCGCGGCCGGCGCTCCGCTCTTGGCGTCGGAGAATATCGAGAGCTACGTGCGCGTGGACCGCTCGCTGGCCACCTCCGACGAGACGTTCGCGCTGCGGGTGCGCGGAGATTCCATGAAAGAGGCGGGAATTCTCGAAGGTGACGTGATTTTTGCCAAACCGCAGAGCACCGCCGACCCGGGCGATATCGTGGTGGCTCTTTTAGGCGACGAGGCGACCGTCAAGTTTTTCAAGCCGCGCAACGACCGCATTCATCTCGAGCCCGCCAACCGCTATTATTCCCCGATCATCGTGGAGAAGGGAACCCCCGGATTCCGCATTCTGGGCCGCGTGATCGGGCTGATGCGCAAGCTTTGACCGCCGGCGCGACTCTCTCCGGTTTTGACGCCCGGAAACGCAGAATCCGACCCCGCAAAGGAGTCGGATTCTGTGTTTCGCAGGCTCTTGACAAAGCGGATCGGTATGGCTATATTCTACTTGTTGTTCCCGCCTTCGGGCGCGATGGATTCGTAGATACTTCGCCGCTGCGGATCCAACTGAATCAGCGCCCTCACCCCTTGCAGATAGCCCGCACGCACGAGCGCCTCGGCAAACTGCCGATGGTTGACCTCCAAGAACCGCCCCTGCACGTCCACCGGCACCTTGTCCAGCTTCACTAACGCGTAATACAGATAGTTCTTGGCGTTGCGGTAGTCCCGCTGCTCGTCGAAGTAGATTCCGGTATAGTAGAAGAAATTCAGTTCGCGCACGAGGCGGTTCGACTCATCCACCTGGGCGCGCAGCAGGTCGTTTCGCCGGTCCCAGCCGAAGTAATAGATCGAACTGGAGCTCTGCAGGTAGATGCCGCGCGCGCGGTCGTAGTAGGGCTGACCGCCCAGCTTTTCCAACTTGTCGTATTCCGTGCCGATGAGCATCCACACGTAGAACTCGATCACGCTCTTGAAGGGATGGTATTCTTGGGGGCGGAACTGGACGGGTTGACGCAGGCCGAACTCCCAGCGGGTGTCTTCGAAACGAACGTCCTTCTTGTTGCTGGCGATGAGCTTGGCTTTGAATTTGTCCTCTTGCGGATCGGGGCTGTATTCGGTGAAGTAGATGCCGATCTGAATGGGGAAATCGTACTTGTAGTCGTCGCCCGCCCACTGCTGGTCTTCCAGATACTTTGTGAGAATGGAGTCCAGCCCCACCAGCTTGGCGCGGGCCTCTTCGGGAAGCGGCTGAACGTCCACGGTGACATCAGGCATCAGCAACTGAGCCGGGGCGGACAGAGCCGCGGCCAGAACGGCCATCACAACAGCGGTCGGCAGGGTTCTTCTCATCGTGATGGAAGTATAACAATTACTGCGGCGAAAGTCAAGGCCGCCACTGTTGCGGCCGCCCTCGCGTGGGGCCTGTTCGGTGCGCGCCCCGCGCTGTCGGCCTTCGAGCTGGATGCCTGCGGCCCGCGAGCGACGGCGATGGGCGGAGCGGGAGCGGCCCTGTCGGGGGATGGCTGGGCGGCTCTTCGCAATCCGGCCCTTGCCGCGCACGGAGGTTCGCTGGCGGGAATGGCGTGGTCGCAGCAATTCGGTCTGCCCGAGCTGACGCGCGAGGAGGTCGCAGCGGTATCCCATTTTCGGGGGCACGCGTTAGGAGTGACGGTTACCGCCTTCGGTTCGAAGCTCTATCGCGAGAGTCAATTCGGTCTCATCTGGGCGCGCGCTTTTCGACCGGAACTCCGCGTGGGCTTGGACGTTCGCGTGCGCTGGCTGGAAATCGCGGACTATCCTTCTTCGCACGCGCTCACGTTGACGGCGGGAGTGGAGGGGAGACCGCTGGCGGGGCTTTCGATTGCGGCGGTGTGGCGCAACCTGAACGGACCGCGCCTGCCGAATTATCGCGACCGGATTTGCGAATCTCTTACCTTCGGTGTAGCGGCGCAGGTCACGGAGAACGGCCTCGTGACCGCGGACGTCGTTCAGGAGGAGCATTTTCCCGCTGAACTGCGGGTGGGGGCCGAAGTGCGGGTGCTGCCGCGGCTCACGCTGCGGGTGGGCGGCCGAGCCGAGCCGGTGCGGCCTGCGGCGGGTTTGCAGGTGAATATGGGGCGGTGGAGCTTCGTCTATGCGGGCGACTTGCATCCCGATTTGGGCGCGTCGCATCAGGTGGGCCTTGAGATTCGTCTCTCGCCATGAGATGCTGTGTCCCGCTTCTCCTGCTCCTGCTGGCGACGGCGACTCTGGCGCAGAGCCTCGATGACTGGGTGGAATCCTCCGCTGATCCGCAAGAGTTGCAGGCATGGTGGGATGACCTGCGGCAGAATCCGCTGGACTTGAATCGCGCCGCCGCCGAAGAGATCGCTCGGCTTCCGCTCTTCGACCGCGCCGCGACTCAAGCGGTAGTGCGCGCGCGCCATGTTCGCGGCGGATTCGGCAGTCTTGATGAAGCGCTGAATCTTCCTTCGTTGACTCCTGCTCAGCGCGACGTGTTGCGTGCATTGACCACGGTTGAGTTGCCGCGCAGGTGGCGCGCCGATATTTCCGCTATGGGTGGCGCGGAAGGCAGAAACCATGCGCGCTTCGCACCCGATCACTGGTCATCGCGCCTGCGGGCGATCTTTCGCGGTGAGCAACAGCGTGGGTTTCTCTTTGGAATTCGGGATGCGGGCGGGCGCGATCTCTTCGCCGAGACATCTTTCGGCATTGAACTGGATCAGCCCGCCGTCGGCACTCGCTGGCTGATGGGTGATTTCCAGTGCGAGACCGGAACCGGCTTGGTTTTCGCCTCGCCGTTCGGCATGGGCCAATGGTTAGCGTCCTCGGATGCGCTTGGTCCGGGCCAAACACGCGGTCTTGATTTGCGGCCTTCGAGCAATCGCCGTCTGGTGCTGCGCGGCGCGGCGACCGAAATCCGGCGCGGGCCGTTGGACGTGATGCTCGTGGGAAACTGGTCGCGGCGCGATGCGGCAATCGGCGATTCGGTCGCGGCGCGATTGACGGAGGGGGAATCGGCCGCCGGTGAAGAGCTGGCGGCGGCGCGCGAAGGACAAGTGGAAGAACGATTGGTGGGGGCGAGCGCACAGCTGAACTCTCGCACGGTGCTGGCGGGAGCGGCGGGATACACAGCGCGCTTTGATCCGCCGCTCGCGCCTGACGCGAGTGATGCCCTGCCGGGTCTGCGGGGAAGCGACCTGCAGGTGGGTTCGGTGTTTGTTTCTGCGGGCGGAGCACGACTGAACCTGACCTCGGAGTTTGCGGCCTCGAATCCGGGCGGCGTCGCTCACCAAACGGCGGTATCTTGCCGCGGCCAGCGCGTGGGACTTGCGCTCTATCACGTGCGCGCCGACGAAGATTTCTTCTCGCCGCGCTCGGTGCAATGGGACGGCTTCGGTACGGCGGCGCAAAACGCTGAAGTGACCGGCGTGAGGATTCAAGCGATCTGGCCGCGCCATACGCTCGCTGCGGCGTTGAGCACCAGCCGCACGCCGTTTCGCACCGCCACCTCGCCGCTGACGAAAGGCGCAAGTTCTCTGGAAACGCATTGGCGCGCGGCGCTGTCGGCCCAATCGGAACTGCATCTGAGATTGACGCGCCGCTGGAATGAAGACGCTTCCGAAAACGCGGCCGCGCCAGAGGTGACGACGGACGCCGCGCGGGCGGAGCTGCGACTGGGAGACGATCAACAGACGTTTCGCGTGCGATTCGAACTGCGCTCCGCGCACCGTGACGGAGATGCGGATCGCAAGTTAGGGAGCCTGCTGTTCGTGCAGGGAACGCAGCGCACGCGATGGCTCGAGGTCACGGCGCGGCTCACCGTCTACCATCTTGAGAACAGCGACGTCGCCATGCAGGTCTATGAACTTCCGCTGCGCGGCGAGTATCCTCTGGTGACGCTGAGCGGAAGCGGCGGCCGGGCAACGCTCGTACTCGCGCGCGACTGGCCCGGCTTTCGCACCGCCGCCAAGGTCGCCCACGGACGGAGGAGCGCCGCCGACGGTGATCACGACGAGTTGACCTTTGGCCTTGAGTTTACGTATCGCCGCTGAACATGTCCCCTGACCGCCGCGTCGGCGTCATCGTTCTCACCTGGAACGGCCTTTCGGACACGCGGGAGTGTTTGCAGAGCCTGTTTCGGTTGTCGGGTCCGCCGCCGCGAATCTACGTGGTGGACAACGGCTCGAGCGACGGCAGCGTGGCCCGGTTGCGCGAGGAATTCGCCGATCGCATCGTGCTCATCGCCAATCCCCGCAATCTGCTCTATGCGGGCGGCAACAACGTGGGCATTTTGCGCGCCATGTCCGACGGCTGTACGCACCTGCTGCTGCTGAACAACGATACCACCGTGGATGCGGCGCTGCTGGATGTTCTGACCCGAGCGTCGGCTGAGCATGAAGACGCCATCCTCTGCCCTAAGATCTACTACGCCGACCGGCCGGACACGCTGTGGTATGCGGGCGGCAAGCTGTCGCTGCGGCGGGCGCGCGTCGCACATCGGGGCATCCGGCAGCGGGATCGCGGACAATTCGAGCGGCTGGAAGAAACCGGCTGGGCCACGGGTTGCGCCTTGTTCGCGCCGCGCCGCATCTACGAGACGTTGGGGCTCTTGGACGAGAGCTTCGGACTCTACAGCGAAGACCTCGACTACTGCTTGCGCGCGCGGGCGGCGGGCTTTCGCATTCTGTATGTTCCTGAGGCCAAGGTGTGGCACAAGGTTTCCGCCTCCCTCGGCGGGAACCTGTCGCGCGAGAAAATCGTTCGAAAGTGGAACAGCCTTCGCCGGCTGCTCCGCAAGCATCTGCCCAATCCCTTTGCCCGCCTGCTGGCTCTCAGCGATTTTGTCATTACGGAAGCGTTTCGCGTGGTCTTCGGCCTGATAACGGGCCGGCTGCGCTGAAGCGGTGCGGTTCCAGCGCATGAGGTGAACGGTCATGCCCAGAAAACTGTTTGGACTTCTTCTGACCTTCCTGCTGGCGGCTACGACCGTGTGGCCGGCGCAAGGCATTCCGCTGACGGACGGCGCGGGAGCCGCGTTGGGCAATCTGCCGTTTGTAGCCCGCGGAGACGAGCGGCTGGTGCCGTTGGCCATGCTGGTGCGCGCGGCCGGCTGGAGCGCCGAACCGCAGGACGGGCGGCATGTGATTGCGCTTCCCGGCGATACCGTGACTCTCCGCTTGGGCAACGCCTTCGGCCGCGCGGGGAATCATTTCGTGCAGCTTCGTCTTCCTCCGGAGGAGTGGGACGGCTCGCTGTGGATCCCTCTCTCCAACCTGCGGGATTTGTTTCCGCGCGACGTGGAGATTCTGCCGGAGGGGCGCGCCGTGCGGCTGCGGGTGGTGCCGCCGGCGGTCACGGACACTTCGCAGCGCGGCTCGGCCGATACGCTGCCGGAGCGCTGGGTTCTCAAGACCGTAGTGGTGGATCCGGGGCACGGCGGCAAGGACTCGGGCGCGCGCGGGCTCTACAATCTTCTCGAGAAAGACATCACGCTGGACATCGCGCGCCGTTTGGCCCGCTTGCTCGGTCAGCGCAGTCTGAACGCGGAGCTGACACGCAGCGGCGACCGTTTTGTGTCGTTGCAGGAGCGCACGCGCCTGGCCAATGAGAAGCAGGGTGATCTGCTCATCTCCATTCACTGCAACAGCAGCCGCCGACCGGAAAGCCGCGGAGTGGAAGCCTATTTCCTGAAACCGGCGCGCACCGAGCGGGCCATCGAAGCGGCCATGCGCGAAAATGACGTGGTCAAGCTGGAAAACGGCGACGCGCAATATCAGGATCTCACGCAGGACAACTACATTCTGCTCACCATGGCCACCAGTCAGTACATGCGCGACAGCGAAACGTGGGCCGCTCACACGGTGCGCACAACGGCGACGTCGGTGGGACTGGAATCGCGCGGTGTGGATCAAGCGGGATTTTACGTGCTGATGGGAGCGTCCATGCCGGCGGTGCTGGTCGAGTGCGGTTTCCTCACGAATCCGGACGACGCCAAGGTGCTCGCGTCCGAGCGCGGCCGGCAGAAGATCGCCGAGGCGCTGCTCGAATCCATTCTGCGCATGAAGACCGGCTTGGAGGGTTCGGCGTCGCGATGATTGCGGAACGCGCCTCGCGGCCGATTGCGGTGTTCGATTCGGGTCTGGGCGGACTCACCGTGGCGGCCGAAATCCACCGCCGCTTTCCGGGTGAGAACCTGCTCTTTCTGGCCGACCGTGCGCGCGTGCCGTACGCCTCGCTGAGCATTTCCCTCATCGCGCGCTTTGCCGCCGAGTGTTTCGATTTTCTTCTGGAGCATGACCCCAAGGCTCTGGTGGTGGCTTGCAACACGGTCTCGTCTGTCTGTCTTGAGGAGACCGTGGCGCGCAGTCCGGTGCCGGTGTTAGGTGTCGTGGAGCCGACGGCCCGGGCCGCCGCCAAGGCTACGGTGAAGGGCCGCATCGGCGTGCTGGCCACCAAGGCCACCGTGCGCCGTCAGGCCTACGATAAGGCGCTGAGCCGCCTGCGGCCGGGAGTTCAGGTCTTCTCCAACGGCGCGCCGCTTTTGGTGCCGCTGGTGGAAGAAGGGTGGACCGAAGGCGAGATTCCGCGCAAGGTTGTCGAGCATTATCTGACTCCCATCCGCCGCGCCGGCGTGGACACGCTGGTGCTGGGCTGCACACACTATGAGTATTTCAAAGACGCGCTGCGCGAGGTGATGGGCGCAGAGGTGAGCATCATCAACACGCCGCAAGTCACCGCCGACGAGTTGGGAGACATGCTGCGCGACCGCGACGAACTTCAGAGCGCGGATCATCCCGGCACCGTGACGATTTTTTCCACCGACATCAACGAGGCTCTGGACATCGTGGTGCGCAGTCTCTTTCCCGAGCCGCGGTTCCCCAATCAGATCACCGTTCACTCGGCGCAGATTCCGCCGCATCGCGCCGAGGGTGTGCGTTGCGCGTAAGCGCCGGCGGCGAGCAAGTCAGTTTCGACACCTACCTTCATAACCCCCATTTCCTCTCCCCTCACAGCGAGCCGGACCCATGGACATTGCACAACTCCAAACCCTCTCCGTTGCCGAACTGATTAAGCTTGGCCGCGAGTTGGAAATCGCCGACATCGCGGGTCTCCCCAAGCATGACCTTATCTTCCAGATTCTCGCCAAGCAGGCGGCCAAAGACGGAGTGGTGCTCGCCTCGGGCGTCTTGGAGATTCTGCCCGACGGCTACGGCTTTCTGCGCAGCGCCAACGCTTCGTATCTGCCGAGCCCCGACGACGTTTACGTTTCGCCCTCGCAAATCAAGCGCTTTGGGTTGCGCACCGGCCACGTGGTGTCGGGTCAGGTGCGGCCGCCCAAAGAGGGTGAGCGCTTCTTCGCCCTCTTGAAGGTGGAAACGGTGAACATGTCCGATCCCGAATCGGTCAAGGACCTCATTCACTTCGACAATTTGACGCCGCTTTATCCCGACCGCAAATTCCGTCTGGAAACCGGGCACAAGGAACTCACGCTGCGGGTGATTGACGTATTCACGCCGGTGGGCATGGGCCAGCGCGGCCTGATCGTCGCCCCGCCGCGCACCGGCAAGACGATCATCCTCCAAATGGTCGCCAACGCCATTGCCAAGAATCATCCCGACATCATGCTCATGGTGCTGCTCATTGACGAGCGTCCCGAGGAAGTGACGGACATGGAACGGAGCGTGAAGGGCGAGGTGGTCTCCTCCACTTTCGACGAGCGCGCCGAACGCCACGTGCAGGTGGCCAACATGGTGCTGGAAAAGGCCAAGCG
>Ga0315285_10003783_pt1 | contig 15743 bp, 14 predicted proteins | sample YL17G09_36_MG_FD_203698 | JGI IMG/M metagenome (GOLD analysis project Ga0315285, IMG submission 203698) | Sediment microbial communities from Yellowstone Lake, YNP, Wyoming, USA - YL17G09_36 | ecosystem: Environmental > Aquatic > Freshwater > Lake > Sediment | place: USA: Wyoming | collected...
CGCGCTCTTGCTTGACGATGTTCACGTCGTTCACGGCGGCGGTTCGCTCAGCACGACACATACAGAAGCGGACGTCGTGCGGTTAGGTGAAGCGTGCCGACGCGTCGCGCGGCGAGTCAAGGCATAGTTATGAGAACGTATGTTGCGTACAATCACGAATTAAATTTCAGGCGTTAAGTGGTTTGGCGAAGTGCTATAAAATATGGCCTTCGCCACTGCTTTTCTGTACTCAAAAAAGTAGTTTCTGGCTGAGGACAGGGTGCAGAACGTGAATATCGCGGCAACTCCTAGAAATTGGAGTGATAGTCACTTGGCTATGGAGGGAAAGAATGATAGAGTCTGAAAGTAGACGCTCTGCCGATTCTAAATTTGCCCGCTCCATCAAACAGATTTGGAAAGCGATCAGCGGGCTTGAAGGCAAGCCGGCGGCTTGGGTAAAAGAAGAACTACTCGATGAATTGGAATCGCGCGGCTTGCGACCCAAGCGTAGTCAGACGCAAGTATCAAACCCATTCGACCACTGGGGAAAGGGAAACGTTCCGGGCGACCTACGGATCGTGGATTTTCTTTGTGAAGTGGGTGTGAGACGCGCCAAATTGTCTCCCGAGTGGCTCGAGCGATTCCTCCAAGCAGCTGCCTACCCTCAATCGCTTCGCCAAGAACGTCTACGTGCTCTCTTCGGCAATGGGGATGTTATCTTGCCTCACCAACTTTTTAGCTTGCCCGCGCGCTATGGCGATTTTCTCGGCCGAAAACCTGATTTGGAAGCCGTGGTGGAGGCGCTGCGTTCCAGTTGGCCCGTCTTTCTGGTTCAAGGCATGGGAGGTGTTGGAAAAACAACTCTGGCGCTGGAGGTCGCATACGCCTGCGCTGGTCAACCCCGCGCCGCCGCCTGTGAACTTGCCTGGCCGCACTTCACCTACATCATCTGGACGAGTGCTGACGGAACTACGCTCACTCTCAACGATTTGCTGGATACTATCGCCCTGCACCTGGGTTTTTCGGGGCTTACCCAAAAGTCCATTCCAGAAAAACGCAATCGTGTGAATGACATCCTGGCACAGCAGCCGGTCTTGCTGATTGTAGACAATTTTGAAACAATCACCGATATCGCGATCGCAGACTTTTGCGCCAAGGTGCCATCGAAAACCCAAGTCCTGCTAACCAGTCGCGAAACCGAGAAACTGCTGCCTCCTATCTTTCAGCGCTTTCCGCCGGCGCGCATCCGCCTGGGCGGGTTGCCAGACGAAGAGGCGCTTACCTTTCTTCGACTTGAGGCGCAGCAATTGGCGAATCTGCGCCGGGGCAATGAGCGCGCTCGACTAGAAGGAGTTGTGGCAGCGGATGATCAGACCTTGCTTCCCTTGGTGAAAGCGACCGAAGGAAATCCCAAAGCCCTGTACTTGGCGCTTGGCTACATCGCCGATAACGCCCTGCCTCTGCCGACCTTGGTGCGAGACCTCTACGCGGCTGCCGATTCAGTGGCAGGTCTGTTTGACTATTTCTTCAATCAAGCATGGAATCGTTGCAGTGAACATGCCCGAGAGTTGTGGCGGGTGCTGCCCTTCTTCGCTAGCCCGGCGCGACGTGAGGCGTTAGGCGCTGCCGCTGGTTTGGAGGGACGCTATTTTCACGATGCCTTGGAACAACTGCAAAGCCGCTCGCTCGTCGAGGTTGTCGGAGGAGCAGACAACGAACCCCTCTATCACGCTCATCCATTAGTACGGGCGCTACCTCGCCAACGCAGCGATCCCGATTTGGAGTCTCGTGAGCGAAAGCAATGGTTGGCGTGGTATCTGGAGCACTTGAGTCGAAACGTGTCGGATACTTTGCCTCACCTAGTCGCATTGGATCAGGAATATGATAATGTCAAGGTGGCGATAACCTGGGCATTAGAGAACCATGATCCACTCGCGCCCACGTTGGTCAGAAATTTTTGGTATTACTTGTTTATTCGTGGACAGTGGCGATTGTGCGAGACCTTTCTCAGTCGCGCCTTGGAGCAAGCCACTAGTTTGGGAGACACGATTCTGCGTTTACATTTGGCTTCCCGGCTAGGTTGGATTCTACAGGAAACCTGGCGTCCAGAGGCAGCATTGAAGCAATTGCGGCAAGTCGAAACCGAGATTCTGGAAATGAATCAGCCCACGCTCTTGGAAGAAACGCGTGTGCTCAACTACCTGGGGCAGGTTTATTTTCGGCAAAATGACCTGGCGCGGGCTGAAGAGTGTCAAATTCATTTTCTCAGGTTGGCTGAACAGGTCGGAGACCGTCGCGGCGCGCACTCCGGAGGATACCATCTGGGGCAGGTCAAGTTTCGACAAGGAAAGATCGACGAGGCAGAAAAAATCTTCCGCGATCTCATCAAATTGGCACAAGATATCCCTTGGCTTCGAGGCGAAGGTTGGTCTGCCAACCGGCTTGCACAAGTATTGATTCATCAGGGGCGCTTGGATGAAGCGGAACGGTGGCTGGACCATAGCGGGCGCATCGCGAATCAACATCAAGAGCCTCAAATGCAGGCACACGTGTGCTTTGGTCGCGCTCAACTGGCGAGACAACGAGCCAGGTTGCAGAATATGCATGACGGAATTGAAAATGCGCAGAGATATGCCCTCGATGCTCTCGAACTCTACCAGCGTCTGGAAGCGTGTATCAACGTTGACGAAGTTCAAGCGTTCTTGGCGGAACTGGATCAGTAGGAGGCAACGCTGACGGGGCCGCAACGCGCATCAAAGACATTTCTATCATAAGGAGTCTCTATGTTTGACCTCATCATTCGCAATGGACACGTCATTGATGGAACCGCTGCGCCGGCGATGAACGCGGATGTTGGCGTTGTCGGGAACAAGATCAGGGCAATCGGAAACTTGGCTCACGCCGAAGCAGCCCAGATCATTGATGCTTCAGGGCGTTTCGTGACGCCCGGATTCATCGATATTCATACCCATACTGACGAAACCATCTTTATCAATCCACTCGTGGAGAGCAAGATCCATCAAGGCGTGACCACCGAGGTCGGCGGCAATTGCGGCGGTTCGGCGGCACCGCTTTGCGGCGCGGCGCTTGAGGAAATGCAGCGCAAAGTCAAAGAGTACGATACGATTGACGTGAACTGGCGTTCGATGGGCGAGTACCTCGACCGTGTCGAGCAACTCAAGATTTCCACGAACTATGTGACCTTCGTCGGACATGGAAGATTACGTGCCAGTGTAATGGGTTATGGGATGCGCGCGCCAACCCCGGACGAACTCGCAGAGATGCAGAAACTGCTTGCTCGTTCTCTGGAAGAAGGCGCGTGGGGCATGTCCACTGGCTTGATCTACCCACCATCAAGTTACGCGGACATTGAGGAAATTGCCGCGCTCGGTCAGACTGTCGCCGAGAAGGATGGCGTCTACGCCAGCCACATCCGAAATGAGGGCAGCAAATTACTCCCGGCCGTGGAAGAAGCACTCGCGGTTGGCAGACGCGCAGGTGTCCGCGTCCAACTCTCGCATCACAAAGCGGCGGGGAAACAAAACTGGGGCAAAGTGCACCAGAGTATCGCAATGATCGAGCAAGCGCGCGTGGAAGGCGTGATTGTGGGTGCCGATCAGTACCCATACGTGGCATCGGCAACCGGACTGAGCACTGCAATTCCCGGCTGGGCGCATGAAGGAGGCGTTGCCCAAATGGTCGCACGCTTGCGCGATCCGGGAACGCGCAGACGGATCACAGACGCAGTGAAAGCACGGCAACTCGACAAACAAGATTCCACTGTCGATGCGAGTTGGCAGAGTATCCTAGTGGTCGGATGTAAAAGCGACCGATCACTGCAAGGGAAGACCGTCCAGGAGATTGCCGACTTATGGGGCAAGGATCCTCTGGAGACTGCCTGCGATTTGCTGGTCGTGAACGATGGCACGGTGAATATCGTGAAATTTATGATGTCCGAAGAGGATGTTCAAACCGTCATGCGAATGCCCTGGGTATTCGTCGGGTCGGATGCTGGCGCACGCGCGCCCACGGGACCGCTGGCTACAGTGAAATATCACCCGCGTTCCTATGGTACCTTTCCGCGCTCGCTCGGTCGGTATGTACGCGAACTTAAAGTGTTGGAATGGGAAGAAGCGATTGCAAAGATGACGTCCCGTCCAGCGCAAATGCTCGGTCTGAATCAGCGCGGCGCGTTGCGAAAAGGATACTTTGCAGATATCGTCGTATTCGATCCAGCAACTGTTACTGATAAGGCAACCTATGCCGAGCCGATTCAGTTCCCAGACGGGATTGACTATGTGATCGTCAATGGTATGATCACTGTAGAACATGGTCGGCATACAGGCGCGCGCGCAGGGCACGTCTTGCGCAAAGCGTAGGGAGGTTATGCATCTGCGAATCGCTCATCAGGCAAATTTCCTTCGCTCGAAACGAGCTAGAGGATGTTATCAAACCAAGGTCAGTTCAAAAGCATGATGAACTGAAAACAGATTTTCCAGAGGAGGAAAAAATGTTCCGACGAATTTCCCTTTGTCTCACCATTGCGGCTGTGGTGTTGATCGTGGCGTGTGCCGCACCAGCCCCCACTTCCGCGCCGCCGCCTCCGGCGACTTCTGCCCCGCCGGCAGTCAGCGCGACCCAACCGTCTGCCGCCGCACCCACCCAACCATCTACTGTTGTTCCCACCAAGCCACCTGAGCCGACCAAGGCGCCCACAGTCAGCAAGGTTGGCGGGACCCTCAATATAGTCGAGATATCGGACCCCGACACGCTCGACCTGCAGCAGACTACTCAGACAACTTCGGGCAACATCACCGGCCGAATTTACGAGAAACTCGTCTATCAAGACCTGGACAAATCCTACAAAGGTCTGCTTGCGGAAAGTTGGACCGTTTCCCCTGACAACACAGTGATCACGTTCAAGTTGCGACAGGGAGTCGTGTTCTCGGACGGGTCGCCCTTTAATGCCGAGGCGGTCAAGTTCACGTACGAACGTCTCAAACGAATCGGCACCAAAGCCTCTATCTACCCCGCCTTCCAGAATGTCGCAAAAATGGAGACACCGGATGCCTATACATTCGTAATGACACTGAAAGAGCCAGCCGCGCCATTTCTCCATGACCTTGTCGCAAATGCCGCCGGCATTCTCTCGCCTTCGGCAGTCAAGGCGGCGAATGATGACGTCCACCGAAGGCCTGTCGGTACAGGTCCCTACAAACTGAAAGAGTGGAAGGTCGGGCAGGAGCTCATTCTCGAACGCAATGAACTGCACAAGGAATTTCGAGTTTATTACGAAAACAAAGGTGCTTCCTACATTCAAGAGATCCGCATCAAGATTATCCCCGAACTTGCCACTCAGCTCGCAGCACTCGAAGCGGGTGAGCTGGACAGGATCTCTCTGCGCCCACAGGACATTGCCAAATACGAAAAAGATCCGCGATTCAAGACTTATGACAGCTACGCGACTGGCAATGTCTATCTCGCCTTTGATTGTGCCAAGCCGCCCTTTGACAATCCCAAAGTCCGCCAAGCACTCTCGTATCCTGTGAACAAGGACGAGATCGTTCAAGTGGTGCTCGAAGGTAAGATAGGGAGGCGCGCCTGCTGCCCGATCGCCGAGAGTATTCAGGGGTATGACCCGAAACTCAAAGAGTATGAACTCAACTACAATCCAGCCAAAGCGAAACAAATGCTCGACGAGTTAGGGTACAAACCCGGTCCGGATGGCAATCGCCAAACACCCGACGGCAAGCCATTCGCCCCAGCGCTCTATACGACGACGAGCGAAACATTTGGCAAGGTCGCCACGTTGCTCCAAGCCCAATATAGAGCGGTTGGGATTAACGTACAGATCAAGCCGATGGAGAGCGCTGCGCTCAATGCATTCACGCCCACACGGCAACATGATCTCTTCATGAACAGTTATAACTGGAACGAGCCGGATATGTTCACAGTCTTTCTCTCCTGCGAACGTCTCCAATCGGGGAACCGCGCGCAATACTGCAACCAGGATCTTGAGAAACTCATCGTCGCCGGGCGCTCGGAAATGGATCAAACCAAACGCATGAAGATCTACTTTGACGCGCAGAAGTTCGTGATGGAGCAAGCAGTGTGGCAGCCGCTGTACAACACGATCACCAAGTTTGTGGTATCTGCCAAGGTCAAAGACGTGAAGCAAGATGCAGAGGGTGATACGCTATTTCATGACGCGTACATAGCCAAATAGAAACGAAAGGTGGCGGGTGACGATTGGCCTTGGTAGGTCACCGTTACCTGCCACTTGGAGAGAGGCATGGCTCGCTATATTGCTCGTCGTCTTTTCTACTCCATTTTCGTGATCTTTGGAGTATCAGTGATCGTGTTTCTCACCCTCCAGTTGGTCCCCGGCGATCCAGCGATCGCGCTGGTGGGAGAAAATGCGTCCCCCCAGGTGATCGCGCAAATCCGTACCGAACTGGGTCTCGATCAGCCGCTGCCTGTCCAGTATTGGCGTTGGCTGGAGCGATTCTTGCATGGCAGTCTTGGGAAATCCATCCGCACGCATCGAGATGTGATCACGGAAATCCTCGACCGATTGCCGTATACGATGGTGCTTGCCCTCAGTGCAGTTTTCCTCTCGACGACGCTCGGCATTCTCATGGGAGTCTTTGCAGCGATAAATCGCGGGCGCCTCGGCGACTATCTGACGATGGGCTTTGCCATTGTCGGACTCTCCGTGCCTGGTTTCTGGATCGCGCTGTTGATGATTATGTTCTTTGCATTGTACTTGCGCCTACTGCCTGTGATGGGCGCGGCGTCGTGGCAAAACCTCATTATGCCAGCCATCGCGCTCAGTCTGCACTCGGCGGCGCAAAAGGCGCGCGTGACGCGCGCGAGTATGTTGGAGGTGCTCGGACAAGACTACGTCCGAACCGCCAGAGCCAAGGGGTTGTCGGAACGCACGACCCTCTTTCGCCATGCCTTGAAGAACGCACTCATTCCTGTAACAACGATGATCGGCTTGCAGTTCGGGCATTTGATGGGTGGCGCGGTCATCATGGAGCAAATATTTGCGTGGCCCGGGATAGGTCGCCTCGCCCTCCAATCGGTCCAAGGACGCGATTTTCCGGTGATTCAGGGCACGGTCCTTTTTGCCGCCGTGATTTTCCTTTTGAGTAATCTCGTGGTGGACATTGTCTATGCATCGCTCGATCCGCGTATCCGCTACAGTTAAACAGCCGATGGGCACGAAATACAAGTCCAGGCATTGGGCAATTGACGCTTTCCGTCGCCTCCGTCGATCTCCAATCGCGATGGCTGGGCTTTTTCTCTTTGCGTGTTTCATTGTGATGGTGATCTTCGCTCCTTGGATCGCTCCGTACGATGCGGTCGAAATGCGGATTCCGGATCGCCTCCAGCCGCCCTCGCCAGCCCATCTCTTCGGCACAGATGATTTCGGGCGCGATATTTTCAGCCGCGTCGTGTGGGGGTCACGCCTTGCCATCCGTCTGGGAGTCCTGTCCGTGCTCATTAGCGCAGGCGGTGGAATCTTGCTAGGTCTGATCGCGGGCTATTATGGCGGACAGATTGATAATATTCTGTCGCGCCTTTTGGAAATCATCATGGCGCTCCCAGATATGTTGTTCGCGATCACGATCATCGCCATTCTCGGTCCCAGTCTCGATAATCTCGTGGTCGCGCTCGGCTTCTTGAATTGGCCCGGCTTTATGCGAATGACGCGCGGCTCGGTGCTGAGCGCCATGCAAAACGAGTACGTGGAAGCCGCGCGTGCGATTGGTGTCCCGTCTCGACGCTTGATGTTGCGGCATATCCTGCCGAACGTCGCCGCGCCGGTGATTATTCTATCTGCCAGTCGTTTTGGTGGCGCGCTACTCGCGGGCAGTGGTCTATCTTTCATCGGGCTTGGCGTACCGATCCCGCAGCCAGAATGGGGTGCGATCATGGCGACCGGGCGTGAGTACATGGCGAGCGCATGGTGGATTACTGTTTTTCCCGGCGTGATGATTGCACTGGTGGTACTCGGTGTCAATCTATTGGCGGATGGCCTGCGCGACGCGTTGGACCCGCGACTGAAAAACTAGGAGACGCTGTGCAAATTACTGAATGGGATACGCCAGCCGCCATGGTAGATCTAGACATTCTAGAAGCGAACATCGCGCGCCTGCAAAAGTATCTCGACGAGCACGGTGTGCGCAACCGACCGCATGTTAAGACGCACAAGATTCCCGAAATCGCGCACATGCAGATTCGTGCAGGTGCGGTCGGGATCACGTGTCAAAAAATCTCCGAAGCTGAGGTGATGGCGCAAGGGGGTATTCAGGATATTTTCCTGCCATATAACATCGTCGGCGCGGCGAAACTCGAACGCCTGACGCACTTGGCTTCGCGCGTGCGCCTGAGCATGACTGCCGATTCCGAATTCACTGTGCGCGGGCTTTCTGCTGCCGCACACGCGCGCGGACTCGAACTGCCGGTGTTAGTCGAGTTCGATACAGGCGGCTGCCGCTGCGGCGTCCAGACACCCGAGGAAGCATTCAATCTGGCGAATCTCATCGCCCACTCGCCCGGTTTGCGCTTCGGCGGATTGATGACCTTTCCGCTGAACGACAACACCGACCCGTTCGTCACTCGTGCGAAAGAGTTGTTGGGCAGGGTAGACATTCCGATAGACATTGTGAGCGCGGGAAGTTCGGCGCAGATGTACAATGTGCATCGCCATCCGGTTGTCAACGAGCATCGTGCCGGGCAGTACGTCTACGGCGACCGCCGCACGGTCAAGTCGGGTACAATGTCGCTCGACGATTGCTCTTTCAAGATCATTGCCACGGTTGTCAGCCGTCCTACGGCGACACGCGGTATTCTCGATGCGGGCAGCAAGTCGCTCTCCTCGGATATCGGGCAATCGCTTGAAGGTCACGGGCAGATTCTGGAGTATCCTGACGCGTGTATCTACACACTGTCGGAAGAACACGGACACGTAGATTTTTCGAAATGTGCGAAAAAGCCGGAGATTGGCGAGCGGGTGACGATCATCGCCAATCACTGCTGTCCGGCGAATAACCTGTTCAACGAAATCGTCGCCGTGCGCAAGAACGAGGTACAGGTCGTCTGGCCCGTTGCCGCGCGCGGCACGGTCAAGTGAAATAGCGGGACGCGGACGAGCGCGGAAAACGCGGATAAAGACAACAATCCGCGTTTGTCCGTGTATTTTCAAATGGAGGAAGTATTGGCTCTTAAGATCGAAGGTGTTTTTCCGCCGATTCCCACGCCGTTTGATGCGCACGGGAACATTCTGCACGACAAACTCAAATCGGTGCGTTGGAGTCTCCCCGGGCTGAAAGTCGCGCTCGACATGCTCGACGACTTTTGTGGCGGTGCGCCGCGGTTGCCACTCCACCCGCTCGGCGAGGACCAGCGGAAAGAGTTGAAAGGTATCATGCAAGCCGCGGGCGTGCTCTAGCCTGAGGAGCAAAAACATGCCACATCCGGTTCCAGTAACGATCGCGGGCAGGAGTTCCGACCTGCCCTATTCACCGGCGATGGTCTCGGGTCGCCAGGTGTTTGTCTCAGGACAGTTGGGGCGCGTGCCGGGGAGCGGCGAGGTGCCCTCGGGCATCGCCGCGCAGACGGCGCAAGCGCTGGAAAACGTGAGCGCTGCATTGCAGGCGGCGGGGACCTCGCTGGAGTATGTGTGCAAGGTGAATGTCTACCTTGCCGATGTCGGGGATTTCCCGGCGATGAATGAGGTCTATCGCCGCTATTTCCCGAATAACCCGCCCGCGCGGACGACTGTCGGCGCGATGCTCATGCGTCCCGAATACCTCATCGAGATTGACGCCATCGCGCAGCTTCCTGATTAGGGCATATTACAAGGGTAGATGAAATTGGCTTTTGCGTTCAAGCCGCAGATGTCCAATTGGCGATTACGCCCCGCACCAAAATGCTTATCCTCGTAAGCCCGGGCAATCCCACCGGTGCGGTCATTGACCGCGACGACTTGCGCGCTCGCGCAAGTCGCGCACTAAAGAATCCAAGAAGCTGCACAGCCATTAGGGGACGCCTTGGCCAAGTGGAGAAAGAAGAATGAGACTTTATTTCGTTCGGCACGGACACTCTGCAAACAATCTACTTCGTTTAGATGATACTCAAGGTCGTAATGAAGACCCGCAACTGACTGAGCTAGGCAATAAACAAATCCAGATTTTGGCACAGTACTTGGCATCTAACAACAGAACACATGAAGCTCCGAACGACGATGCATTTACTATCACACATATCTACACTAGCCCAATGCTTCGTGCTATGGATACTGCTAAAACCATTGCCCAGAACTTGGGAATACAACCTGCTGTCTGGGAAGAACTTCACGAAGTAGGGGGAATCTGGCTAGTGGATGGCAAAACTGGAGAAAGAATTGGGCAATCGGGGCACGACCGAGCTTTTTTTGTGCAAGGATATCCTGAGTTCATTTTACCGGATCACTGGGCCGATAACGGATGGTGGAATCGTCCCTATGAGCAACCCCAAGAGCGTAGAACTCGAGCTGACCGGTTCATAGAAACGCTTTACCAAAAACATGGTGACACGAACCATGGCGTACTAGTTGTAAGCCATCGCGGTTTCTACAACTGCTTTTTGAAATCATTGTTGAAGTTACCTGTGCCTGATCTGGACTTGACCATCTACTTCGACATCACTAATGCTGGAATCACGCACCTTGACTTCTCCGATCACCGCGTCCGCATTGCTTATCAGAACAGAGCTCATTTCCTTGCGAAAGGGCTGGCCGCTTCTTTGCTCGATCGCGTATAAAGTATTCCTCGACAAAAACTATCACGACTGCGAAGATGACGAGCTTGCAGGTGCTTGCTCCGAAAGCCGTTGAGCGCATGTTCGCCTGCGAGCATCGCAGCAAAGGCGTGCGTTTTCAGCCCGCCGGTGCTCGTTTCGACATAGGCACCGAAATCTGTGGGCAACACGCTTTGCTTAGACAAGAAGCGCTCGAAACCGCCGTCTGGGAAAAAGTCGGTCAAATATTCTTTGAAGATCATGCAGTCAAAAGCCGAGAGTATGCCTATAATGGAATTTTGGTGTATACTCAGGACTGTATCCATGGTCTCCCGGTGGCGCAATGGTTGGTAGTGAACCCTGGGGCTCCCCTCCGGGATGTCCGTACCGACGATTCGCTCACAATGATACGATGAAATTTCAAAGGAGAAAAACAAATGTCAAGGCGAATTCGAGTTATTCAGTACGGTTTGGGACCTATCGGTTGCGCGATGGCGCGCCACGTCTTGGAACGATCAGGATTGCAATTGGTCGGCGGCGTGGATGTTGATCCGAACAAAGTCGGCAAAGACCTGGGTCAGGTAATCGGCGCGGGACGCGACTTGGGAATCAAGGTTGTCGCGAAACTTGCCGACCTTGCAAAGGCGACCAAGTTCGACGTGGTTCTCCACACGACAAACTCGTACTTTGATCTCTTCAAGCCCCAGATCCTCGAAATTCTCAAAGCGGGGTACGACGTCGTTTCGACCTCCGAAGAATTGTCGTTCCCGTGGCTCGCACACGCCAAGGATGCGAAAGCAATTGACGCGGCTGCCAAGCGTGCCGGCAAGACGGTGCTGGCGACCGGTGTCAATCCCGGTTTCTTGATGGATTCGCTGCCCCTCAACCTCACCGCGATTTGTCAGCGCGTTGATCGGATTGATGTTCTGCGCTTGATGAACGCGTCGCAACGGCGCGGACCATTCCAAAAGAAAATCGGTTGCGGGATGACGGTGGAAGAATTCAAAAAGGAAATGGCAAAAGGTCGAATGGGGCACGTCGGTTTGACCGAATCAGTAGGAATGGTCTTCGACACGCTCGGTAAGAAACTCGTCAAGTTTGAAACAACGGTGGAGCCGGTCGTCGCGGACAAACCGGTCAAGACGGAATTCTTCGACGTGAAACCTGGTTTCGTGCGCGGACTCAAACAGGTCGCGCGCGCGGCGTCGCCCGAAGGCGCGTTTATGACGCTCACGTTCATCTCCGGGCTCGACGAACCGGATCAGCACGACCTGATCAAAATCTCCGGGCGACCAAACTTGGAAGTACGACTCACCGGTACCAACGGCGACATCGCGACGATTGCGATTGCGGTGAACGCAGTCAAACGCGTGTTCGAAGGGCAACCTGGTTTGATGACGATGCGCGATCTGCCGATTGTGACGATATGGTAAGACCGAATCGGACTTCACGAACGCGGATAAACGAAGAGAAACCCGTTTTCTACGAGAAAACGGGTTTCTGTATTCTCACACCTTTCCATCTTCCGAACGATAGTACAAATATAACAATCCTGCCGCGGCTGCCGTCGCGAAATGCCAGAGCGCGTGTCCTTGCAGCACACTAGTCGGGTCGCACCACACGTAGCTTTCGTCCTGCATCCAGATTCCATACGCGACGATCAAACTGACTAGCGTGCCGAAGAGATACCGCGTCTTCATCCTGGGTCGCTCGACGAGCAGGACGAGTGCCTCTAACGCCAGCACAACCCAGATCATTCCCGCGAAAACTTGGTGCCGGACGAATGGGTTGACGATGAGCAAGTAACCCAGCATCGCGTTCATCGCGACGTATCCCAGCGGGAAAGTTGTGCCGCGCATCGGGCGCAACCGCGCGAGGTTGTACAGCAGCGCGAAACCCGCGAACAGGTACATCCCCATCAAATCCAACCACTGCCCAAGGAACGTGAGCGACGCGTGATAAAAGAACGAGCCAACCCCAATCGCAACCGTTGCGCCCCCGAAAACGATCGGATACGCGCGCTGCGAAGACATCCAGTTCGCGCGCGCGTCGCTGTGCCGCGCGTGCGCCAGAATCAGCAAGCCGACCAGGACGTACGCGAGATTTGAGTACGTGTTGATCGGCTGACGAATGAACCCATCGCGCAGTGACTCGCAAAAGCAATTGTTCGGCAGACAGGTCGCGGGCTGCCAACTCACCCACGAATAGTTGACGAACGCGAGCGCGAGAGAGGCCAGCGCGATGAGCACGAAGAGGGCTATTTTGCCGTGCACCGACTCTTGTACTCCCCCTCCAGCGTGCACGCCGGCGCGATCTCGTCGGGCTTGAGTTCGAAGACCAAACTAAGAAATCTGAAATCCGCGCTGCTCGTGTTCGCGATTTTCACAAAGTAGAGCGGTTGCAGGAGAACGTGATCGGACGCGCGCACCGCGTACGTGCCTTTCACTCCATCGAAACTCAACTTTTCGAGGACGGGGATCAAGTTGTCCGCGCTCGCGTCGCCGTTCGTCGCTTTCAATGCCGCGACGACCATCTGCGCGGCGGTGAACCCGGTTTCAGTCAGCAAGTCGGGCGGGTTTGTGAATTTCTGTTTGTGCTTTTCGACGAGCCAGTCGTTCACCTTGTTTTGCGGAAGGGCATAGTGGTAGTTCGTCACGCCGACTACGCCAATGGCGGATGTAAAGCCGGTTTTGATCGCTTGACTGTCCGGGATCAAGGCAGCAACTGTCGCGGCTTTGAACACTCCGGCTTGCTGCATCTGCAGGTACAGGTTCACAAAACCCGCGCCCGTCCACGAAACAATCACGACATCGGCTTTGTACTCTGGCAAGGGCGGACTGACAATCACTTGGAAGTACGGAGGCAAATCACGCGCTTGGACCGGAATGAACGTCGTGCCTGACTTGCCCGGCGCGTCGTTGATGACGAAGCGTCCGCCGCGCGCTTTGATCGCGTCGTACAACGCCGCCGCCGCGCTCTGCCCGATCGGATTATCCGGTGCGATCTGGATGAAACTCCTACCCAGACGCGTCAGCGCAATCGCCATCGCGAGGGTGTCCTGCATCGTCGCGCGCGCCGCGCGGAACGCGTAGGGATTGAAACCCTTGCCGGTTACGTCGGGACTCGCCGTCGTATGAATCACCACTTTTTTCGCCTGCCGCGCCAGATCGGACACGCCGAGCGCGACGCTCGAACTCGGCGGCGCGATGAGAAGGTCCACTTGATCTTTTTCGATCAGATCCCGCGCGGCTTGCGCGCCGACGTCGTTTTTGCCCGCGCTATCTTTGACGACGACCTGAACCGCGCGCCCGGCGACACTGTTCTTGCCATCGGTCGCATAATCCAGACCCAGGGCAAAACCATTTTCGAGCATCGTCGCGTAATCGTGCAACGCGCCGGATTGATCGCTGAGCAAACCGATTTTGATCGACTTGACTACAGTCGGCGTGGGCGACTGCGCTGGCGTGGCGGTCGCCTCCGACGTTTTCGTCGGTTCGAGCGTCAGAGTCGCGGCGGGCGTACTTGTTTCGATCAGAGGGCTGGCTGACGCGGTCGGCGCAGACGCGCCCGAAGGCGTGCACGCCAGCGCGGTCAGTGTGATTGCCGCCAGCGTGAAGAGAACAAGAGGTTTATTCATCAACTTCTCATTGCCGAGGATTTCGTCATGGTGACGCGCTCTGAGTATATCCGCTTTGCCTGCGCGAGGCAAAATAGACAACTGGGCTTCTTGACTTTTCCCCGCGTGAATGATAGACTAGAGGCATATCAAGGCACATCCAGGTCACATCCCGAACCGTTTACGTTGCGCGGTGGAGACACCCGAAGGAGGGACTATGAAAAGCAAGTTGCTTCTTGCGACGATGCTCCTGTTGTCAGTCGCGTTCGCGGTCGTGCTTAGTTGGACAAATGTATTTGGCCAGGGTCCCGTCAACACGAACCCACGTTCTGCGGTGTACATTGACAATCAATGGCACGTCATTCCCCCAAACACTACCTTGTGGTACGTCTTCGATTATGACAATCAGCGTTTGACGGCCGAAATCAAGTTGTTCGACGGAGTAACAAAACAATTGCAGTTCAATTTGTACACGCCCGATCAAATCGGCGTGAACAGCATCGGCAATCCGATTGGACGCGGCATGCCACCCGGCGAATCGAACGACTTGCAATGGAAGGGCGTCTTCTACGGAGGTGGGACATTCTTTGTCGAAGTCATCAACCCCACTTCGGTCGCGCAACCTTTTCTGCTCGGCATCGCGGGAGGCGGCGTGACGCTGGGCGTTCAACCGCCCGCGCCGACTCCTCTGCCCACGCGGATACCACCACCGCCGCCGACGCCGACGATCAATGTCCTGCAATCAATCTTGATCCCGGCGATTGCGACGCTGCGCGCACCCACCGCGCCCGCCGGGGCTGTCGCGACCAGCGCGCCGGTGACGCTGACCCCCGAAGCGACGCTGCCATCCATCATTATCGTGGTGGTCACGGCGACCCCCATGCCGACATCGCCCGCGCCAACAGCAACTTTCACGCCGATGCCCCCGCCGGTGGTGAACGACTGGTATACCAACGCGTTCTACATCGTGAACGGCCGCACGCAAGCGATTCCCGGTAACTCGGAACGCTGGTTCGCGTTCGATTACGCGGGGGATCGCTCCAAGATCGAAATCCGCATTCCCGGCGGCAATGAGATGAGACTCCAGTTCCGCCTTTTCACGATGGATCAGATTTTGCGCTACACCGTGGACGGCACGCCCACGGGCGTAGGCACCGCTCCGATTCTGAATTGCGATACCGGCAGATGCGCGTCGAACGATCTCGTCTGGGCAGGCGATTTCATGATAAACGGCACCTACTTTGTTCAAGTCACAAACTTCGATCCAACGCCCAAGAATTATCAAATCGTCGTCACCGGAGGAGGCGTGACGCTGGGACGCTAGCCAGACGAATCTTCAAAATATCGAGCCGACGTGCGC
>Ga0315285_10003786_pt1 | contig 15735 bp, 16 predicted proteins | sample YL17G09_36_MG_FD_203698 | JGI IMG/M metagenome (GOLD analysis project Ga0315285, IMG submission 203698) | Sediment microbial communities from Yellowstone Lake, YNP, Wyoming, USA - YL17G09_36 | ecosystem: Environmental > Aquatic > Freshwater > Lake > Sediment | place: USA: Wyoming | collected...
GCCCCGTCGCCGCTGGCCATCTCTTCGCCGCTGGAAACTGGTCCCCTTCACCTTGGCGCTTCCACGGTCCCCGTCTGTGCCGGCTGCGTATCCTGAAATCTACGCTTCGTGATGAGCGGCAACACCCGGTCTTATCGAGCCCATCACAGAGCGGCGAGGATCCCCCCATCTACATAGATGATTTGGCCGTTGACGAAGTCTGAGGCGCGGGAGGCGAGGAACACGGCCGCCCCGATCAGTTCCTCGGGCTCGCCCCACCGCCCGGCCGGCGTCCGCGACCGAATCCAGGCATCGAACTGGGGATTCTCTATGAGGGGCCGATTCATTTCGGTGGCGAAATAGCCAGGCCCGATGCCGTTCACTTGAATGTTATGTTTCCCCCACTCGACAGCCATGGCCTTGGTGAGCATCTTCACGCCGCCCTTGGCCGCCGTGTATGCCCCGATAGTGGGTCGCCCCATCTCGCACATCAACGAGCAGATGTTGATGATCTTGCCAGCCTTCCGGGCGATCATGCCCTGGACAACCCGCTTCGTGACCAGGAACACGCCGGTCAGATTAGTCTCCAGCACCTCTCGCCACACGGTCTCCTCAAACTGCTCCAGGGGGCTGCGCCTCTGGATCCCCGCGTTGTTCACCAGGATATCAATCTGCCCAACTTCTCTCTCCAGGGCCGCGATCCTCTCTTGAATCTGAGCGGCATTCGAAACGTCGAAGCAGCACCCGGACACCTTGAGGGCTTCCCCCGAGAGCTTCGAAACCGCCTGCCGCAGTTTGTCTTCATTCCTCCCATTGAGGACGAGAGCGGCTCCGGCCTGCCCCAGGCCCCGGGCGATGGCGAGCCCAAGCCCCTGGTACGAGCCGGTAATCAGGGCAACCCTGCCGGTCAAATCGAAGAGCGGGTTCGTCATGGCGTGTGTCCTCGCCTCTCCAACATCACAATGTCCTGCGATTCGTGTCGCCGCGAAACCGGGTCTACTTGAATTTGTCCACCATGTCCTGGATGCCTGGAATCTTGCCCATCAGATGCCGATGGTCCTCCTTGAAATACTGAACGAGGGATCGCTGGTGCCTGCCGACGAGGATGGTGAAGATGTACTCCCCGTGTCCGGGCGAGGTTACCGTTGGATGGTATCCCCTGTCCAGGAGAAAGGTATCCCCATTCCGCGTCATGAAACACTGCGACGTCCCGTCCGGCTGAAAGCAGAGTTGGGCGCCAAAGCCGGTCTCGGGGCGGAAGCGATAGTGGTAGGTCTCGTCAAAGGCTGTCTCGTCGGACCCTCGCTCCTCGTCGTGCTTGTGGGGAGGATACCCGGACCAGCAGCCCTCATCGCAGTACAGCTCGCTCACCAGCAGATTGCCCGCCCGTCCCGCCGCATTCTGTCCGAGGATATGGAAGATTCGCCGGTGCGAGTGTGTTTCGACAGAACCGACATCCACCATTTCAACCTCTTCGGGGGGAACGCGAAATGGAGGGAATTCCTGATCACACCGGCCACCCGCCACCGCAATCTCCGTCCCATCCTGGTGCGCGTGGAGTCGAACCGTGGCACCGGTGGTGGCATACACAGAGTCGGCCCTCCCCGACCAGATATCCGACCGTTGGCCGATCCTCGGGAATGATTTGCCGTTCACATCGATGTCGCCATTGCCCGACAGAACCACGTAGACCGTCTCGAATCCCTCAACCGCTCCTTGGTATTGCTCGCCGCGTGCGAGCCGGACCAAGTTGAAGTACGTCAGGGTGAGAATTCCCGTCCTTTCCGTGATGATCGGCCGGTTCTTGTTGTCGCAGCGACGAATGAGTGCTGGCATAGGAGGCTCCTCCGGAAAACTCCTGTTCAAGATCGAACGCTTGCGCCGCGCAGCAGAGTCGCGGGAAGCGACGAGGGAACCGCATGGGCTTCGTGCTGGATGATGATGTCCGACCCTCTTCGGCCTACATCGGAATGTTCTGCTTGAATGATTGCCTGGATCTCGGTTGGGTGCACATAGCTTGACCACTTATCCGGGTCTTCAATCCCTGTCAAGGTAGGAAATGTCAAACGTATCAGTGAAAGTACGAACGCCTCGGCGTCATCGGCCTGAAGAACGGATTGAATGGGCGGATGCCGGACAACCGAGGAACCTGAAAAACAGTCTTTGGGAAGAGCCACCCGCCGTTGCTGCGGCGTCAAACGGCCAGTAGGCGGTGTTTCAGGGCAGTATTGGCCTCGAGGTCAGCCGCACGGGAGGCGTGAACGATGTGTCCATCGTCGATAACGTAGGCCCGATCGGACATACCGAGCGCCAGGGACGAGTTCTGCTCCACCAGGAGGATGGCGATCCCCTCGTCCCGGATCTCCTGGATGACGGCCGTGATGTCCTCGACGATCCGCGGGGCAAGACCCTGGGAGGGCTCGTCCATGAGGACCAGTTTGGGGTGCATGAGCAGGGCGCGGGCGATGGCGATGAGTTGGCCCTCGCCGCCGCTCAGGTACTCGCCGCTCCGATCCTTGAGCCGGGCCAGGATTGGGAAGCGCTCGTAGACTCTGCTCAGCGTCCAGCGCTTCTGGGCATCGGCCTGGGGCAGGGCGCGATTCAGGGCCATCTCGAGATTGCGCTCCACCGTGAGGGTGGGGAAGATTCGCCGGTTGTCGGGCACCCAGGCGATACCCCTCCGCGCGATGAGGTGGGTGGGCATCTGGGTGATGTCCACCCCGTCGAAGACGATCCGCCCTCTGCGCGCGGGCACCAGGCCCAGGATGCTCTTGATAGCCGTCGTCTTGCCGCGGCCGTTTCGACCGAGGAGGCACACCGTCTCCCCCGCATGGATGGTCATGGACAGGCCACGCAGAATCTGGGCGTCGCCGTAGAAGGTATCGATGCTCTCGACGGAGAGGAGCGGCTGGGCCGTCGTCATTGTGTGGCCCTCGCGTACTTGAGCCTCCCCAGATACGCCTCCCGCACCTCGGCGTTATTCTGGATGGCCTCAGGCGGACCCTCGGCAATCACCATGCCTCGGTGCAGAACCGCGATATGGTGGGACAGCGCGAGGACGAAGTCCATGTCATGCTCGATCACCACAATGGTGAGGTCCTCCGACAGCCGCTTGACGAGGTCCCGCAGGGTCTCCATGGGGCGCATGCCGAGGCCGCTCGTCGGCTCGTCCAGCAGGAGCACCTCCGGCTCACCCGCCAGGGTCACGCCGATCTCCAGGAGGCGCCGCTGGCCATAGGAGAGGTACTTGGCCTCCACATGCTCTCGTCCCGCCAGTCCGATGAGGCGAATGATGCGGGCCGCCTTGTCCTCGGCCTCGCTGATCGCGCCTGCCGGCGTCCATAGGTTGGACCCGCGCTGTCGCATCGCGGGGACCGCCACGCGGACGTTTTCCAGGACCGTGTAGTCGTTGAAGAGGTTCAGAATCTGAAACGAGCGACACATCCCCAGGCGCGCGCGTTCTTCCGGGGCGAGAGGCGTGATATCTCGCCCTCGGAAGAGGATCCGGCCGCGATCCGGAGCCAGGAACCCGTTCAGCAAGTTGAAGCAGGTGGTCTTCCCCGCGCCGTTCGGGCCGATGATGGCGGACAGCCGTGCCGGCTCGAATCTCAGGTTCACGTCCTCCAAGACGACGTGGCCCCCGAAGGCTTTCCGCAGGCCGCGGGTCTCGAGGATGGGCGACGTGGCCTCAGAAACACTCATGACGATCCACCTGGCTTCGGATTTGATGGAGCCGATGTGACCGTCTGCTCGGTGCGTGCCGCCTCGGCCGCCTGCGTGTCATGGAAGGCCGCCGGTTGCCGGATGCGCTTGATCAGTCCGAGGATTCCCTCGGGCATGAAGAGGATGATCCCCATGAAGAGAAGGCCGTAGAGGAGCATCCAGTGGTCGGTGAGGGTGGAGAATAGGTCCCGAAGCATGAGGAACACCGCCACGCCCAGGACTGGCCCGTAGAAGCTGGCAAATCCCCCGCCGATCAGGCACATCAGGACGACGTTGCCCGACTGGTGCAGGCTCATGGGCTCGTGGAAGGCCCCGAAGCGCGCCAGGACGTAGAGCCCGCCAGCCAGCCCGGCGAAGGCGCAGCTCACGGTGAAAACCGCCCACTTGTACCGGACGGTGTTGTAACCGAGGGCACGGGCGCGCGTCTCGCTCTGTTTGATCGCCTGGATCACCTGCCCGAAAGGGGAATTGACGATGCGCCAGAGCAGGATGGTTGCGACGACGAAGAATGCGTAGACGAAATAGTAGAAGGCCAGGTTGTCGCGGAGCGAGATCTCAAACAGTCCCGGGAGGCCTACCGACAGCCGGCTAATCCCAGTGACGCCGTCCTCGCCCCCAGTCCAGGGTTCGAAGACGAACACCAGGAACCAGAACATCACCCCGAACGCGATGGTGAGCAGGGAGAAGTAGATCCCGCGTTTCCGGGCGACAAAGAGCGCGACCACGGCGCCACAGATGGTCGTTCCCACGATTCCGACCAGCAGGGGAATCCACAGGCCGCTCGTCCAGTCCCGCTGGCTGATGGCCAGGTAGTAGCTGGCCATGCCGAAGAAGGCCCCGTGGCCGAACGCCGGCAGCCCCGTGTAGCCGAGCAGCAGGTTGTACCCCAGGGCGAAGATCGCCCAGATCATGATCTCGGTGCCGAGGTAGGTGTAGCCGCCCAGGAAGGGCATGAGCGCCGGGAGGAAGAGGAACAGGGCAAACATGCCCAGCATGGGTGGAGGGGTCCAATCACGTAGGAATGACCGCATACGATTCTAGAGTTCCAGGATGCTCTTCTGCCCCATGAGGCCGCGAGGGCGCCAGAGCAGGACGACCACCATCAGGAGATACATCACCAGGATGGAGCCGCGGGGAATGACCAAGTTGCTCAGACCGCTCGCCATCCCGACTAGCAATCCGCCCGCGACGGCCCCCCAGAACGAGCCAATACCGCCAATGACGACGATGATGAAGGCCGGCATGAGGGCCTCGGCCCCCACCGTGGGCTTGAGACTCCACATGGGCGAGGCGACAACCCCGGCGATTCCGGCCATGGCCGTGCCCAGGCCGAAGACCAGGTTCCGCATCAGGCCGATGTTGATGCCCAGCGCCATGACCATCTCGCTGTCGTGGGCCCCGGCCTTGATGATGGCTCCATACGGCGTCTTCTCCAGGAACCACCAGACAAAGGCCAGGAGCAGGATGGCCAGGACGACCACCAGGAGGCGGTACTTGGAATAGTACAGAAAGCCCAGGCGAAACGGGCCTGCCACGAAGGCGGGGGCGGTGATGGTGTAGCCGCGCGATCCCCAGAAGATCCGGATCAGCTCTTCCAGGGCCAAGGCGGCGCCGAAGGTGAAGAGGAGGCCGAACAGGGGATCCCTCCCGTACGTCCGGCGGACGCCGAATTCCATGAGAAGTCCCAGAAGGCCGACCCCGACGGGCGCCAGGCCGAGCGCCCCCCACCAGCCCACGTATGGCTGGAGCGTGAGGGCGAGGTATCCGCCCCAGGCGAAGAGGAGGCCATGGCTAAAGTTGATGACCTCCATGGTGCCCAGGATCAGCATGAACCCCAGGGCGATGATGGCGTAGAGGAGGCCGAGGACGAAGCCGTTCAGGATCTGGGTGACGAGTTCCGCGAGTCCCGGCATGCGTCTATCCTTCCGAGGACAGCCCGGTATCGTGCCGGGCGCCCCACCCCTCCGACGGCGGCAGGGCGCCCGGCCCCGGTCAATCTAGCCGCCGTAGACCGGGGTCTCGGCGATCGACTGCATCTTGCACCTGCTGATCTCCTTGGGCGGGGCGATCTGCTCCGGCGGGAGGTCGCCGATCAGCTCCATCAAGTCCCACTTGTCCTTCATCTCGTTCGGCTTCTTGGCCTTAGCCAGGAAGATCATGTTGCTCACCAGGTGGTCCCACTCCCGGATGGTCGAGGGGTACTTCCGGAAGTTGTCCTTGATCACGTGACCTTCCAGGGCCTTGATCACCTCGTGGTTCCGCGTCGTGCCGGCCCGCTCGATGGCCCGCAGCATCTCGCGCATGGCGATGTAGCCGTTGCAGGCCACGTTCTCGGGGATCTCGATGGGGGCGCCGGCCCAGCGCTTCTTGAACCGCTGGACGAAGTCCTGCGCGCCTGGGTCGGTCAGGGTGTGGTACCAGGTGGTGGTGAAGTAGCCGAAGCGCCGCTTGGGGTCCAGGGCGAAGAGGTCCGGGTAGTCCTGCTGCGGGAAGACCCAGTGGGCGTCCTTGTCGGAGCCGAACTCGAACGCCTGCTCGCGCAAGGCGGTCTGCTCGATGCCGGCCACGTTGGCGATGACCACCTCGGGCTTCATGGAGCGGACGCGCAGGAGCTGCGCGCTGAAGTCTCGGGTGCCCTGCGGGATCAGAATCTCGCCGAGCTCCTGCGCCCCCACCTTCGTCATGACCTCGCGCGTGTCCTTGGTGACGTTCTTGCCCCAGACATAGTCGTGGGTCAGGATGAACCACTTCTTCCCGAGGGTCTTGGACACCAGGGGACCCAGGGCGTTGGCGAACTGCCACGTGTTGCAGTCCCAGACGAAATTGACCCGCTGGCACTTCTCGTTGGTCACGGTGTCGGCGCTGCTGTTGCTGTTGAAGTAGATGATCCCGTAGCGCTGCGCCAGCTCGGAGAGCGGGGCGGCCACGGCGCTGCTGATGGCGCCGATCATGAAGTCGATCTTGTCCCGCTCGATGAGCCGCTGGGCCTTGCGGACGGCCACCGAGGCGTCGGTCTCGGTGTCCTCCCACTTGTACTCGATGGGCCGGCCCAGGACGCCGCCCTTGGCGTTGAACTCCTCGATGGCCAGGATCATGGCCCGCCGGTCACACTGGCCGCTGTCGGCGAAGGTGCCGGTGGCGTCGCAGGTCAGGCCGATCAGGATCGGCTTCTTCGCCTGCGCGCGTGCCCAGCGCCAGTTGCCGATGAAGCCCACGCCCACGCCGATGGCGGCGGCTCCCCTCAGGAGTTCGCGCCGCGTCACCTCTTTGGATGTTGCCTTCGTCTTCATGTTGCGCTCCTTTCCTTTTCTGGGGGTCGAGGCCGCCGGGTGCGGCGGCCCAGTCTCGCGACTCGCGAGAAGGCCCGCTCTAGGCGGACTCCGTTGCACGCAGGGGCGGATGCCTCTTCAGGACCTTGATGAAATCGATCAGCATCGTGTTGCGACGCGCCACGATCCGCTCCACCTCGCCGGGTCCGTAGTCGTACACGCCCGCCCCCGTCTTGGCACCCAGGCGTCCCTGCGCCACGAGGTCCGCGAAGAGAGGAGGGGGCGCCGTGTCGGTCGAGAGCAGCGGGAAGAGGAACTGGGCCACGACCCAGTAGGTCTCGACGCCGGCCAGATCGGCATGCTCGAACGGACCCACCACCGACCAGCGAAACCCGAGGCCCTGCTTGAGGGCAATCTCCAGGTCCTCCCGACTGCAGGCCCCGATCCGTTCCAGGTAGAAGATCTCGCGCTCCAGGGCGCGCTGCACGCGGTTGCCGATGAAGCCGGGGACATCCTTCTGGACGCGGATGGGCGACTTGCCAACCGCTTTGGCCAGACGATACGTCTCATCAAAGGCCGCATCGCCCGTGCGCTCGCCGCGAATCACTTCAACCAGCGGGATGAGGTGCGGCGGATTGAACCAGTGGAAACCGACGATGCGCTCCGGCGCCTTCGTGTCGCGGGCGACCTGGGTGATGGGCAGGCTGGAGGTGTTCGTCGAGAGGATCGTGGTGGGCGGGGTCAGGCGATCCATCTCGGCGAAGAGAGCCTGTTTCGGCTCGAGCTGTTCCGGGATGTTCTCGCTCACGAAGGCCGCGCCGGACAGGGCCTCGCCGAGGTCCTGGGTCACCGCGATGCGCGCGCGGGCCGCTTCGGCCTCGGGAGCGGTCAGCATCTCGTGTCGGACCAGCTCCTCCTGGTTGGTGCGAATCCGCTGCAGGGCTGTCTCCAGCGTCTCGCGCCGCCGTGCCTGCAGGCGGACCGGATGTCCCGCCTGGGCGAAGACCTGGGCAATGCCGGCGCCCATGATCCCGGCGCCGATGACCGCAACCGGACACGGCTGCGACGAAGCCTGCTGCATCATGTCGTCTCCCCCAATCGTTGCATGGCCTGCAGGCGGTGATGCTCGATGGCCTTGGCCGCCCGCCTGAGGTCGTTGGCCTCCAGCGCCTTCAGGATCTGCTCGTGCTCAGCCAGCGACTCCTTGGCGAAGCCCCCCCGCCGCGCGTGCATGATGAGGCGATAATACTCCCCCTGGTCGAAGAGGTTTTGCAGGATCTGGAGGGTGCGGGGGAGACCCGAGGCCTGATACATGAGCAAGTGGAACTTACCGTCGAGCGGCGCGGCGCGGGCTGCGTCCTTCGCCTTCCGGGCCGAGGCCAGGTCGGCCTGCAGGGCGCGCAACTGCCCCAGCAGGGTCGGCGTGATCTTCCCGGCGGCCTCCCGGAGACAGAGGGCCTCGAGCGTGGCCATCAGGAGGAAGCGCTCGCGAAACTCTTCCGGCGACGGGCTGGTGACCACGACGTCCTTGTGGGGGGTGATCCGGACGAAGCCCTCAGTCTCGAGGCGGCGGAGGGCCTGCATGACCGGGATGCGGCTGACGCCCGAGGCTGCGGCGAGGCTGTTCACGACGATCCGCTGCCCGGGCGCAAGGCGGCCCTCGGCGATGGCCCGGCGGATGTCCTGGTAGGCCAGCTCTTCCAGCGTGCGGTGCTTTCTCACGGATGGCAGGAGGTGGGCGGACGTGACGGCGCCGGGTGCAGTCCTTCCTTTGCCCCGACCCGGCGAGGGGCGAGGTGTGGGAGAGGAGAGCCTGCGGACGGCAGTTCGGCCTGCCATGCGCCTCCCTACCCTGTTGGAACGGATGCCGGCAGCGCTGACTGTATACAATATACAATTGCCGTGTCAAGCCATTTCTGTTGCTCCCGAACCGAGGGAGGGACCGGAACCGTAGAACACATCAGCTTCCCCTTCCGGGGTGAAGCGCGTTGGAATCTCGTGGTGCGGGAAAGGCCGAGAGGAACTTCGTGTCCTGTCTCGCACGTCACGGTGCACGCAGGGCAGCCGATGCACCTATGATGGTCGATTCCGAACCCGCGGCATGCGAAGACTCATCCTGCAAGGGCTCAAATGGAACCACCCGGAGTCGGGGGCATCACCATACCACCCGAAGGATCACGCGGACGGCGAAGATGGCGACGACCACCGCCAGGATCGAGCGGATGCGTTCACTCTGCATCCGGCTAGAGAGAAGCGCGCCGCCCTGGGCCCCAATCAAGACCCCGAGCCCCATACTGACCGCCGTGGTTAGATGGATCTGCCCTTGCCTCAAGAGCACAAGGGCACCGGTGAGACTGGTAATGGCGAGAACGAATTGGGATGTGGCGGTTGCAGTATGCACCGGGACTCCCAACACCAGGATCAAGAAGGGTACGTGGACGATGCCGCCCCCCACCCCGAACAAGCTGGAGAGTACGCCCACAAAGAAGCTGACCAGAATCCCGAGGCGCATGCCGGGGGACCGAAGTGACTCGAGGTCTGCCAGGCTAATGCTCCCCTTCACTCGCTGGAGGAAGAGCAGTTGCTGCCCCCGGAAGAGAAAGGCAGCAACGCACAACAGCAACCCGCCAAACAGGACAGAGAACCAGTCGGAAGCCAGGTACTGGACAAGCCAGGCTCCGAGCAATGCCCCCGGAATCGTGGCAACCGCGAAGGTCAGCCCCATGGTGTACAGCACGCGGCGCTGAAGCATGTAGGCGATGCTGCCCGAGAGCGCGTTTAAGAAGACGACTGCGAGGGAGGTGCCGACGGCCTGCGGTGGTGTGAAGTGAAATCCCAGGAGGAGGAGGGGAACGATCATCCACCCCCCACCCGCGCCGATGAGGGTCCCCAGAACCCCGATCCCCACACCCGAGGCGAAGAGGATGGCTATGGCCAGCATCCGGCGTCTCCTACTCGTTTCTCGATCCAGAAACGTCCCACGAGGGACTCGGGCAGTTCGCCGCCGCGATCCCCACTTTGTCGGGTCCAGCGTCTGCTTGTGCCTCCGGGTCCATCTCGAAATGTCCTGCCAGGCCAGAACCGGAACCACGAGGCACCACGAATCCTGCAAGAGGGATCCGAGACTTCGGCATTCATATCCTGGAGTGAGGGATGGGGTCAAGAGCAGACCGGCGAGTACTTGCCATTCGGTTCACCACCGCATCGCCCGCAGCGGAAGCCGACATCGAATTTCCCGGGGTTTCTCACCCACCGCTGCAACGAATTGCTTGGGTCCTGGTGTCCGCCAGGAGAACCGGTCGGATGGCGTGATCCGGATGCGAATCGTATCGTGTTGACCAATGGAGGCGGGAACTGGCGGGGGTGCATGGGCCCTCCGCCGGGAAAGAGAATAGCTTATCACCACCCCTCTGCACCCCGACAGAATGATCGAACTACTTGAGACCGACAGAGGTATAGAACCCTCGCAACCCGCTGCCTCTTCCTTGACAGGGGCAGGGCGCGGTGATAAAAGGAAGTGATGGACGATATCCTCGAGAGTGCACAATGCCCAAAATGATCGGTGTGCTAGGGGGGATGGGCCCGGCGGCCACGGCCGATTTTTATCAGAAGATCATCCGGGCCACCCCAGCCAAGACTGACCAGGAACATCTCAAGGTCCTCATCTTCAGCAATCCCCAAGTGCCGGACCGGACGGCGGCCATCCGGGGGGAGGGGCCGGACCCCCTGCCAGTCCTGGTGGCAGGCGCCGAGGTCCTTGTCCAGGGTGGGGCCGACTTCATCACCATCCCGTGTGTCACCGCACACTATTACTACGAAGCCCTGCAGCGGGCAGTGAGCGTTCCCATTTTGCACCTGGTCGGCGAAACGGCGACCGCCGTGGTGAACGAGTACCCGGGACTTCGACGCCTGGGCCTCCTGGCCACCAGCGGGACGCTGCAGAGCCGCCTGTTCGAATCCTACTTCGAGCCCCGGGGCTTTTCGGTCCTAACGCCCGATCCTCCGGTCCAGGCCTCTGCCGTCATGGAGGCAATCTACGCCGTGAAGCATGGGGAACCCCTGGAGCGCCCGCGGCGTCTCATCCTCGAGGCGGCCGAGCATCTGCGCGTGCGCGGGGCCGAAGCCATCGTTGCCGGTTGTACTGAAGTACCATTGATTTTCCAGGACGGCGACCTGCCCGTGCCCGTCATTGATCCCACGTGGATCCTGGCTCAGGCGGCAGTCCGCCGCGCCCTGGACCAGGATCGGCCGCTCGCCGCCGCCAGTCAGCGCTGCTACAAGGATCGGGGATGACCCCTTCGGGGCAATGCAAAATCTCAAACCGACAATGAGAAACCGACAACCGGTTGAAGAGGCTAGGCGACCCATGGCCAAGGGATGATCGAAAGAGCACTTTCCCAGTTTTCCATTGTCGGTTGTCAGTTTTCAATTGGTGAGAGGGTTCTCTCGTGATCCAGTTCCGTGGTGTCAACAAATGGTTCGGTTCCCTCCACGTCCTCAAGGACATTGATCTGTCCGTGAAGGTCGGAGAGGTCGTGGTTGTCTGCGGCCCCAGCGGGTCTGGCAAGAGCACTCTGATCCGCTGCATCAACAAGCTGGAGCCGATCCAAAAGGGCGAGATCGTGGTGGACGGCATGTCCCTCAGCGACCGGTCCACCGACATCACCAAGTTGCGGGCCGAGGTCGGCATGGTTTTCCAGCAGTTCAACCTCTATCCGCACATGACCGCCCTCCAGAACATCAGCCTCGCCCCCACCAAGGTCCGCAAGCAGTCGCGGGAGGAGGCGGAACGACTCGCCCGGGATCTTCTGGTCAAGGTCGGCATTCCCGAGAAGGCCGACGACTATCCCGCCCAGCTTTCCGGCGGCCAGCAGCAGCGGGTGGCCATCGCCCGGGCCCTGGCCATGCAGCCCAAGATCATGCTCTTTGACGAGCCGACCTCGGCCCTGGATCCGGAGATGATCAACGAGGTGCTGGATGTCATGGTCAACCTGGCCCGGGAGGGGATGACCATGATCGTCGTGACCCACGAGATGGGCTTCGCCAAAAAGGTATCCCACCGGATCATCTTCATGGATGAGGGCCGGATCGTCGAGGAGGGGGAACCGCACGAGTTCTTTGCCAACCCCAAGGAAGAGCGGACGCGGACCTTCCTGAGCAAGATCCTGGTACACTGAACCCATTGCCGATTTTCGATTTGTGATTGCGGATTGTCCGGAACGGGCCGTTCAAATCGTCAATCGGCAATCACCAATCGAAAATGTGAAAGGAGGAGGCAGATGCGACGAGTGCTGAGCATTGTGGCAGTGGCCATGGTCGTCCTCGGCCTGGCGGTGACCGGCTGGGCGGCCGAGAGCACGCTGGAGAAGATCAACCGGACCGGGGTTTTCACCGTGGGGACCCGGACGGCCTCGCCCCCCTTCGGCTACATCAACAAGCAGAACGAATGGGTCGGGTTCTCCATTGACCTGACCAAACTAGTCCACAAGAACATCGAGAAGAAGCTGAACAAGTCCATCAAGTTCGAGTTGAAGGAGAGCCTCCCGGCCACCCGCATCCCCCTGCTCACCAGCGGGGCCGTGGACCTGATCGCCGGCACCATGACCGACACTCGGCCGCGGCGGGACAGCGTGGACTTCAGCCTGACCTTCTTCGTCACCGGGGCCCAGTTCCTGGTGAAGGAGGGGAGCCCCATCCGCGGCATCCAGGACATCCCCGGCAAGCGCGTGGGCTCCCAGCAGGGCTCGACCAACGAGCGGATCATCCGGGAGCGGGTGCCCCAGGCCCAGCTCGTGGTCTTCCCGGATCAGGCGGCGGCCTTCACCGCTCTGGTCCAGGGACGGGTTGACACCTACACCAATGACGGCATCCAGCTCGCCGGACTGAAGGCCAAGGCCTCTAACCCGGCCGAATGGAAGATCGTAGGCGATTTTTACAGCTATGAGCCATATGGGATGGCCATGCGAAAGAACGACTCCGACTTCCGGGCGGTCGTGAACAATGCCCTGATGGAGGCCATCGAGGGCGGTGAGTATTTCAACCTCTACGACAAGTGGTTCGGCCCCAAGGGCGAGCTGCCCTACCCCATGACCGACGATGTCAAGAGCTTCCTGATGTACCAGGTGGTGCCGAAGTAACACGCAGTTCACCGCGTGACCCCCGGGAGGGAAAGAATTACCCTCCCGGGGGCGTTGTGGTCCTGGCCGATGCCCCTAACCGCATTCCTGGGGATCCAATACGACTTCCAGTGGAGTGTCCTCTGGACAGGGGAGCACGGGCGGTGGCTCGTCCAGGGGATCTGGACGACAGTCCGGCTCTCCGCCCTGGGCTGGGTCTTCGCCGGCCTCCTGGGGATCCTGGTGGGGGCGCTCCGGACCGTGCCTTTTGCACCCCTGCGGGCCCTGGCCGTCTTCTACGTGGAGTTCTTCCGGAATGTCCCCCTCCTGGTCTGGCTCTTCTTCTGGTACTTCGGCGTCCCCCAGATGCTGCCCCGTGCGGCCCAAGACTGGCTGAACGTCCACGGCCCGGAGTTCTGGTCGGTCGTGGTGGGTCTGAGCGTCTACCACGGGGCCCGGATGTCCGAGGTGATCCGGGCCGGGATCCAATCCATCCCCAAGACGCTGTTGGAGGCCTCCGTCGCCACCGGCCTCTCGGTCGGGCAGGCCTACCGGCTCATCATCATCCCCATCGCGTTGCGCCTGATCATTCCGCCCGCGACCAACGAGTCGCTGAACCTCCTCAAGAATTCCTCGCTGGCCCTCACGGTCGGCGTGGCTGAACTCACCTTCATGACCCGGCAGATCGAGACGTACACGGCCAAGGCCTTCGAGGCGCTCACCGCCGGCACGCTGATCTACCTGGCCCTGTGCCTTGGCATCGCCTCCATCATGGGCCAGGTGGAGCGGTACTTCCGCATCCCGGGCCTGATCGCCCGCGTCGAGAGGGCCGAGCATTGAGCTTTGACTGGGCGACGATCGCCAACAACTGGAAGTTCCTCATCGTCCAAGGCCTGCTGGGGTTCGGGGCCTTCGGCGGAGGGACGCTCCGCCTGGCGATTCCGGCCATCCTCCTGGGGTTCATCCTCGGCGTCATCATTGGTCTCTGCCGCCTGGCCCACCGCCCCTGGATCTATTACCCCGCGGTGCTCTACGTGGAGTTCTTTCGGGGCGTTCCCCTGGTCATGGTGATCTTCTGGTTCTGGTTCATTATCCCGCAGATCACGGGCCAGCGGTTGCCGGAGTACACCGTGGCGTTGACCGCCTTCGTGGTCTTCGAGGCGGCCTACCTCGGGGAAATTGTGCGTGCCGGGATTCAATCCGTCCCCCGGGGCCAGATCGACGCGGCCACGGCGGGGGGCCTGTCCTATGGCCAGATGATGGTCCACGTCATCCTCCCCCAGGCCATCCGGAACATGATGCCCTCCCTGGTCACACAGTTCATCGTCCTCTTCAAGGACACCTCGCTGGCCTCGATCATCGGAATGATGGATCTGACCAAAGCGGCCCAGACGGTCAGCCAGCGCGAGATCCGCCCCTTCGAGATGTACCTCTTTATCGCCGTGGTCTATTGGATCTTCACCTACAGCATGTCCCGCTTCAGCCGGTGGCTGGAGGTGAAGATGTCGCCGGAGCGGGCACCGACCCGGCGTGCCGCCCTGCGCCAGACGGCCCGCGCCGCGGCCGCCTGACCGGGGACTGGCGAACCGCCAAGGCGCCAAGGGCGCCAGGGAAATCCTGGATCCTCAAAGAAAAGTAAAAAGAGGAGGGCAAAACATGCGCAACCTGCGAAGCAGTGCCACGCGAGTCGGGTCGATCCTCGTGGCCGGGCTCCTGGCCTTGGTCCTGGCGGGCCAGGCCATGGCCGGCACCCTGGACGAGGTCAAGAAGCGGGGGAAGCTCATCGCCGGCGTCAAGACCGATTTCCCGCCCTTTGGCTATGTGGACAGCGCCGGCAAAAACCTTGGGTTCGACGTGGATATCGCCCACCTCTTCGCCAGGACCCTCTTCGACGACGAGAACAAGGTGGAACTCGTGGCGGTCACCTCGGGGAACCGCATCCCGTTCCTGCAGAGCGGGAAGATCGACATCATCATCGCCTCGGTCACCGTCACCGACGAGCGCCGGCAGGTGGTGGAGTTCTCCGATCCCTACTTCATGTCCGGCGGTCTGCTCCTCGTCCCCAAGAATAGCTCGATCAAGGGGGTGGAGGACCTGGCCGGCAAGACGGTGGCGGTCATCCAGGGTGCGATCCAGGACAAGGATATCGAGCAACTGGCGCCGAAGGCCGACCGGGTGAAGTTCGGAAAGGTGTCCGAGGCGGTCCTGGCGGTGAAAGGCGGGCGGGCCGATGCCTTCTGCCAGGACGACATCTTGATCTTGACGCTGGCCAAGGAGAATCCAGACCTGAAGCCCGTCGGCAAGCCGTTCACTCCTCGCCCGTACGGCATCGCCGTGCGCAAGGGCGACGTGGAATTCATCAAGTGGGTCGACGGCCAACTTGACCAGATGAAGAAGGACGGGACCTACGACAAGCTCTGGAAGAAATACTTCGGCGAGGTCGAGGCCAACTTGTTCAAGCCCTGATCCGTCCCGGGTCGCCCTTCCCCGCCCCACCGGGAGACCATAGGCCTTCCCGGTGGGGCGGGGCTGACCCGTCTTCTCAATCGGTCACCCATGACGTTTTCCTGGTTGGCCATCTGGCAAGGACTGCCCTACTTGCTCCAGGGCGCCGGCCTGACCATCGTCATCTCGGGCGTGGCCATGCT
>Ga0315285_10003788_pt1 | contig 15732 bp, 11 predicted proteins | sample YL17G09_36_MG_FD_203698 | JGI IMG/M metagenome (GOLD analysis project Ga0315285, IMG submission 203698) | Sediment microbial communities from Yellowstone Lake, YNP, Wyoming, USA - YL17G09_36 | ecosystem: Environmental > Aquatic > Freshwater > Lake > Sediment | place: USA: Wyoming | collected...
ATCTCAGACTCGGTGGAAAAACCGGTGGATAACTCTGGAGAAAAAACTTGATCTGCCCCATAAAATGTCTACTGCGACGGGCATCCCATTTCCATACGTCACCGTATTTATGAATATGTGTACTTAGATGCGGGCAAGGGCCTGGCGCATCCGGTCGATAAGGAAGTCGACGACTTCGTAGCCGGCGATAAGCGGGAGTTTGGTGAGCGCGCTGGGCGGGCACCCTTCCTTGTATGCCTGGACGCTGATGTCGCACCCGGCCTGCTGCATGTGTTGTACGAACGCCTTTGCGGGCGCCAAATCGACGAAATAAATCCCGAGCATGTGGCGCCGACCGTGAATGGACTCGATCGCGCCCGGGTGGGATTCGGCCAAATCCGAGAGGCGCCCTTCATAATACTCGCCGACCGCCGCAGTTACGGGCGCGTTGGCTTGCGCCCAGCGCAGCGTGATCAGATAGGCGAGCGCCGACAACTCTTCCTGGCCGCTGGTGACGAGCGCGCCGAACTGCGGCAGCGTGTCCATTTGTTCCGTGAACAGGATTCTCGAGGCGGCCATCTCGCCGCCCGGAAACCCTTTGCCCAACACGACCGCCGAAGGCGTGACACCGTACTCGCGGAACATGAAGATCTCGGGGCTCCAGACGCAGGTCTGTATTTCGTCGACGACGGCGGGGACGTCGTGCTGCTCGCACAGGGCATACAGCCGCTTGACAAACGGCCCCGAGAGCGTGCGTGCGCCGTAATTCATCATCACCAGCTCGTGAAAGAAGCCGGCGAGCTTGAGGGGGCCGGTCTCGTTTTCGCGGAACAGCCGCTCGAGCCCCTCGAGATCGTTCGGCCGGACCGCCCGCACGCGAAACAGGTCATCCCGCTCGATCCGCTCGAGCATTTCAGGCCACATGCCCCGCATGATCTGCGTCAAGACCGTGGTTCCGTGATAGTTGGCGGTCAGCCCTCCGTCGTCATCGCCCAAAACGCCTATGACGGGTACGCGGCCGTGGTATTTGGGCGCGGCAGGGCCGTTCTGCACTGAATAGAACCGCGCCAGCACCATTTTGACAGCGGCTTCCGCGGCGAGGCTGCCGGTCTGGAGGTTCAGCACGCGACTGAGCTTTGCCGGCCCGCGGGTTTCGGCTGAATCAGGCGGCAGGCCCGCCGCGCAACGCACCAGGCGCTCCTCGAGCAGGCGCGTCACATGCCCGCGAATGTTGTTGTGGGTGGCGTTGGGTATGCCGAGCCGCCTGCCGTGATCGAGAAGCCTGTAGCCGGGAAAATTGTGGCCGAGCGGGGCGTGGTAGTGGGCGCTCTTGGTGGTCAGGAACAACTGCCCGTTTTCGCCGATGCGATAGTAGCCCGCACAACTGAGCGGCGCACGTTCCGACTCGGTGCTGCGATCAAACGCGTCGGACGTCGCACCTCGGGCCGTGCCGCGAGCCGGCGGAATCAAGGCCGTGCCAACTCGAGGCAGCAACCGCAGGAGATGGTCGTGCCAGGACTGCGGGAAGAACTCTACGGTTTCCCCAGCGAGCGGCTCGAGTGTTTTTGCCGCCGTGCCGGTCAGTACCGCGTGCGCCGCGCATACCGCCTCTACATACTCCTCCCCCAACAGGGATGACAACGATTCCTCGACGCGCTCGAATACGGTCTTTCCGCCGACATGGGTTACTGTAGCCAAAGTCCGGTTTGCTCCTGTTTGCTTCGCCGCGCGCGCGCTTCCGCGCACGCTCCCATCATATATTATTTGTGGTTCTTGGCAAAAGATGGTGGAGTAGAACCTGTGCGTCAGCGGATTTACTGCGCACTGCGCGGAAGGCGCGGAACGAAAAAGGCCGGGGCAACGCCCCGGCGAATGAGTTGACAAGTTCACTACTTGACGTGAAAGAATAAATGTCGGCGTCTTGACAAGAGGATGTTTTGATGTGGTAGGTTTTGCCTGCAGGCGCAGCACGAAAGGCTATTTATGTTTGCGGGACAATTGACAGTACTGGCAGGTGAATCGTGATGGGCGGGGGCGAGTTTCCGCTGAGCCGTTTGGACTATGTGGCGTTCGGCCTTTATTTTCTGGCCATCTGCGCCATCGGTTTCTGGGTGGGCCGGCGCGAGAAGAACGCTTCCGAAGAATACTTCCTGGCGGGCAGGCGGCTTCCGTGGTACGTGATCGGGATGTCGTACGTCGCGTCGAACATCAGCACGGAACATTTCATCGGGATGGTGGCGGCCGCGTGTTTGTACGGTATATGTATAGCACAGTGGGAATGGGGGAACGTGATGGCGTTCAGCATCCTGATCTGGATTTTTATTCCGTTCCTGCTGAGCGCGCGGGTGTTTACGGCGCCGGAATTCATGGAGCAGCGGTTTAACGGGTTTCTCCGGATCTTCTTCGCGGTTGTAACCGTAATCAGCAACGTGGTGGCGTTCCTTGCGGCGGTCCTTTACGGTGGCGGGCTTGCGCTGCACTCCTTGTTTGGGTGGAACCTTTACTTTTCGATAGCGGCGCTGGGGATTGTGGCGGGCGTCTGGGCGGCCTACGGGGGCCTGGCGTCGGTGGCGTGGGTGGATTTTTTCACCATGGCCGTGATGCTGCTCGGGGGCATCATCGTGCCGATCCTGGGGCTGTACGCGCTGTCGGGCGAGGCTCACTCGGTTGTCGAGGGTTTCCGTGTGCTGATGCGGGCCAACCACGCCCAGGACGGGGTTTGGGCGCAGGCCGTGGCGGCGACGGCGCCGCGGATCGTCCAGCAGGCCCATTACGATCGGCTGGCCATTTTCCAGCCGGCGACCCATGTGGTAGCGCCGTGGCCGAGCGTCGTGTTTGGGTTCCTGTCGATCAGCATCTGGTACAACGTGATCAACCAATTCATGATTCAGCGGGTGTTTGCCGCAAAGAACATTTACCATGCGCGGATGGGCATCGTGCTGGCCGGCTACCTCAAGATTATCATGCCGGCGATCGTGGTTATACCGGGCCTGATCCTATTCGCCAGGAACCCCGAGATCCTGTTGCAGCCCTGGGAAAAGGTGAGGCCCGAGGCCGATAAAGGCTACATCCAACTGCTGCACGCGCTGGTGCCGATGGGGTTGCGCGGCCTGCTGCTGGCAGCGCTGTTCGGGTCGGTTCAATCGACGGTCAACGCGGTGCTCAACTCGACCTCGACAGTTGTCACGCTCGACCTGTACAAGCGGCTGATCAACAAAACCGCTTCCGACAGCCACTACGTCCATTTCGGGATGGCCGCGACGGTGTTTTTCCTGATCGTGGCGATCCTGCTGGGCTGCGTCATCAACACGATTGGAAGCGGGCTGTTCGTGTACATTCAGGAGCTCTACGCTTTTTTTGGCCCGCCCTTTGCGGCCGTATTCCTGCTGGGGATACTTTTCAAGCGCATAAACGGTCTTGGCGCGAGCGTTGCGGTAGTGGCGGGGTTTATTTTCGGCATCCTGATGAAGGTTTACGTTCAACTGGCGGCGGATCCCGTGGGGGTTGTTGTGCCGTTCGGGAACCAGGCCATATTCAACTGGTTATTCTGCGCGGTGGTGTGCGTGGCCGTCAGCCTGGCAACGCCCGCGCCCAAACCCCAGCAAGTCACCGACTCGCTCACGATAAATTGGCGCCAGCTCAATATTTTCACCGGGCTGGGTGACAGGTGGTACAACAGCGTGATTTTGTGGTGGGGCGGATTTGCCGTTGGCGTGTTTACGCTGATCGTCCTTTTCTCAGGGCTGTTCTCATGAATGGCTGATTGGCAGGACAGAGAGATTTCGGGGAGATTTCGGGACAGATTACGAACCGACGGCGGGTTAACGTGATGGACACGAGTTTCGTTCCGGAAAAACAGCTCGAGCGGGCGCAGCGGCGCAACGAAGCGTGGTGGCGCGGCGAGCTCGAGGACTATCCGCTGCTTTGGGTATATGCGAGCGATGCCAAACCCGGTCCACCCATGCCGCGCGCGGCGGATGATGTCGAGCTTTGGACGAACGTGGATCTGGCCATGGCCGCCGCCGTGAGCCGGATAGGCAGGACGCATTTTGCCGGCGATGCGCTGCCTATTTACAATCCGTGGCTTGGGCCGGACCAGTTTGCGGCGTGGCTTGGCGCCGACCTGCGGTTTCGACCGGGGGACAACACGTCGTGGGTGGTCCCGTTCGTGAAGGCGTGGGAACCGGGGAAGAAATGGACGATAGATCCGGCGAACAAGTGGTGGCGGTTGTATTGCGATCTGCTGGGGGAGAGCGTCCGGGTGGGAAAAGGGAAGTGGGCCACGGCATTTCCCGACCTCCACACGGGCATCGATGCGCTGAGCGCCCTGCGCGGGCCCGAAAACCTCCTCGCTGACCTCCTCGAGGCGCCGGAGGCCGTGTTGGGCGTCATGAATCAGATGACGGGGTTGTGGAAGCGGGTGGTCGACTATGCGTGGGACGTCTTGAAGGCTTCCGGGCAGGGAACGACCAACTGGACGTGCGGGTGGAGCGAAAAGAGGTTTGTCTGCGTCGGCCAAAACGATTTCACCTGCATGATCAGCCCCGAAATGTTCGACCGGTTCTGCCTCGAGGACACCGTCGACTGCGTCAATCATATCGACCATGCCCTGTACCACCTCGACGGGCCCGGCGCGTTAAGGCACCTGCCCCGGCTGCTCGAAATCGGCCGGCTCCATACTGTGCAGTGGATACACGGCGACGGACAGCCCCCCCACTCCCATTGGCTGGACATGCTCGAGGGAGTGCAACGGGCCGGCAAAGCCGTCCAAATCTGGTACAACCTCGACTACGTCCGCAAGCTGGACATGTTTCAAGAACTCGAGATCGTCTGTACCCGCCTTGATCCCGCACGCCTTTTTATCGGAATTGAAGCCTCCTCCGCCGAACAGGCCGACGCGATCGTGAAGTTCGTGGTCCGCCTGTGTTCGCGGCGCCCGTAAAGGCCGTCAAAGGCGCCGCCCGCACGTTGCGGCGAGGAAGTTTTCAACCACCCGACCGTGGTATGCTAACGATGTCGGCGAAACCGCACTGAGCGTTTTGCACTGTCAACTTCGCGGTGAGCAGCAGTTTCATAAAGGAGCCGGATAGTGAACCCGAACGTGCAGCTTGATCGAGACGCGGTGGCGGCGTTCTGCCGCAAGTGGCGCATCCGCGAGTTGTCCATCTTCGGTTCGGCGCTGCACGAGGATTTCAGCCCCGAGAGCGACCTGGATTTCCTGGTGAGTTTCGAGCCGGGAGCTTCATGGGATTTGTTCGATTTGGTGGAAATGAAGGCGGAGTTGGAAGCGCAGTACGGGCGCTCGGTGGACCTCGTGGAAAAGGAAGCCCTGCGCAATCCCTGGCGAAAACGCGAGATCTTGAAGACGTGCGAGGTAGTTTATGCGGCCTGAAGACAGAGACATGGCGAGGCTGTGGGACATGCTCGACGCCGCTCGAGCCATCATGCAGTTTACGCAGGGGCGTTCTTTGGAGGATCTTCTTGCGGATCGGATGTTGCGCAGTGCCGTCGAGCGCAACCTCGAGATTATTGGCGAAGCAGCCCGGCACGTGTCCCTCGCTGCCCGCGAGAACAATCCCGATATCCCGTGGGCTTCCATCATCGGGCTGCGCAACATCGTCGCCCACGAGTATGGAGAGATTCGATACGAAAAACTCTGGGCCATCTGCATGAATCGATTACCTGCACTTATCCGGCGCCTCGAAGAGTTGGGTGTCGATAACGCGCCGTCAGAGGGGGCGCCGTAGCTGTTCAACCGCTTCGCGAAACATGGGGGCCCGGCTGGAGACCGTAGGCTGGAGAATGTAAGTACGAATGGTTTGGCCTCTGGCCGACTGCCGCCACTTATCAGCCGCATCGAGGCTCGCACTAAAAACTTCGCACTGAGATCGGCAGCAGGTGAATTAGTTGGCCAAAATTTGTAGTCTGCTCTGAAGATTTCCCCACACTCCAATCCAACGCAGAGGCGCAGAGAGCGGAGAGTCACGCAGAGTAAGAACTGAACTTGAAAAACTTAACTTTATAACAGACTGACAACACAAGCGTTAAGCACTACAAGCAGAGAAGAAAGATGTTCAGTTTAATGGACACTTCTCTGCGTTTCTCCGCGTCCTCTGCGGCCTCTGCGTTGGGTTTCTTTTGGCTTCAACTGACTAATTAACAGCCCAGACTTTGACCAATGGGACAACGCGCCATTTTCATCGTTTACGGGTGAGGCAAAGCCTCATGACCAACTGTCCCGGAATTGCCACAGGAAGTTTTCAACCACGCGTCCGTGGTATGCTGCGTGGTAGTTGGCGTACTGGGACGAGCAGAAACTTAACCGTGTGCGAGATATGCTTATGCCTGAATATTCCGAAGTGGAATCGGCCGTCGAGTTCATGAGTGACGAACTGGGCGGCGCAAACCTGGCCGTTTATGACCGGATGACGGACAAGTTTCTTTATCGGTCTGATTATTCCGACATTGACGAGATTCCCGAGGATACGGACGACGAGCGGTACGTCGAGGTTCCCAACAAGAGGGATCTCGACCTTGGCCGCGACCTCGTCTTCCGGTTTGTCGAGCAGGCGATGCCTGAGGATAAAGATCTGGTTTACGGTTTCTTCAGGCATCCCGGCGCGTACTCAAACTTCAAGAACCTCCTTAATCGCCGCAACCAGCTCGAGCAATGGTTCGATTTCGAGAACGCCGCCATGCGCGAAGCCATCGAGCAATGGTGCAAGGAGAACGGAATCGAACTAACCGGAAAACGGCCATAGAGAAGAAGAATAGGGGTGGATCGCGGAGGGATTTCAGCTTCGTGGTTGGACGGCTGTAGGTCCGAAATTATTTCGGACCTACCACCCCCGGAAAATAGGTGGCTGTCCCCGGTTTCCCCGGTTTCCCCGAAGGAGCCCCACTTGATGCGCTACTACCGCCTTTTTGTGCTGTTTGCGATCGTCTCGTTGTGGATTGCGGCGCGGGCCGCTGAACCAGTCCCGCTTTCGTGGGACCTCGGTGTCCTGGGCAATCCGCCTGCCACGTATGCTGCGCCCGGGTTCGAGGAAGAGGGCGTGAAGGCGTTGTTCTACGACGGCGTGCCGTGCGGGGGCAAACCGACGCGGGTGTTCGCCTGGTACGGCGTCCCCGCTGACGGCGCCAGGAAACACCCGGCCATGGTGCTCGTCCACGGTGGCGGGGGCACGGCGTTCGCCAACTGGGTCCGGCTGTGGAACGACCGGGGCTACGCGGCTATCGCCATGGACACGTGCGGGTGTGTTCCGCGGGGCGAATACGGTCATTGGGAACGCCACGAGATGGGCGGGCCCGCGGGCTGGGGCGGGTTCGACCAGACCGATCGGCCGCCCACCGACCAATGGACTTATCAGGCCGTCGCCGACATCGTTCTCGCGCACTCGCTGATCCGGTCATATCCTGAGATCGACCCGGAACGGACGGGCATCACGGGCATCTCGTGGGGCGGGTACCTGACCTGCATTGCGGCCGGGGTCGACCCGCGGTTCAAACTGGCCGCGCCCGTGTATGGTTGCGGATACCTCGGCGAAAACTCGGCCTGGCTCGACAACTTCAGCAAGATGCCCCCCGAAACCGCCGCGGATTGGTTAGGGCGGTGGGACCCGTCCGTCTGCCTGGAGCGCGCGGCGATGCCGTTCCTCTGGGTGACCGGCACCAACGATTTCGCGTACCCCATGGACTCGCTCCAGAAGTCCTACCGGCTCCCCGCCGGGCCACGCAGCCTCTGTATACGTGTCAGGATGCCGCACGGACATGGCCCCGCCGGCGAGGGTCCGGAAGAAATCCACGCGTTTGCCGATTCCGTCCTCGATGCCGGGCCGCCCCTCCCCGCCATCATCGAGCAGGGCCGCGATGGCAACCAGGCTTGGATTGAGTTCAGAAGCCAAGAGCCCGTCTCGAGCGCCGAACTCACGTTCACCAAACAAACCGGCAAGTGGCAAGACCGCCTCTGGGAAACGATCCCCGCCACCATCGATGGCCAGACATCAACCGCAACCGCGCCACTTCCCGAAGGCGTCACCGTCTATTACTTCAACCTGTTCGATGACAAAGGCCAAGCCGCCAGTTCCGAACACCAGACGGTGGAATGAAGTGCGAAGTGCGAAGTTGTGAGTGCGACGTATGCGGTTCAGGGGCTTGGGGGATGTTTTTCGAGCACTTCTCGGAGTTTTTTGGCGAGGTCCTGGAGGACGTAGGGTTTTTGGATGAATGCGACGGGCCCTTTTCCGGCGAATCGTTCGGAGACGTCTTGTTCGGTGTAACCGCTGGAGAGTACGACGGGGGTGTCGGGCCGGATCGAGTGGATGAGTTCGTAGGCTTCTTCTCCGCTCATGATGGGCATCGTAAGATCGAGGAGTACGGCGACGATCTCGTCCTGGTGTTTCTGGAATAGTTCGACGGCTTCTTTGCCGTTTGCGGCGCCGAGGACTTTGAATCCGTAGTTTTCGAGCGCATCCATGGCAACCTGTCGGGCGGTGGTTTCGTCGTCGGCGACGAGGAGGATGCCGCTGCCGCGCCATCCGGCCAGTGCGTTTTTCGCGCGGGCGGCGTCGCCGGATTCGGTGGTACCGTTGGTGGAAGGAATCGCAGGCAGAAGGATTTTAAAGGTTGTGCCGCTGGATGGCTCGCTGTAGACCTTGATGGCGCCTTTGTGCCCTCTGACGATGCCGAGCACCGCGGCGAGGCCGAGGCCTCTGCCGGCGAACTTGGTGCTGAAAAACGGGTCGAAGATGCGCGGGAGTGTGGCGGAATCCATCCCGCAGCCGGTGTCGGAGACTTCGAGGCAGACGTAGAGGCCTTCGATGAGGTCGTCGTTGAGGAACGTTTTGGAGAGGTAGGTGCGGTCGAGCTTGATGGCGCGGGTGCTGATGGAGATAACACCGGGCTCGTCGCCGATGGCGTCGGATGCGTTTGTGATGAGGTTCATGATGACTTGGTGCAGTTGCGCGGCATCGCCCTGGATGAGGGGCAGGTCGGGGTTGCAGTTGTATTTGAGCATGGCCTTTTTGGAGATGCTGGCGCTGAGGAGCCTGCCCATTTCGACGGCGAGCGTCGAGAGGTTGAGCGGCCGGATCATGAAGGTGCCCTTGCCGGAGTAGGCGAGCAACTGGTTGGTGAGTTCGGCGGCGCGCTGTGCGGCAACTTCGATGCGTTCGACGTATCCGTGGGCGGGGGATTCGGGGCGGAGCTTGGTGAGGGCGAGGCCGGCGTAGCCCATCACGCCGACAAGCAGATTGTTGAAATCGTGGGCGATGCCGCCGGCCAGAACGCCAAGCCCCTCGAGCTTTTGCGCGTGCTGGATCTGGGCTTCGAGCCGTTTCCGGTCTTCTTCGGCCTTTCGCCGCTCGGTGATGTCGCGGCCGATTCCCTGGATGGAATGGGGCACGCCGTCTTTGTAAATAATGCGTGTGCTGACCTCAAGCAAGACGCGCCGGTTGTCTTTGATGATGATTTCGAGTTCGTACTGGGTGGGGTCTTCGTTGTCGAGCTTGCTGGCGATCATCTGGGTGGCGCGGTCGACGTATTCGGGGGCGACCACGCTGAGCACGTCCATATGGACGGCTTCTTCGCGCGTATAGCCGCTGAGCCGTTCTCCGGCCTTGTTGAGCGAGGTGAACCGGCCCTCGAGGTCGTGGGTGTAGATGACGTCGTTGGCGTTCTCGAACAGTTCGCGGTACCGTTCTTCGCTTTCGCGGAGCGCTTTTTCGGCGGCTTTTTGCTCGGTGATATCGCGTGTAATCGTCATCACTTCATCCTGGCCGCAAACCACCATGCGGACCTCGAGATCGCGCATAACGCCGGTGTAGCGCCCGATGCTCCGGATCTCGAACACCTGCATCGTGTTGGTTTCGAGTGTCCGCTGAGCGTACTCGATGGCCCGGCGGCCGATCTCTTCGCCCATCGCGTCGGATATCGAGGCGTTAAGCAAGCCGGTCGCGTGCCACTCCTCATTTTCTTCGGGTGTATCGAGCTTGAAATCGAGAATGGTTCCGTCGCGCGACATTCGCACCACGGAATCGGGCATGGCATCGACAATAGCTCGGTTGCGTTGCTCGGCTTCGCGGAGGGCTTTTTCGGCGGCTTTCCGTTCGGTGATGTCGCGGGCGATACCGCGGAATCCGATTGGCCCGCCTTTGTCGTCGCGCAACAGCGAAATGGAGACTTCGAGGATTCCGTGCGAGCCGTCTTTCCTTGAGATTTGCCAGTCGAGGAAGTGTGCGGACAGGCCGGTTTCGTAGACCCGGTGGAATACCTTGTAGACTTTCTGGACGTCCTCGTCGGCGTAATACTGGCGGTAGTTCATTCCGATCAATTCGTCTGGCGAATACCCCGTGATACCGCACATGGCGGAGTTTGTAAACGTAAAGCTGCCGGTGAGGTCGACTTCGTAGTAGCCTTCCTGGATATTCTCGAGGATGCTCCGGTATTTTTCCTCGCTTTCCCGGAGGGCTTTTTCGGCGGCTTTCCGTTCGGTGACGTCGCGGGCGATTCCACGGAACCCGACGCTGTGGCCTTTGTCGTCGCGCAGGAGCGACACGGAAAGATCGAGAGAGGCGCACGACCCGTCTTTGCGCACGATTTGCCAGTCGTAGAGGTGGGTGGGCTGCCCGGTTTTGTATACGCGCCGGAAGACCTCAAAGACTTTTTTCTCAACATCAGGGTCGGCGTAGTACTGGCGGTAATTCATGCCCATGAGTTCGTTCATGGAGTAGCCGAATATCCTGCAGAATGCGCTGTTCAGGAACGTGACATTGCCGCGAAGGTCGACTTCGTAGTAGCCTTCCTGGATGTTTTCGAGGATGCTTCGATATTTTTCCTCGCTCTCGCGGAGTGCGTGCTTGGCCTTCTTGCTTTCGGTGATTTCCCGCACGACGGTGATAATATATTTGACGGTGCCGTGTTCGACCACGGGGATCAACCGGACGTCGGCCGTGACCAAACGGCCGCTGATGGTGTTGCTTGCTTCAACGACAAGCATCTTCCGGCTCTGAAGGACGATCGTGTACATTTCGAGGGCGCGTTTGGACAGAAAGGGCAACCCTTCCCGAATGGGTTTTCCGATGATGTCCTGGTCGATGCCCAGCGAGTCGAGCCATTCGCGGAACGAACTGTTTGCCAGGACAATGCGCAACTCGGAGTCGACGAGGTGGATGCCGTCGGCGAGGCCGTTGATGGTGGTCTTGTATCGGGCGTCGCTTTCCCGGAGCAAGACTCGCAGGTCGGACTCGGGGTATTGATCCGGGGGCGCGAGCAGCCGGGTGACGACGTGCACCGCCTGGCCTTGTTTCCCGGAAACGACATAATAGTCTTCCACGAGTTCGCGCAGGTGGCCTTTGGGCGTGGTGATCTTGCGGCTGACGTTGCTCAAGCGTTTCTTGCGCCGGAGCGCCGGGGGAAAAAGTTCGACTTCGGGTTCGAGGTGGAGCAGATCGCGCAGATTGCGGCCGGCGACCGCAGGGTGTTCGCCGAGTTCAAACAGGTTGACGGCAACGACGTCCATATATACGATAATGCCGTCATAAGTACAACAGTACATGCCGATACCCGAGTCGCGGAGGGCGTCCGCGCGCGTATCGGCGTGTTTCACTGACTCTGGTTTTGCAGAACGGGCTTTGGCCATTCGGACCTCTTTGGCTGTTAGCAGAAACCCCGAGCGGATATATTTTTGCAGAATTTATCCCGGTTGTCAATAATTAATGGCCGCGAAAGATGGAAGAATAAGACGGCATGTGATAGATTGCGTAAATCGGGTTTTGGATTGCGGTGGATTTAACAATAGCCTAATTCAAGCGAGGGCATACTGAAATGAAACGCCTTTTTGTTCAGTTTCCGGTGGTATTGGTGCTGGCCTTGTCGGAGGCGGCTGTTGCCGCGCCAATAACGACGGGGTCGCTGGTTGACGAGATGGTTGATCTGCGCGGGCTGACGTATTTGCCCGACCCGAAATATGAGACGGTGCAGTTTTCGTCGTACGACCGGCGGAGCACGGTTCCCGGCGGGCCGTTGTGGTTTTCCAACTCGGATGGTTTTGGGGGGGAGCCGATACCCAATTTTGAAGCGGTGTTGAAGGAGCCTGGGCCGGACGGGGTGGGCGAGTACCTGATATGCGACGTAGAGGGCCCCGGGGCGATTGTGCGCACGTGGACGGCGAAGATGGAGGGGACGGTGCGGGTGTTGCTGGACGGAGTGGCGGTGTTTGAGGGAGCGGCGCAGGAGTTTTTGACGAGGCCTTACGACGGTTACGCGAACGCGGCCGGGGTGGATTCGAGCATATTTGCCGGGACGTTCTATCAGCGAGACGCGGCGTACTGCCCGATGCCGTTTTCGCGACGGTGCCGGATCGAGTGGTCCGGCGACTTGAGGAAGCTGCACTTTTACCAGATCCAGGTCCGGCTGTACGAAAAAGACGCGGAGGTGGTTACGTTTCAGGCGCAGGATTTGAAAACGTACGAGGCATCGCTCGAGCGCGCGGCCAAGGTGCTGGCGGACCCGGAGATGGCGTACGAATTTGGCTCGACCGGCGCGGCGGCCCCGTTTGAATTGACGGTCGCGCCGGACGAGAAAAAGCCCGCGATCGAATTGGCGGGGCCAAAGGCGGTCGAGCGGCTGCGGGTGGCGGTTTCCGCGGCGGACCGCGACTTGGCCTTGCGGCAGACCGTGATGCACGTCGAGTGCGACGAGTATCCGTGGGGGCAGGTTCAGGCGCCGGTAGGCGATTTCTTCGGGACGGCTCCGGGCGTAAACCCATACAAGTCGCTGCCGTTCACGGTGGCCGCCGACGGGGCGTCGGGCGACGGGACGATGACATCGCGGTACGTGATGCCGTTCGAGCGATCGCTGCGGCTGGTGTTCGAGAACCTGGGCGAACAGCCCGTGACGATCAAGGGGGACGCGCTGGCGGCCGATTACGCGTGGGACGCGGCGCGGTCGATGCATTTCCGGGCGCGGTGGCGTGTCGACCACGGCCTGGTGGCGTCGAACAAAGACGTGCAGGATCTGCCGTTTTTGGTGGCGAACGGTGCGGGCGTGTACGTGGGTACGGCCATCATGATGCTGAACCCAAACGAGATCCCGACGCCGCACGGCAACTGGTGGGGCGAGGGCGACGAGAAGGTGTTCGTGGACGGCGAACCGCGGCCGTCGACGTTCGGGACGGGGACGGAAGACTATTTCAACTACTCGTGGTCGTCACCGGACATTTTCTTTTTCCCGTACTGCGGCCAGACGCGGAACGACGGCCCGGCGAACCGGGGGTTTGTCAGCAACCACCGCTGGCAGATCGTGGATGCGCTGCCGTTCAACGAGAGCATCGGCTTCTACATGGAACTGTTCAGCCACGAGCCGACGCCGGGGTTCAGCTACGCCCGGATTGGATACCATTACGGCCGGCCGGGGCTGACGGACGATCACGTGACGATCACGAAAGAGGACGTCCGGAAGCTCGAGTTGCCCGCCAACTGGCAGCCGCAAGCCCGGTTTGGAGCGGCCCGCTCCGTTTTCTATCAGGCGGAGGATTTGGTGAAAGGCCGCGGGCGCGTGAAGACCGAAAAGGGAAACCTCTGGAGCGGCGGCGAGATCTGCCGCTGGCAGCCAACGAAGGCGGGGGACACGCTGACGCTGACGGTGCCGGTCGAGAAGGCCGGAAAGTACGGCATCATGCTCGTAATGGCGCACGAACCCGGCGGAGCAAAAGTAAGCGCAACGGTCGATGGGAAACAGGCGGGCTTCGGCGGAAAGGAAGGCGCAGTAAACCTGGAGGAGCCGTACCGAGTCATGCTCCTGTCGTCGGGGACGGACACGCTCGAGTTGAGGGAGGGCAAACACGAAGTCGAACTGAGACTGGAAGGAGAGCCGAAGGGAACGGTCGGGATCGATTTCGTGTGGGTACAGCGCCGGCGTTGAAGCTCTTCTCATCTGGAATCGAGCGCGTTCCGCTTGCCTGTAAGAAAATAGAATGCAGAGTAAACAAGGATGCCGGTTGCCAGAGACAAAAATGCTGCCAGTGGGCCTCTCAGATAGCTACCCGTGATCCAGAAAACGAAAAGAGCTGCCACGATCACCAGCCAGGCGCCTATACCGGCAAAAGGTGATACTCGGCGAGACGATTCCTCCGCAGTTAGCGCAGTGAGCGTAAAGCCGCTCCGAATAGCCAAACCGCCCGTCAGGCCCCCGAGAACTCCGCGCAACGCCGAGCAGACCCGTAAGCTGCGCTTCTCTGAATCCCGGATAAAGAGCTTTTTCCATGAAGGACAAGAGCAGAATCGTGGCCAGCGCGCCTATGGGCCATGCCCAAATGGCTCGTCGCCACGCGACTTTCGACCGGCAGACGGCTCCGCAGTGCGCACATCGGAGATCCGGCATTTGTAGAAATCCGCGGCGAACCCAACGGGAAGGCCCAATGAAAAGTGGAAATTTCGTTTGACAAAGGGAACAGAAGAGCGTGTTCATCTGCGCACTCCGCGAATAACTTCTCCCTTACCTATCTTGAAATGCGGGGCTGTTTGGAGTGCGACCGCTCTTATCGCGGCTTGCTGCCGCTTTGGAAGCTGAGCATCTAAGAAAGCGCAAGCAAGCTTGCGCACTCCAAATAGGCTGTATCCTACATTAAAGCGGTGCTGAAGTATCTTTCGGCTCGGTCGGGGAAGACGGTGGTGATGTTGCCGGGGATTCTTTCGGCGAGGCGTTCGGCGGCCCATGTGTTTGCGCCGGAGGAGATGCCGACGAGCAGGCCGTGGTCGCGGCCGAGGCGGCGTGTGGTTTCGATGGCGTCGTCGTCGGACACTTCGACGACGTCGTCGACCATGGCGACATCGAGTATGGCCGGGATAAAGCCGTCGCCGATTCCTTGGATTTGATGGAGCCCGGGCTCGTGGCCGAGTATGGCGGAGACGTTTTTGGGTTCGACGGCGATCACTTGTATTTTCGGGTTTTTCTCCTTGAGGAATTTGCCGACGCCCTGGAGGGTTCCGCCGCTTCCGACTCCTGCGACGAAACAGGCGATGTCGCCGGCGAGTTGCCGCCAAAGCTCGGTTGCAGTCTGCTGGTAGTGGACGAGCGGGTTGTCGGGGTTCTCGAATTGCTGGGGGACAAACACGCGTGGGTCTTCCGCAGCCATCTGCCGGACGCGGTCGACGGCTCCCTGAATGCTCGAGTCGGCGGGGGTGAGTACGAGTTCCGCGCCGAGCGCGCGGATTAGTTTCTTGCGTTCTTCGCTCATGTTTTCGGGCATGACGATCCGGACTTTGTAGCCTTTGAGCCGGCCGACGAGCGCGATGCCGATCCCGGTGTTGCCGGATGTGGGCTCGACAAGGATGGAGTCGGGGTTGATGCGGCCGGCCTTTTCCGCGCCTTCGATCATGGAGAGGGCGACTCGGTCTTTGATGCTTCCGCCGGGGTTGAGGAATTCGGCCTTGCCGTAGACGTGCGTGCCGCGGAGTTGGACCAGCGGCGTGTTGCCGATGAGGTTGAGGACGTTGTCGGTGAGCATAGGGTATCCCGAGTTTGGAGTTTGCGGTAATTATGCCGGATGGGGAGGCGGGAGTTCCAGAGGAAGTTACGAAGGAGCAAAGAGAGGGCGGGGCATGGGACGATTGGGACAGTTGGGACGATTGGGAGACAGCGCCGGGCAAAGCCGGCAAGGTGTAGCGAGTGAGAGTCTTGCACAGTGAAGGCGTAGCGAGCCACACTGGCCCCGCGCCATGGCGCTTCGGTCGCAAGGCCGCGGTGCAAGCGTTG
>Ga0315285_10003789_pt1 | contig 15730 bp, 23 predicted proteins | sample YL17G09_36_MG_FD_203698 | JGI IMG/M metagenome (GOLD analysis project Ga0315285, IMG submission 203698) | Sediment microbial communities from Yellowstone Lake, YNP, Wyoming, USA - YL17G09_36 | ecosystem: Environmental > Aquatic > Freshwater > Lake > Sediment | place: USA: Wyoming | collected...
TGACGAACATCACAAGTACGAGGATACCAAACATGTCCGCATTTTTTACATTCGCATTTATTCATTTTTACTATCATATTACTTATATCCTTTCGTATAATATATCACATAAGAACTGCAAAGTCAACAATTTTTTTATTTAACTCCAATTTAATTTTATCCCTATATTCCCGCGCCTGCTCCAGTATCCTATCACGAGCCGGGCAGTCGGTGTACTGCTCGGCCAGGCGCTCGCATTCGGCGGCTTTTTCTGCCAGTGACATATCGCGCCAAGGTTTAGCGGTGTTCATCACGTATTATCAGCCCGCACCCTTCCGCTGCTCTTACTCCCACGTTCAACCGATCCACGGCTCAGTACCTGGCTGCTGATATTATCCGATAGTACCTGGCTATACGATGCTCCGAAATCGTGCGCTTGCGGTATCCATAGGCTGCGGGATTCTGGCGATACGCCGATATCATCCAGGTCTACAAAGTCGCGTGATTGACAGCGTGATATTTTCTGATAAGCTACCATATTACCTTTCCTTTCCTTTCATGTTGATAAGGTTAGTATATTCTATTTCCCTGTTTTTGAGATCGTCGTATAATTTACATATAGCAATTCTCACAATGTCAGGATGAGATATTTTCTTACCTTTACGGTTCATGTAGTAGCTGATTTTATCCAGTTGCAAATGGTATGATTTATCGAGAGCGCCGTACCATAGTATTTTCGACCTGCGTTTTTTTACTTTTTCCATAGATAACCTATACTACCTCACCACGTTCATACCATTTATGGTAAGGTATGGTTTTTTCAGTTTTTAGAGCCATTATATCATCGTGCATTTCAGGATTTAAAATCTGTAATATTTTACGGCTGTTATTTCTTATCCACTCCTTAGCGTTATCAAAATCACAATATCTTATTTTTGTCCATTTCATGTAGCACATTTGAACCTCGCCAGGATCAACCAAAAAACTACGGCATAATTCATTTAATTCCCTACACCTATTGTTGAATGACTGGAATATTGGATTTGTTACATTTTCATCATACTTGTATTCCTTACCAAAATAATCCTCAAGGCATTTATAACTGTCAGGTGTAGCATGTACTGATTCTCTACTATTTGAATTTCTCATAATTCCCCAAATTTCTTTTTCATTTCAATTTGAGTTTTCTCATCATCTTGTTCGTCTTTGCCATAATAGCATATCGACTTTTTAAAATTGCGCTCTATTGTAGATTTCCAGTCCATCTCATAATCCGGTTTACAACGGGCAGCATCTCGCTTGTTCTTCCAACCGGCTTTAGTTCCCCAAAATTCTTCCCACATACGAAATAGCGTTCGCTTAACGCAACAACCTGGAAAGTATTCTTTCCGTACCTCTATCCATTTCCAATCTTTTAAAAGAGCATCAAAACACGGTTCTGATATTTTTAGGTATTCTTCGAATCCTTCATCAGTATTTTGTTGCCAAGTAACCTTCTTAACTTCTAAAACATTACTAATATCATTATCTATTTCTATCTTCATTGTCATTGAAGTGTCAGAGACACTTTGCAAAGTGTTTAACAGTTCTTTGATTTTAATAGAGATATGATGAAATTTATAAGTATCGATAAACTTGTTCCAACAAGCAAAAGATTTAAAATTATTGAAGTCCTGGATTATTGATATTTCTAAAAGAGCAGGATTACCCTTGAAGTTTCTTTTCATAAATCCATGAACGAAAACTATAGAATCATCGTATGTTATTTTTTTATGAATATTTTGTAAGGAATTTAGAATTTTTGATATTTTGTCTGTTTTTATATTTGTTCTTTCTGAGATATATTTTTTTGATATAGAGTAAATTCCACTTTCAGAGGTTAGTTGGTTGGTGAAAAAGAAAGCATAAACCAATTTTTCATCAGAAGATAGCTTTTCAATGTCTGGATCAGTCCAGAAACTACACATAAAAGGCCTGTATTTAGCCATCAGGAAACCTAAAAGCCTGCCCCCCTGCGCCGTGACCAGACAGCGCAAGAGGCAAGGACGGCGAACCGCACAGGCATTATTTAAAAATGAAAATCAATTGGAATCTGGTCATACCATACAATCTAACCTGTTTTCCCATAAATGTCAAATATTTTTTCATTTAAATGTTGAAATATCCAATTAAATAACCTAAATTATACTCATTGAAACCTATCAAACCGAGATCCCTGCGCTCCCCAAAGAGCAAACCGAACCCAACGGCCACATCGAGCAATCCACATGCGCCGATTGCATCATCTACAAGAACAATATCAATCACAAACTCGACGCGCTATGTATGATGTGTCCCAGAGTACCATGAAATACACGTTTGCAGCCCCGGCAATGGCCTTATTAATGTTTAGCCTATCATCCGGTCAATACCAGGACTACTACCGCAATGGCTGGCTTTTCCTGACGTATAACGATACGATTAAACCGGTTCCTAATTTGTATTTCGACCTGGATCGCACATACTCAAACCACCATAAAATAGATTTAATGCAAAATCAAGCCGGTGATAAATTCTGGCAAGTATCAATAATTCAGGAACCGAAAAAAGAAAAACATTGATTTATATCTAAGAATAGATTATTATTAAATATAGCATAAGGGGCATTGTGTGCAGCATATCCTATTTTCGGCTCTACTGCAAGCGGGGCGCGTCCTGAATAACAGGGGCACGGGATAATACGCCGCAACACTAACGGGAGCGAGGGCAGCATGGATGCGCCCTATGTGCAGCAAAGCACTGGCCCGGAAATCGCCGTAGGGGTAAGGGGCGAAATGCGTTTTTTCATCAAAAACAATGTATAGAACGTAACTATTATGCTTGATGTATCAACAAAAAAACAACTCGGCTATGATAAGCGTCCTGGTCATTGCGGTCGCACAAAAGCCGGTGCAATACTTTCCATCAAAGGGATGTATCAAAAGGCTATGCGAGTTGTTGACGCTACGCTGGATCAAGGTGACCTCAAAGCCGCAATATTCGCAATTGAACAGGTTGACGGTAAAGCCAAACAGAAAATTGATGTGACATCGAAAAATAAACAGTTAAATACCGCTCCAATATTTCTCACTACCGACCCGGAATTAAAATCTATAGTTGAAAAACTTTCATCTGGTGAATAATGAAAACTATACCAACGCGGGTATATAAAGAGAATGCAGCCGCGTACCTCAGCAAGACAAAACGCCGCGCCCTCAATGAGGGTGGCACAACTTCCAGCAAAACTCACTCTATAATATCACTCTTAATCTACATCGCCCAATGTGCGATCAGACCGTTGATAATATCAGTGGTCAGTGAGAGTTTGCCACATTTGCGGAGAGGGTGTATTCGTGATTTCGTGCGTATACTTGGCGATGATTACGATGATTCAAAGTTCAATAAGAGTGAGCACATTTATAATTTTGGCAAAGCTATTATTGAATTTTTCCCGGCTGACGATCCAACTAAAATGCGTGGTGGTCGCCGGGACATTCTCTATATAAACGAGTGTAATAATGTGCATTATGATTCATATCGTGAGTTAGATATTCGTACCTCACGTTTCACTTTTCTTGATTGGAACCCTACTTGCGAGTTTTGGGCGCATACCAAAGGGTTGACAACAGATCCATTAACTGAGTTTATTCACAGTACATACCTGGACGTTAAAGCTGTGATAAATTTTTTTGATCCAATATCAAGAGAAATCATACAAAAAGTAATTGATAACATTGAAAGCAACCGTGATAAAGACCCTAACTGGTGGCGCGTGTATGGTCTCGGGCTTGTAGGTAAAATCGAAGGGTTAATACATCCCAATTTTACAACAATCAAAGAGTGGCCTAATTATGGAAATATTGATGGATATGGTTTAGACTTCGGATTTAACGAACCGGCTGCGCTTGTTCATTGTAAATTACTTAATGAATTTTTAGTATCTGATGAATTACTGTATGAAACAGGATTAACTAATAGCGATTTAGATAAAAGATTTGTTACGCTTGGTCTTATTCGCGGTCAATCTGAGATCATTGCAGACTGTGCAGAACCTAAAAGCATTGAGGAACTACACCGCATGGGATGGAATATTAAACCTGCTATAAAAGGCCCGGATAGTGTTGTAGCAGGAATACAGAAAGTTAACCAGTATAAGCAAGTTTGGACTGATAGAAGTATCAACGCAATTAAGGAACAGCGTAATTATATGTGGATGCGTGATAAAAATGGTAAAATCTTAGATTGCCCTGCTAACAACGGATTTGATCATTGCCTTGATGCAAGGCGATATTTTATAGCCAGTAAAAAATTAGGCCCAGCTCCTGGTCAAGCTTTGAGATTAGCGATATGAACGAATTTAATAATTACGATGTTAAAAGAGTAGAAAAATGCGTATCTGAATTGCTATTGCATTTCGATACTGTACAAATATTTTGTACTCGTTCTGATGATACCGGTGATAGCACACAGAACATACATAGCGGTCGAGGTAATTGGTTTGCCCGATACGGACAAGTGAAAGCCTTTGTACATGACCATGAAATAGGTTATATTAATGCTATAAAGCAAAAAAGTCAAGAAGATACAGAAATTTAACAAGGATTGAATATGTCAAATGAAAGTGGATTGCCAACAGCATCGCAGTTAGTACCTGATAGCAGTATATACAATAACCCAACAACAGGCATACTACAGGATTATACAGGATACAAAGATTACCGCACGGTTAATCAGTATGACTTTCTGGAGCATACGTTTGAGGGGTCGCGGCATTATCGAGATTGCGGTTATTTACAGTATACCGATAGGGAAATGTTTTATCAGACGCGCAGGAAAATAAGTTATTATGTTAATGTTTTTAAACCGATCATCAATGCTATGGTTGATCCTTGCTTTCAAGGCGAGATCAGGCGCGAAACTACAAACGAACTATTTGAGGCTTTCATTGACAACTGCGACAACGCCGGAACGTCGCTCAATACGTTTATGAAAAACGCTATTAAACATGCGCGGCTGTTCTCACTCAATTTCATCGTGATGGATAATCTCACGGCTGATGTTGTGGCACAAGCGCAGACTGCAGAGGAGATGAAAGCAAAACGCGCATTTCCGTACATCTACGAGCGCAAGCCGCAACAAGTGAAAAATCATGTTTGCGACGCGCAGGGCAAGCTGGTATCAATCACGTTTTACGACAAGTACGAGAAAGTGAAAACCGGTGATAAAACAGAGTGCCGCCAGTATTTCAGGCAATGGGATAACCAGAACTGGAAGTTGTTTTACATTGTCAGAACTGATGGCAAAGAAATTACCATCGTAGAAGAAGAAGGAATACACGGTCTCGGTGTTATCCCTGTGGTAATTATCACGGCCTTTGCTTCCAGTGCGAAAATTAAAGAGTTTCCCGATCCGGCGTTTTATAATCTGGCGGTGCTGGTTCACGGGCTGTTTAATAAAGAGTCGCAGGTTAATTTCATGGAGATTATGCAGACGTTTAGCATCCTCGTTACAAGCGGGTTAGGTGCAGGAGCGAAGTCGCTTGGCCCTGCTACTTTCCTCGATTGCGGCACTGATAGCAAATGGCCTCCACAGTACATTGCGCCTTCACAAGAGGGTATCAAAACGCTGGTAGATAACTGCGAACGGCTCAAGGGCGAGATAAAGGACGAGGCTAAACAGGCTGGTGTAGTGGGTGTGGTGGAATCGAAAAGCGGGATTGCAAAAGAATGGGATTTCCGCGCAGAGGAACAGGTACTCAAGGAAACAAGCGAGTGCGGGGAAGAAACAGAGGAAGACCTGGCGGTGTTGTTTGGTCTGTATATCGGCAGCGATATACCGTATGATGTAGAATATCCGCATTCATTTAGCCCTACTGCTGATAACGACGATATTACAACTGCATTATTGATACTCAAGGAGTTCCCGCCAGAATCTGTTAAAAAACTATTGTGGCTTGATATTGCAGAGCGCAGATGGAAAAATGATCCTGAGAAATTGCAGGAAATAAAGGATGCTCTTGAGGCTGATTTGATAGAAGCAACAGAGATAAAGAAAATGCAACTTAGTGAATCTATGACATTAACTAATCAAGGTGATGCAATAGGTGAATAAGATACAAAAAGCAGTATCTGATTTTGAGAAAAAAAACGGTGTATTGCTGAAAAAGGTTAGTGATGCACTGATTTCTACTATATCAGAAAATGATAGTGTATCTGTAATATCAGATAAAATCACTAAGATATACACAAAGTACAATGTTAAAAAAGAGACTAAAAATTTACTGCTTAATTACATTGTTGAATCTGTATCTATTGGAATTGGTACAGAAATAGCAGGAAAAAAGCGAGTAAATAGCTTTAAATATTGGTATGCAGAACACGCATACAATGCTGCTGGTGTACCGATTAAGACTACACTAAATTCTATTACTGATATACTGGCAGTAAAAAAAGAAATAACGCGATCACTTGCTGCCGGGAGTTCGTGGCGTAAGGCTGCACAGGATTTATCAGATAAAAAAATAATAATATCTGATGTGGCAAAAGATGTACAAAGTATTATAGACAAAGCGAGGGGTGTATTTGGCCTCACGAATAGCTCGGAAGCTTACCAAGAGTACAAAAAAGAGATTAGCATTGTGCAGCATAGAATTAATCGCCTCACAGATCAAGATACCTCAAAACTTAAAAGGGCTTACCAAGACATACTGGATATTACAAATAAATCAAGCGCTGCACAAGTTGAAAATGCCATTAAATACGCATCATATTTCAAAGAACGATACAATACCGAAAGAATAGCACGTACTGAAATGGCAAGGGCTTATGGTGACGCTGCTTTTAGCGATGCGATTTACACTGACGATATTGTTGGAATACAATTTAATTTAAGTGATAGGCACGTTGAGTTTGATATATGCAATTTTCACTGCGAAGCTGATTTATACGGAATGGGTGCTGGGATATATCCAAAGGAACGCGCTCCAGAATATCCTTTTCATCCGAACTGCGTACTACCCGGAAATAGAATTTATTTCAGAGGCAATATAGTCGCTGCATCCAAGAGCTTTTACCGTGGCGATGTCGTTGAAATAACCACGGTATCCGGAAAGCGATCCACCGTTACTGGTAATCACCCTATATTGACGAATCGGGGTTGGATTGCTGCTCATAAACTTACAAAAACTGACAAGATATTGAGTAGTAAAATCAGTAATAGGCCATGTTTTACAATGAGTCCAGATGATAACGAGAGACAACCCTTGATCGAGGATATATTTACTACGTTCAATGAATCTATCGGAGTGTCTTCCACTGGAATGGAAGCAACCCCCGAAGATTTCCACGGCGATGGGAAGTTCCTTAATGGTAAAATCAATATTGTATCTTCCAAGAGGAAATTGGGGTATACATTCAATTCCTTGCTTTTTGAGATTTTCTATAATAAGATTTTCAGAAGCAGAATTATGGACAATATTTTTGGAGTTATAAAGAGCAATCTTCGCCCTATGTTCTTCTGTTTGTTTTTTGCCTCTAACAGAATCATGAGCTTTTTCAGTAATGCGCTTATAATATTCAGGAGTAGCATGAAGAGAGTTAAACAAGGCAACCCCTTCTTTCATAGAACGCCGTTTAACATTAGCTTTTATCAAGAGTTTTTTGATAGTATTTCTACAAGCCCCAGTTCTGTTAGAAATGCTCTTTTCGGACTCTCCCCCGATATAGCTCTTGACTATATCGCCGACATTAAGACCTTCGCTTATTCTGGACATGTTTATGACCTCCAAATAGGTGATGATACAATATACATAAGCAATGGGGTAGTTGTCAAGAATTGCCTTTGCAATATATCAACAATATACAACGGTGAAGTTCCAGATAAATCGGGTAGTGATTATGATCCTAAGCAGGGTAAAAAATATCTGGAAAAATTATCGGATCAAGATCGTAAGGATTTAATGGGAATAAAAGGCGCGGAGGCGTTTGCTGACAGCCCCAAAACGTGGGAGAAGAATCTGCGCAATTGGAACGGCCAGGAAAATAAAGAGGCGACTATACCAGAAAGCGTATTGTATGGGGAAAAGTAAAAAGTTAGTGCCTGACACTCCAAAGGTTAAGCTGCCTAAAAAGCGGGTTAAGCCGGCGCGGTACATGAGCGATAGCGAGCCTGTTTATCGTGTTGGACAATCGGTAACAATGCCCGAAGATGAGAGAAATTACCTTGATTATGTATAAATTACCGATTTATCTTGATTTATTTTACGCAATAGCTTATTATTATTAATAGGCAGCACAACGGCTACCAAAAACATTTACATGGAGGCGTTTTATGGCAGTAAAACTTTTAGGCAATGCAATCCAGCCTACTGATAACGCAGTAGGATACAATCTGACAATCGGTACGTTTACAAGCGCGGAAGTTAATACTGATCCGCTAAATAAGCTCAATTCCGCTAAAACAAAAAGCGTTGATATTTGTTGTGACGATGCTGGTGCGGCTCTTTCAGCGACGGCATACAGGTCGATACGCGGGCGTATGCTTTTGACCTACGCGCAGAGCGGTGATCTGTCCGTTTTTGGCGTACAGGGACACCTAAAAAATAAAGCCGCCGATACCTCGACCGGGAACAAAGCTGGCGTATGGGGTTACTACGAAGCGGTCAGCGGTGCGACTGTAGCGACACAGACATCCGGCGTTTACGGCATGATTGATGTTCCGAGCGGTGCGACAATCGGAGCCGGGACTATCGGAGCATTCCAGGTTGGCAGTAATGATCTCGGTGGCACACATACCGGAAAAGCGGTTGGTATCAATTTTACCGAAGCATTGACCGGCGCATTTGATGCGGCATTTGCATTTCCGAGTGGTGCGGAATTTATCACCGCATCGCAACTTACCGGCGGAACAAGCCAGTATATCAAAATCCTTATCAATGGTAAGGCGTATACTGTCGCCGCGACGTGTGCTTCATAATGATTACGAAGGAATTTTTAGACAAGCGTGTGACGGAGCTTGTTTGTGCGTATGATTCTACTGTTGAGCGGTTGCACAATATCGCAGGTGCGATACAAGAAGTGAAGTATCTTATTCAGCAGACAGAAAAAGAGCAGGAGAAAAAAGAAGTCGTTTGATCTTTGACATAATCGGGCAGTAATTATCCTTTAGCGGGGAGAGTTATTGCAGTTTTGACTTAGGGCAATATCGGTGCCGATACACTGATATTGCCCTTTTTTATTGCCCATTTATATACTCCCTTGAGGAGAAATGTAGTATGTCCCTGAGACACAAAACACGGCCTTGAGCCGAAAGGATGGAATGTATGGATTTGAATGAAGTGGTTGGCTCTTTGACAGACGATCAAAAGGGAATTGTACTCGCGGCAATCGAGGCTGAGAAGTCACGCGGCATTGAAGCGGCTAACAAAAAAGGCGCAGAAAATGCCAGGTTGCGCAGGGAAACAGAAGCATATCGCAATGCTATTCGTAACACATTTGAAATAGACGTTACGAGTGCCGACGAATTACCTGATGTGCTATCACGATTCAAAACAAAAACAGTAGCCAGCGGAGAATACGTACCTATAAAAGATTTTGAGTTGCTAAAGAAACAGATTTCAGAGCGGGATGCTAAAATAGAAGCGGCTAACCGTGATCTGCGCAACTCAAAAACAGCAGAAAAGCTGAACAAGGTTATATGCGATCATTTTCACGCTGCTGATTATCTTATTAAAGACCTCATTGCACAAGACAGGGTTAGGTTGACAGAATCTGGCGATGTGGTTTTTGTTGATGGTGATGAGGAAATAGAAGCAGCAAAAGGAATTGAAAAGCTGAAAAAATCACGACCTGACCTTGTAAAAAACACATCAAAACCCGGAAGCGGAGGCGCTGGTGGGTCTAAAGATAAAAAAAATGAAAAATCAATATCATTAGATGAATTTAACAACCTTTCTGGTTTAGAGCGTAACAGGCTCATGGCAGAAGGGTACAAACTAACATAACAAGGAGTTTTTATGTCAGCAGGCGATTTTACCATGACAAGCATTGCCCCGGTACTTTACTCGGCAGCGCAGACAGTTTCACAGGAGCCTATAGGTTTCCTCAATTCAATTTCTACCACGTTTGACGACAAAGGTGTTGCCAAAGGCGATACCGTTTACGTTCCGTATACCGCGAAGAATACGGTTGCTGAATACACGCCTGCCGCTTATGCCGATCTCGGTACTGCGGCGACTGCGTCGAGCATTGGTATTTCGATCAGCAAATCGTACATGGATTCGTGGTCGGTTTCTGGCGAACAGGAACGGTCACTCCTTAACGGTGACAACGGTGCGGAATGGTTGCGTCTCAAGACCGAAAACGCAATGCGTACAGTTCGCAATGCGATGGAAGTACTCGCGTTTACCGCCGTGAAAAACGGTTCATCCAGAGCGACCGGCACGGCAGGCACGACACCTTTCGCAAGCGATCTTACGGCACTTACTGCCGCTAAGAAAATCCTGGTGGACAATGGCGCACCGCTTTCTGATCTGCAATGCGTTATGAACTCCGATGCGGCGATGAATCTGTCGAACCTTGGTATTTACAACCAGGCTATGATTGCTGGTTCAGATACGGAACGTCGGACAGGCAAGTACCTCCCGCAGCATGGTTTCAACATCAGCGTATCCGGTGGGATTTCTTCACATACCGCCGGAGCAGGTACTGGCTACGATCTCACATCTGCTTCGCATCCTGTTGGAACGACGACGCTCATTACTGAGAGCGGAACAGTTAATGGTACCGGTTTTGTAGCTGGTGATGTTATTACTAAAGCCGGTGGAACCACTGACGCGAATAAATACGTTGTTAATACAGGTCTTGTTGCAACAAGTGGAAATCTTGTAATCAATAGGCCGGGTCTTGTGGTAGTTGGTGCTGATGCTGATGAATTGACAATCGGTGGATCGTACACAGGCGCATTCTGCTTTGAGCGTTCTGCTGTTGTTGGTGTTGTGCGGCCCCCGCTGATCCCAGCGAGCGCCATTCTTCAGACTCAGCTTGTTACGGATCAGTTCGGTCTTACGTATCTGTTTGTCCGTTGCATAGGCGATGGCATCATCACCTATCGAATACACCTCTGCGGTGGTTTCAAGTCCGTACAGAGTGAACACATTGCAACCATTCTTGGATAAGGGGTTATCATGGTACAGGTACGATGGAACAATATTAATGGCGGTAGGGATAGGGTAAAAACTATTCCTTCTGATAAAGTTGCGGAGTATCTGTCCTATGGGTGGATTGTATGTGAAGATGTTGTACAGGAACCGGTAGAAATGCCGGTTCCTGTTGTTTTAACTGAGCAAGATCCGTATGTTGATAATACAGAATACGGTAAAATAGTTGCTGTTAATCCTGAACCTGAAAAAGAAATCGGTTCAAATGTTGATAGGCTTGAGGCAGAAATGAAAAAACACAAGCGCGGTCGTGGCAGGCCTAAAAAATAATGGAATTAAAAGTTACCATTGACTTGGATAGTTTTCTCAAAGCGTTTAATGCTATACCTGATATTGCAAAAAAAGAAATGACTCAGGAAATAGCTGGAGTTAGCAGGTCAATACAGAATCAAGCACGTACCGTTCATAGATTTAAAACGAAGTCCGGTAATCTTGCAAGATCAATTTGGTATACGATTAGGAATAAAGGATTATCCGCAGAAATATTTTTGAATGAAAGTACTGCACAATACGGAAAATATGTGCATGATGGAACAAGAGCGCATACTATAAGACCACAAACAAGAAAATATTTGTATTTTGTTTCTGGTGGAAATAAAGTGTTCGCCAAAAAAGTCAATCATCCAGGCATTAATCCTGATCAATTTTTATACGAAGCTGCACAAATAAAAGAGCCTGATTTTATCATTAAAATGAATACTGCTGTTGATCGTGTCATTAAATTAGCGGGGTTCTAAATGGCATATACTGCAAAATACATAGCGTTTACAGATATAACAGATAGTGTTGTCCGTGATTTTGTTCAATCTGGAGCGGAAGATGGACGGCATGATATTTGGATGGAGAACACTGACCTTGAACTTGAGGCGCTTGCGCTTGAGCGTGGCGTTGTTTCTACGAGTATATATGAAACTCCATTAAGTTACAGGATAAAAGAATATGCGATTGCATATTTTTGTTTCCTTGTATGTCAAGATTGTACTGCTGAAAATAATGTTGAGGTGCCTGAAAATGAAAGCTATTTCAAAAAATTGATATGGTATAAAGAGCGTTGCGAATTGCTTAAAAGTCAGATCACAAAAGAAATGTTTATGAATACAGCGCAATCACTCTCTCCTTATCAAATGGTGCAAACAGGAATTTTATACAGATCATGACAGCAAGAGCAACAACTATATCTGGAGAGATTGCAACTATTATCAGTGGTATGACCACTGTTGGCGGGTATAACTATACATGGGGAACAATCAACCAGGCTGATCGTGCGCGTGTGAGTGCGTATCCGTGCGCGTTGATAAGGTATAATACAGAAACAGCGGTTGAGGGGATTAACGGGCTGTATGGATTTCAAGAGGCTGAAGTAATAATAAGTGTTGATTATCGTATCACTCCAACCCTGACAGTACAACCAGAGATCACAGCTGACAGTGCGCTTGATATGGCATTGGCTGATTTAATAAAAGTATTCGGCGCTAACAATACTGGATATTTGCCATTGAGTAAAGAGGCTGTATTGTCGTTTAAGAGCAGCGAGAAAATACCAGATAAGCGTGGCAATACGTATCATCCGACAAGTTTAGTGACTAAATGGAATTTGTTTTATCATAATAGTTGAGAAAACAAAATATGTCATTTCCTATACTCTGGTGGAAAGCCGAAGATAACCCGAACGAATCCCAAGCCGGGGTTAACGCTGTTTGGAACACTACCCCCGCGTACGCAACGGGTAAAGTAGGTAAGGCATTTTCTTTTTCTTTCGGGTTAGGTGATAACTACGGATTATCAACTGTAAATAATGCGCTTTTTAATTTTGCGGCTACGGGTTCGTTCTCGATACGTTTATGGTTAAAGCTTGCCGATACGATTATCGGCAATCCAGGGACGTTCGTAGTAAAAGGACTGTATGCTCAAAATAAAAACTACGGTATCGGTATAAACACCTTGAATAATCTTTTCTTTTATTATAATAATTCAACAGCGGTGACTACCGGGTATACTATAACCGATACAAATTGGCATGACCTTTTATTTACGTATGCAAATGGCAAATGGAATATTTACGCCGATAGTGTGAATGTAACGAGTGCGACTATCTTAGCGGGAACGTATTTAATATCAAACACGGATCTATCGTTAATTTTTGCACAAGCATATTATAGCGACTTTCAGGGGTTGCTTGATGAAATAAGAATTTATGATAGTGTTATTACACCTAATAACCAGGATGGGCCTATGGTACCTACTTTTCAAAAGCTTAATTTGCTTACTGCCAAAGTGCAATCTGCACTTGGATCTAAAGCAACGCCAGCGGCAGCAGATTTCATAACTGTTGACGATAACTTTTCACTTGACTATAAAAAAGAGTTCGCAGAGCAAGCGCTCGCGCAAGGGATATTTGGAAATCCTCAGGCTGTTGCCGGGATGAGTTTGGTTGATGTAAAGGTAACGCTCCCTATTATTCCAACCGGATCGGCCACTGTCCCCAATGTCGGCGGGTTCCTTAATTGTTGCGGTATGGTGTATGCACTTGCGACAAAAAAGCATTCATGGGCACCTACAAGCGTTATTGCGACTAACTGGAAAGATATGACTCTATGGGGTTATACTGGCGATAAAACTGCCGGTGATACTATTATCACCAAGGCTCATAGTGTTATGTTCGACTATGAAATTAGCGGTGAGGTTGGGAAACCTTGCACTATAACATTTACTGGCAAAGGTGTTCCAGATGGCGCACCTGCTGCCGGAACTTATTTGACAGATACTATTGCAGCAATTAGTACTGTTCCGCCTGCTGTTCTCAAAAATGCGACTCAGACTATCAACGGTCTTGCTTTGCACATTCTAAAATTTTCTGTTAAAGGTGGTAATGATGTGCAGATGATCAAGAATATGGGAGATGAGAGCGGTAATTTGCAGAGTATGATTGTTAATAAAAAGGCATCGTGGTCAGTAACCGCATACATGGAAGATGCAAGCTCTATTAATCCAACAACCGGAATGGCTGCTGGCACGCTTGCGACTACTACTATCAAGTTCGGTAGTGCTGCTGATAGTTATATCAGTATTACAAGCGGATCGAATAAAAGCGAGATACGCGAATGCAAGCAAAGCGTTGATAATGGTCTAATGGTATGGGAAATCACAGGATCATTAGTTGATAACGATTTTACAGTTGCTATCAATGATGCATAACCTTAACAGCAAGAAAGGGGAATACGCATGATACCCGTATCCTCAAAGGAAAGTATTGAATACGTTGACAGTGATAAAGTTGTATGGAAATTTAAGCCAAAGACAGGATCACTGGAAAAGGAAATGTTTGGAATTTACGATGAAAACATTGATTACAAAGCACGTTTGACTGTTGTTGATGCTTTCATTGATAAAATCCTAATTAGTCCTAAAGCTGATTATAACAGTGATGAGCAGGCTGAAATAATTAAGTATTGGAACCTGGCGAACAGACTAACCACAGAGGAAAAAAAAAGTTAATTGTCGCAGTTTTGATGCAATATAAACCGTTTTCATTGGCATATAATTGCGGAAATTGTGATAAAAAACAGAAAAAAGATCGTGGATGCAATAGGAATGTAAAAAACAACCTACAAATTGACTGTACTTGTGGTGGGGTTGATGGATGTGAAATATGTTGCAGGCCATTGTCGAAAGGCAAGAGTAAGAAAATAAGCTGGGGTTGGTTTAATATTAATCGGTGTCCTGTTAGTTTTTGTAATGATATAAATATAAACAGATTTATTCCTTACTTCTGGCATTTTAAGGCGACAAACAATATGTGCTATCCAGATGGACAAGGAAGATACGAACAGCCTTCAAAACTATTGGAGGCTTTTTCTATTTGTGGATTCATGGTTAACAAGCGTGAACAAATAGAAATTGATAACGCAAACAAAATGGCTAAGAAATAGGTTGATATTATGGCTGAACATGACATTAATGTAAAATTAAATGTTGTAGATAATATGTCACAGCCTATTGCTGATGCTTCAAAGAAGGTCGATTCCTCACTGAAGCAGACAAAAGATTCATTTAAGGGTTTGGGTGATGAGATAAAGGGCAATTTTGTTAATGCTATTAAAGGCGCTGTTGTTGCTTATATTGGAATGCAGGGAATACAAAAAGTAACGCAATTTTTAAAAGAATCAAGATTAGAATACCAGGAATCTGTTAGAGTTCAAGCGCAACTCAGAACTGCGTTAGGATATACATCAACTGCATTAAATCAACAAGCGGAAGCATTAGGACAAAAATTAAAAGTTGACAACGAAGAAATTACTGCTGTACAGGTTAAAATAGCTAATTATGTTAAAAATGATGAAGCTGTAAAGCAATTAACTCCAGCTATTCTTGATCTTGCTGCTGCAACTGGCATGGACATGGCAAGTGCGGCTAACATTGTAGCAAAAGCTATAAATGATGATTCAGATGAATTGGGTAAGTTTAAAATAGCGGTAGATGGCGCAAGAGGGAGCGCAGAAAGAACGCAATCTGTTATTG
>Ga0315285_10003790_pt1 | contig 15727 bp, 21 predicted proteins | sample YL17G09_36_MG_FD_203698 | JGI IMG/M metagenome (GOLD analysis project Ga0315285, IMG submission 203698) | Sediment microbial communities from Yellowstone Lake, YNP, Wyoming, USA - YL17G09_36 | ecosystem: Environmental > Aquatic > Freshwater > Lake > Sediment | place: USA: Wyoming | collected...
CCGATGTCCGCGACGTTCTTCGGATCGTAGTGCAGCGCCCGAAACGGGCGGACGTCATTGACCTTGTCGGGCATGGCGATGCTCCTTGAGCGCGCACGATAAAGCAGATGCCCGCGAGGGTCAAGCGCGGCAGAGGAGGGGCGCAGAGGAACGTGCGGGCGATCGGGGTTGGATCGCTCCACGATTTTGCACTATTCTCGCTCCATATGCGCGTGGCCGCTTTTCTCGGAAGCCCCCGGCCGAAGGGGAACACCGACCTTCTCGCGGGCGCTGTCCTTGAGGGCGCAGCGCAGGCCGGCGTCGAGACAGAAAGCTTCGCGCTTCGAACCCTCGAGGTGCACCCGTGTACCGGCTGCGATGGCTGCTGGAAGGACGACAGGCCGTGCATGTTCGAGGACGACGGCAGCCGGCTGTATGACGCAATCGCGCGCTCGGACATCCTGCTCTTCGCGACGCCGGTGTCATGAAGGCATTCATCGACAGGCTTGTCGTGTTCAACAGGCCCCGGGGCCGTCCGCTGATCGAAGGAAAAGCTGCATTGCTCGTCTCGGCATGGGAGGAGACCGGCATGGAGGCAGCCGAGCCTCTCGTACAGCTCTTCGAGATGAGCTTCCGCTACCCTGGGCTGCGATTCATCGACAGGCTGCTCGTCGATGCGGCGGGAAGCGGCCCGTGAAGCTCCTCCTGGTCAACACCAATCTCATGAAGCCTCCTGTCGCGCCGATCGGCCTGGACTACCTCGCCGACAGCATCCGGGCGGCAGGCCACGAGCCGCAACTTCTCGATTTGTGCTTCTCGGACGATATCGAAAAGGACATCGCGGCGGCCGCCGGCGCTCTCAATCCCGATGTGATCGGCGTGAGCGTCCGGAACACCGACGACTGCTACTTCGCAAGCGGCGCCTTCTTCCTCCCCGGGATCTGCGAGGTGGTCGCGAGCCTGCGCCGGGCATCGGATGCTCCGATCGTGATGGGCGGCGTGGGTTTCTCTGTCATGCCGGAAGCGGTGATGGATTTCTGCGGCGTGGACCTCGGGATTGAAGGTGAGGGCGAGGAGGCATTCGTCCGGCTGCTCGAGGCGCTTCGCACGAAAAGCGGGTTCGACAAGGTCGCTGGCTTGATCTGGCGCGAGAAGGGAACGCTGAGGAGGAACCCTCCTGTCGATTCGCGGCTCGATCTGCTGCCGCCGCGCGCCCGGTCGCTCGTCGACAACCGCCGCTACTTCAGGGAGGGCGGCCAGGCGGGGTTCGAAACCAAACGCGGGTGTGCCATGGCGTGCGTGTATTGCGCCGATCCCGTCTCGAAAGGCCGCCGCGTCCGCCTGCGGTCTCCCCGACTCGTCGTCGAGGAACTGCAGGCGCTCCTTGGCCAGGGGATCGACCATTTCCACACGTGCGACTGCGAGTTCAACCTCCCCGTCGAGCATGCCCGGGACATCTGTCAGGCGATCATCGATTCGGGGCTTGGCGGGCGGATCCGATGGTACCCCTACTGCGCGATCACTCCGTTCGACGCGGACACGGCTCTTCTTTTCAGACGGGCGGGCTGCGCGGGGATCGACTTCGGGGCGGACAGCGGCAACGAGGGGATGCTGCGCAGGCTGGGCCGGCACTTCCGCCCCGAGGACATTCTACAAACCGCCCGGTGCTGTCGTGGTGCTGAGATCCCGTTCATGTATGACCTCTTGGTTGGAGGGCCCGGAGAGACGCGCGAGAGCGTGAGGGAAACGGTCGACCTCATGCGACGGGCAGAACCAGACTGCGTCGGCGTATCGCTGGGCATCCGGGTGTACGACGGCACTCCTCTCGCCGACCTCGTTCGCAGCCAAGGCGACATGGCCCTCAATCCCGCCCTGCATGGTGCGAAGGAAGACAACCCCCGATTCCTTCGGCCCGTCTTCTACCTCTCGCCCCACATTGGGGAGCAGGCCGCGGACTTCGTCCGTGATCTCGTCGGCACCGACGAGCGCTTCTTCCTGCCCAGCGGCCCAGAGGCAGAAAGGGACTACAACTACAACGACAACGCGCTGCTCATCGATGCGATCGCGAAAGGCGCCAGAGGGGCATACTGGGACATATTGAGGAGGATGAGGAAAGGAGTGTAGCTGCGTTTACCTATTCGTTCTAAAGAGAAGCTCTATAAGCAGCTGGTCACCGCTACCAGCATTGAAGTGCAAGATGTCGATGTTCTGCGTGATCAGCACTTTCAGGAGGCCGCGCTCACTCGAGCCCGGGGCGCTGCGGGCTGCGCTGTCGCGTGGCCACCCATCGCGTTCCCAGGCGGCAAGGACCTCGTGGGCCTTGTTCGGGCGGGCGCGGCCGAAGTGGTCGTAGAAGATCTCGCGAAGGATTGGCCAGGAGCGCTCGGGATGGGCGCGGAAGTAGTCCAGCTCCAGCATGCGCGGGTCGTAGCGGGACCACAAGCCGCCCTCGCCGCGGAAGGGCGGGATGCCGCTCTCTACGGAGATGCCCGCGCCCGTGAAGGCGGTGAGGTAGCGGGCACCGCGGGGATCCGAGGCGCGGTCTGCGGACGGCATGGTGCCAACAAGGTGCTCGGATCGGCGGCAGGCGGTCAATACCCATGCAGTTGGATGAATGGCTCTCTGGAGCCTAGCAGATCACATTCGCCTTGTTGCCCGTCCTGCGATTGTAGTAAACTGAGCGCGGAGGACACCATGCGGATAACGTTGGAAATACCAGACGACGTCATGAAGGAAGCGAAATTGCCGGCGACGGACGCCAGTAATGAGATACGCAAGAGCTTCGCTGTCTGGCTGTATGCCAAGGGGATACTCGGAGCCGGCAGAGCGCGTGAACTGGCCGGGGTTTCCTTGCCCGAGTTCTATGCGCTCTTGGAGAGGGAAGGAACCTTCCTGAACTATGACACGGAGATGCTTGCCGAAGATCTCAAGACGCTCGAGGGAATGGGCGCTTGAAGGTCGTCAGCAATACCACAACGCTGATCGCCTTTCTCGGGTTGGGCAAGCTGTCCATTCTGAAGGACCTTTTCGGGAAGCTGATCATTCCCAAGGCGGTGCATGATGAGCTGTCCCGCAAGACCACTCCCTCGCTTGAGGAGTGGATAGAAGTTATGGAGATCAAGGACAGGCGCGCTTACAGCTCCTTCCGCAGGATTCTGGGCCCCGGCGAAAGCGAGGCGCTCTGTCTATGCCAGCAGATCGGAGCGGACGCAATCCTTCTTGATGACAGACGCGCCCGACTTGTTGCTCGTCGCCTTTCCTTGAAGGCTACGGGCACCTTGGGTGTTCTTCTTCACGCGAAAAGAGCGGGTTTGATCGCAGCCGTGCGTCTGCAGATAGAGAAACTTGAGCAGGAGGTGAAGTTCAGAATCGCGCCTCGTCTGCGGGAGGAGGTCCTTCGGAATGCTGGCGAGCTGTAGGAGGCGGTCCCGCGAGGGACGGACGGCGGAATGACGTTTTGAAGGTATTACACAGAAAGTTTTCCGGGTTTGAGTTTTTTCATTCCATAACTTGTAGCCATTGTGTAGCATCTGTCCGCGGTTGGACGCTTCGGGCTGCCCTCGCCCCCCTTGCCGCCTCCCCCTCCCAGGCCCACCCCCTCCGCTTACCCCCGACTATGGTACCCTATGGTCGTCTGGGAGGGGGAGGCTCAAAAGGGGGGCTTCGGTGGCGGTACGCTCGTCACTCGCGGGCGTCCTTGCCCGCTCGCTCCTCGCTACCGCCAGCCCTCCGCTCGAACTACAACCCAGGGGCGGCTTGGTGGTGTCGCCGGAGTCGGCGACAGGCAGAACGGTGCAGGCCTCGGCTTCCCGGGGCCGCTTTCAACGCTCGAAGACTGCTTTTCTGCCGGCAGGAAACGCCAGGCGCGTTTCGAACTGGTGATCTCCGTGTTCAAGTCGCTATCTTGCGAACCGGCAGTGTTCATGGTGACATACGTTCTGATCAGAAGGTGACTCTCCCGTTGAGCCGACAAGGATGAAAAACAGGCTGTTTCTCCCCGCAAATCCAGGTGAAGACTCTCTCTACGCACGGATTCGTGACGATCCCCGCGGAAAAACTCACCTCGAGCGTCTGGAGAGCATGTGGGCAGAATATCGTGACCATGCCCCAAAGGACTTCGAGCGCAATCTCCAATCTCAGTTCCATCAGCGGTGGTGGGAGATGTACTTGACGATAGGGCTTGTCCATCTCGGATTCAATGTCAAATCGTCCCCAAAGAACAAGGGGCCCGACCTTGTTGTGGAGGTGGGTGGGACACGGCTATTCATTGAGGCAGTTGCACCCAAGGTCGGAGAGAAAAGCGATCGTGTGCCCGATCCGATCATGAATGGTGTTGGCGACTATCCCATGCGTGAGTGCCTGCTCCGCCTCGCTCAAGGCCTTGAGTCGAAGCGGGAAGCATTTGCGAGATACGCTGAGGAGTCAATCATTCAGCCAGGAGACGCTTGCATCATCGCCATCAGTGCTTGCGACCTTAATCAGTTCGGGTCTCTTCTAGACTGGCCATGCCCGCCACCTATCGCTCTCCTTGCAGGGGCCGGACACATGGTTGTTACGCTCGATGGTTCTCGTGATCCTTTTTGCATGCGACAGAAGTCGATCAACAGAGACTCGGGAAGCCCGGTCGACACCGCAATGTATGAGAGAGAGGATTTCCGAGTTGTCTCCGCGGTTTTGTACTCAAAACCAGATCCCCTTAACGCCCCTGGCCTACCGGAATCCTCTCTTAGCCTTTTCCTCAATCCCCGGGCCAGGCGCCCCGTGCCACATGACATGTGTGTCACGATGGAGACATGGACTGAGGAACAAAGAGACACCGAGACGATATGGAGCAGGACCCAACCAGCTGTTGCACACAAGGGCTGATAGCCGCGTGTGAATCGCAACGCTACGCTGCGCGAACGCTTCTGGCGATCTCTGCGGTGAGCAAGTTGCATACAAAACGGTCTGACCGATCAGTGGGGCTACAATGAATGATCGAGAATGGAAGGTGGACAACTTGCTAAGCGACGAGTTGACCAGGAATCCGAAACTGCCGGAGTCTCTCGACGCGATAACGTTTATTGGGGAAGTGAACGAGTTGCTAACGGACCTGAACCGGTTGAGATCGGTTTTTGAGGTGGGACCTAAAGAAGTACGTAAATGAAGGACAGATCCGTGCCTTTCGATTCGTCAACACGCGCACAGAACGCTCGGCTGTCTATCACCCCATCGGGCTCGTCGATTTTGATCTGGATCACCGGCGCGATCGCTACTGGCCAGAGATGATTCATCGCTATATCAAGGTCGCTGACTTGAGGTGCAGCTTTGCCATCTCGGACGATTCTGTCATTGTGCCAGTTGTCTCGTTTGACTTTGAAAACGCAACCAGTCGGGAGGACTATGACGCCCATCTCGATCGGCTAAGTGAGAGCAATAGGATCTTAAGTGTCAGCCCACCGTGGCGGATTACAATTACGGGGATAAAGCGAAAGCCCCAGAAGACCCAGGTAACTCAAAAGTTTCTATTCTCTTTAGCTCTCTTTAGCGATAGACTCGAGCGCGTTTCAGGTGAGATTACCCTCCTCAGACAATTGCCAACACCGTTTTAGGCTAGGTTCGCGTTTTGGCTGCTGGAAACTTGTGTGGCAGTGCCTAAATTGCGGGTTCCTTTGTTACTGCGATTGCTTTACAGAGGCGATCAGAATCTCGGGGGAGATTCCCGACCACCCTTTCTATCCACAGGCATGTGAGGTTTGTAGAGGCGTCCCCCCCACTCATGGGTACTGCCATGAAATGTACGCTAGAAGCCAGTTTGAAATCAGATACGGTGCATACGTTAGAAAGAAAGCTATGGAACTGGCCGGCAAGCTCCCCGACTCCCAGAAGCTCGACATGAAAGTGCTACCGACCGAGCTAGAACAGCAAGCAAGTAACCTCGTTCGCGAGGAGCTGGGATTCAGGAAGATCGGCGAGGGCTTCGTTACCGAGACGGTGCTCTGTGGAATTGTGCGCGCCATCTTTCCCGATAAGAACGTCATTCACCATTACCGAGCACCCTGTACCACGGCGGCACGACCAAGGCATCGAAGGTGCAATTCAAGCGGAGGGCTGGCGGTAGCGAGCGGGCAAGGACGCCCGCGAGTGACGAGCGTACCGCGACCGAAGTCCCCCTTTTGAGTCTCCCCCTCCCAGACGACCAAAGGGTACCATAGCCGGGGGGTAAGCAGAGGGGGAGGGCCTGGGGGGGTGTTTTGCGGGGGGGGGGGGGGGGGGGGGGGCCCGCGGCAAGGGGGGTGAGGGTAGCCCGAAGCGTCGCTCTGTGAGTCTTATGCCTGATTTCCGACTCCTCTTTGCGGTCCTTCGTCATGGAGTTGCCTTCTTTGGCCTGTAGTCTTTCGGATCAATGCAGGCGTCGTAAGTGGCACGATCGACGCGGATCCAATCCGTCCCGTTGATACCCCGAGTCTTCTGCACTGTCGGGCTTATCAGGAAAGCGCACGCAGCCTTGATCCAGCAGTTCTGAAGGATCGAAATCTTCTTCACATCCTGTACCGCCTCGGAAAGGTCTTGATCTTGGCTGAAAATCAGAGCGACGTCGTATTTGTCATCGAGCGCAAGTCGCACAATGTCCAGGGCGATGCGAACGTCAACACCCTTCTCCTGACCCACCAGGGTCACTGCAAGCGTGCCGTCGGAAAGTGAGATCGTCTGGTTTCGGTAACGAAGAGGGCGGCAGAAGGTGTGAATTCCTCGAGTTCCCATCCCCCATCTTCGCCGTCCAGAACTGGTTCCAGAATGGCTTGTCGGCAATGGAAGGAATCCCCGTATAGAAATTGATGCCGGCAACATCCCAGCCTTGGGCCGCGCAGATTCTCTCCGTCAGCAGCTTCGGGTCGTAGTTGGGGTAGGGATAGCCGAAAGCATCCTTGGCCGCGTAGAAAAGGTTTTGACCATCGAAGAAGGCGAAAGCACGTTTTATCTTGGGCTCACTCGGCATCTGGCGCTCTCATAAAAAACAACCCCGCCAGAGGCCCGAAGGCTGGTCCAGCGGGGGGCAGATTCCGATACGACTTCTCTGGAATAGTATCGAACAAATCGTTGAATTGTCAACTCACTCTTTGTGCGCGCGTCTTGCCGGGGAGTTCTCGCCTCGCAGCCCCTGGACAGATAGCGCGCGGGTGCCAGCCTATATTCCGCTTCCACTCAGCTCGGCTCGACTTTTCTCTTCATATGTGCTAGGATTGGGGTCATATTTGTGTAATAGTATGCTAATTATGGGGTCTAATCAATGAGAAGAACTGCCGAAAAAACCATCAAAACCTGGTACAGCCAGGCAAAGCGCAAACCGCTCATAGTTCGTGGAGCCCGTCAGGTAGGAAAATCGACCCTCGTTCGTCAGGTGGCCGAAGGTCTTGGAGTACCCCTTTGGGAGGTCAACCTGGAACGATTCCCCGATCTTGATGAGGCGTTCGGAAGCTTCGACGTGACGAGAATACTGCAAGAGATCTCACTTCGGTTGAACCTGCGAGGGGTGGGCCGTGGTCCAGGAGTTCTCTTCCTTGACGAGATCCAAGCGGCTCCGAAGGCCCTGGCAGCCCTGCGATATTTCCATGAAGATCGGCCCGATCTCCCCGTCATCTCCGCGGGATCGCTCCTCGAGCTCACGCTCTCAAAGGCGAGGCTGTCAATGCCCGTGGGGCGCATCGAATACCTCTGGATGGGGCCCATGACGTTCTTCGAGTTCCTCGAGGCTCGCTCCGAGGATCTGCTGCTGGAAACACTTCGCCGTTTCCGTCTCGACGAAGCATTCCCAGCCGCGGCTCACGAGAGACTGCTCCCCCTCCTGCGGGAATACCTTCTCGTCGGCGGCATGCCCGAAGCTGTCGCCAGATTCGTCGAATCCCGCGACCCGGTCGAGGCGGCGGAGGTGCATCGGTCGATCATAGAAACGTACAAGGATGATTTCTCCAAGTATGCCTCGGGTGCCGAGTTGGAGAGACTCCGACGGGTCTACGAAATGCTCCCCTCCGCCATCGCCGAGAAAATACGCTACAAGCACTTCCATCCCGATTGGAGATCGGCGGACATCCGCGCGTGCCTCGAGCTTCTCCAACGCGCGGGAATCGCCTCAGCAGCGCCCCACACGGATGGGACCGGTCTGCCGCTCGGTGCGACTGAGGATCCCACGGTGGCGAAGCTGTTCCATCTCGACGTCGGGCTCGTCGGCACTTCAACCGGCCTGGGTATGGGGCCGCTCGGGGATTTCGTCACCGGTCGATTCATCAACGAGGGCACACGGGCGGAGCAATTCGTCGCTCAACACCTGTTGAGGAGCGGCCCTGCGAGCCAGCAGCCGAAGCTGCACTATTGGCAGCGAGCCGGCCGCAGCACGAACGCCGAGGTGCATTTCCTGGTTGAGAACGGGACCGAGGTGCTCCCGATCGAAGTGAAATCCGGCGCCTCGGGCGGATTGCGCTCCCTCCATCAGTTCATGCTGCTCCATCCCGGGGGAGTCGCGCTGCGGTTGGATCTCAATCCCCCGTCCCGACAGGAGATCCGCACGGAAGTCATGACGGCCAAGGGAAGACAGTCGGCTCACTATCTCCTGCAGAATCTTCCGCTCTATCTGGTTGAACGGGCGACGGAATTGCTGGGGGACTGAGCGGGTCCCGTGCGTGCGGCCGCGGCTGTTCCGGCCGCCGGCTTGCCACTTCCCCTTCTCTCGGCTACACTCTCACCATGAGAAAGCTCATCCAGCAGTACGCGAAGGACCTGACCGCGGGCAGGCTCGCTTCGGGTTTCGAGCATTCCTTCCGCGTGTATCACCTCGCGCGGGAGATCGGCGAGGAGATGGAGTACGACGACGACATCCTGCACGCCGCCTGCTTCCTGCACGACGTGGAGATGTCCGTCGGCCACCCGGCCAGCTCCGCGGAGAAAGCCGAGGCGATCATGCACGAGACCGGCTTCACCCCCGACAAGATCCCCCTGGTCACTGCGGCGATCGCGAATCACATGCCCGACGGAAAGCCGGCAAGCGTCGAGGCGAAACTGCTCTTCGACGCGAACCTGCTTGACTCCATCGGCGCGGTGGGCTACGCGCGCCTGGCCGTGGGCGCCTTCATCTGGTACCACTTCAAGACCATGCAGGAGATCCTCGAGTACTTCCGGCGCGAACTGGCCCACACGTCGAAGCTCAACTTCCCCAAGTCGCGCGAGATGGCCGTGGAGAAGATCGCCTTCTCGAAGATGGTGATCGACCAGTTCGCGAAAGAGCTTCATTTGTAGAGAGCCCCGTATGCCCCTCACCCGCAGGTTCCTCGCCGAGGGCCACCTCATCGACTCCGGCCTCCTCACCCGGATGCTCAATTGCATCGTGGATGCGGGGGCGGACTACCAGATCCTCTCCTTCACGATGGGGAAGGTCCGCTCCGACGCCTCGCGCCTCGAGATCGAGGTGCGCTGTGAGGGCGAGGAGCAGCTCGCCTCCATGACCGGCCTGCTCGTGAACCTCGGCTGCTACGAGAAGAGCACCGGCGAGGCGCTCCTTCGCCCCGCCCCGAAGGACTCCTGCGTTCCCGACGACTTCTATGCGACCACCAACCGGCGCACGCAGGTGTTTACGAGGGGCGCCTGGCGCGACGTCGCGGACATGCGCATGGACGGCGTCATCGCGGCGGCGGGGAGCGAGCTCGTCTGCAAGCTGATCCGCGAGGCGAAGACGGGCGAGCAGATCGTGTGCACGAACCGCTCGGTGCGCATCTTCCCCTTGTCCCGAGAGCAGGAGGGCGAGGAGTTCGGCTTCATGGCGAGCGACGTGTCCTCCGAGCGCAGCGTCGAGGTTGCCATCGCCCGTGTCGCCGAGCAGATGAAGCGTCAGAAGCGGGAGGGCGGCAAGACCGTCGTGGTCGCCGGGCCCGTGGTCATCCACACGGGAGGCGGGCCTGCCCTCGCCTCACTCATCAGGGGCGGCTGGGTGGGGGGGCTCCTGGCGGGAAACGCTCTGGCCGTCCACGACATCGAAAGCGCCCTGTTCGGCACCTCCCTCGGGATCGCCCTCGAAACGGGCCACCCGATGTACGAGGGCCACAGGAACCACATCCGGGCGATCAACGAGATCTTCCGCTGCGGCTCGATCAGGGCGGCGGTGGAAAGCGGCGTCATCCGCACGGGGGTCATGCGCGAGTGCGTGGCGGCCGGCGTGCCGTACGTGCTCGCCGGGTCCCTCCGCGACGACGGCCCCCTGCCCGAGACCGAGATGGACATGCTCGCCGCCCAGCGGAAATACCGGGACATCGTGAGGGGCGCGGCCATGGTCATCATGCTCTCCACCATGCTGCACTCCATCGCCACGGGCAACATGATCCCCGCCTCGGCCCGCACGATCTGCGTTGACATTAACCCCGCTGTCGTGACAAAACTCTCCGACAGGGGCTCGGGCCAGACCATCGGCATCGTGACCGACGTGGGCCTTTTCCTGCGGTCCCTCGCCGACAGACTATAAGAGGTGCAGCATTCCATGGAACTCCATCCCCTCGAGGTTCGGGTCCTCCTCCATTGCCGCGGCGGCGAGGAGCTGACGCACGCGCGGCTGGTCGCCGAGCTGGGCTACAACCAGGGACAGGCGAACCAGAGCCTGAGCTGGCTCGCGGCCAAGGGCTACGCCGAGGAGCGCTCGCGCGTCCGTCGAGTCCTCTACGAGCTCACGGAGATGGGCCGCGAGGCCATCGCGAAAGGCACGATCGAGGAAAGGATCCTCGACCTGCTGAAGGTCGAAGGCGGCCTCACGCTTCCCGATATCGCCGCGAAGCTCGGCGTAGAAGCCAAGGACGTCGGCTCCGCCTTCGGGGCGCTCGCCAAGGACGGGGCGGTGTCCATGGACGCGGAGAAGCGCGCGGCACTCGCGCCCGCCCTCGCGCCCGCAGGCGGAAACCGGCCCCCGCGCCTCATCGCCATCCGGGCCCTCATCGAGCGGGCGGGGGCGTCGGGCGTGCTGGCCGAGATGGACCTCGCCGCCGCGCACAAGGATATCGCGGCAGGGCTTGCGAAAAAGCGCGGTGCGGCGGGGAGCCTGTTCCGCCTGGTCGAGCGCGACGAGGTGACCTTCGCGATCACCCAGGCAGGGGCCGCCGCGCGCGAGGCCCTCGAGAAGGCCGGCGCGACGGGCGAAGAGGCGGGAGCGCTCACCCCCGAGATGCTGAAGAGCGGCCAGTGGAAGGGCATCTCCTTCCGCCGATACAACATCGACGTGCCTCCCACGCGCGTGCTGCTGGGACGGAAAAATCCGTACTGCCTGTTCCTCGAGCGCCTCAAGAACAAGCTCTGCTCACTCGGCTTCGAGGAGTTCGACGGTCCGCTGGTCGAGACGGAGTTCTGGAACAGCGACGCCCTTTTCATGCCGCAATTCCATTCCGCGCGCGACATCCACGACGTCTACCACATCAAGGAACCCACGCACGCTCGCGAGATCGAGCAGCCCTGGCTGGACCAGGTTGCCGCGACCCACGAGAACGGCTGGACAACGGGAAGCCGGGGATGGGAGTACCCCTTCGACAGGCAGTTCACCCGCAGGCTCATCCTCCGCAGCCAGGGCACGGTGCTCTCCGCCAAGACCCTGCCGCGCGCCAAGGTGCCGGGCAAGTACTTCGGCGTGGTGCGCTGCTTCCGCTACGACAAGGTCGACGCGACCCACCTCGCTGACTTCTACCAGACCGAGGGGATCGTGCTGGGCGAGGAGGTGAACCTCCGCACACTGCTGGGCCTGCTGAAGATGTTCGCCGAAGAGGTGGCGATGGCGAAGGAGGTGAAGTACGTTCCCGGCTTCTTCCCGTTCACCGAGCCATCGGTCGAGGTGCACATCAAGCACCCCACCCTCGGCTGGTTCGAGCTGGGCGGGTCGGGGATCTTCAGGCCCGAGGTCACCGAGCCTCTGGGCATCAAGGTGCCGGTCCTCGCCTGGGGCCTGGGCATCGACAGGATGGCGCTCGTGTCGATGGGCCTTCGCGACATCCGCGAACTTTTCACCAACACGATCGACGACGTGCGCGCGAGGAGGCTGCGGTAGGCCATGCCGAAGATCGACGTCAACGAAGAGCTCTTCTTCAAAACCCTCGGCAGGCGCTTCAACAGGGAGGAGCTTGCCCAGCTTCTCACCGCAGCCAAGGCCGAGCTCGACGACTGGCCCGAGGGCGAGGGGGTCCTTCGCATCGAGTGCAACGACACCAACAGGCCAGACCTGTGGTCGACGATGGGCCTCGCCCGGCAGCTTTCCGTCTACCTGACCGGGAAGGTCCCGTCCTACCCGTTCTTCTCTCGGCTGGGGCAGGTGAGGCAGGCGGGCGACAGGCGCGTGGTCGTGGATGCGGGCCTGCAGGGCATACGTCCGTACATCGCCTCCTTCGTCGCCGAAGGAGTTGCGGTCAACGACGCCCTCCTGAAGGAGATCATCCAGTCGCAGGAGAAGCTGTGCGGCAACTTCGGCAGAAAGCGCAAGATGATCGCCATGGGCGTCTCCCGGGCAGACCTCATCTCGTGGCCCGTGCACTACGACGCGGCGGACCCGGACTCGACGCGCTTCGTCCCCCTGGACTTCGACAAGCCGATGAGCATGCGCGAGATCCTCGCCGCGCACCCCAAGGGCCGGGAGTACGGTCCGATCGTGGCGCAGTTCCCGAAGTTCCCGCTGCTCTCCGACGGCAAGGGCGAAGTGCTCACCTTCCCGCCCGTCATCAACTCGGCCCTCATCGGCGGCGTGCGCGTCGGCGACAGGCAGCTTTTCATCGACCTCACGGGTCCCGACCTGTCCACGATTCTCACGGCAGCCTCGATCGCCGCGTGCGACTTCGCCGACATGGGCTTCACGATCCTGCCGGTGAGGGTCGAGTACCCCTTCGATACGCCGCTGGGCCGCTCGATCGTCACGCCGTTCTACTTCCAGAAGGAGACAACTCTCGAGGTCTCCGAGGCCGCGAAGAGGCTCGGTGAGCCCTTCACGCCCGATGAGGCGGCCGCGGCCATCCGCCGGATGGGGAACACCGTGCGCGTGAAGGGCAAGCGGCTCATCGTCGCCCCGCCGGAGTACAGGAACGACTTCCTGCACCCCGTGGACGCGATCGAGGAGATCATGATCGGCCGGGGCATGGATTCCTTCGCCCCCGTCATGCCGAGGGACTTCACCGTCGGCCGCCTGACGGCCGGCGAGGAGTTCGGCAGGCTCGCGCGCGAAACCATGGTCGGACTGGGATACCAGGAGATGATCTACGGCTACCTCGGCTCGAAGCGCGATTTCGTCGAGCGCATGGGCATCCCCCCGGGTGAGGTGCTCGAGATCGCAAACGCGATGACAGAGAGCTTCGAGATCGTGCGCAACTCCATCCTCCCCAACCTCCTCGCCTCCGAGGCGGTCTCGGCCCACGCGGCCTACCCCCACAGGATCTTCGAGGTCGGCAAGGTCGTCGTGAAGGAGCCGTCGGACAACCAGGGCTGCCGCACGCTCGACTCGCTGGGCCTGCTCTGGGCGGACAGGGAGGTCGGTTTCAACGAGGTCCACGCGCACGTTCTCGCGCTGCTGTACTACCTGTCGCGGGAAGCCACCCTCGCGCCCGTCGAGGACCCGCGCTTCATCGCCGGCCGGTCGGCGGAGATCCGGTTCAAGGGAAAGCGCGCGGGGATCATGGGTGAGGTGCATCCGCGGGTGCTCGAGGCCTGGGGGATACAGATGCCGTGCGCGGCGGCGGAAATCGACCTCGGCCTGCTTGTCGAATCGTGAGGAGAGCGCACGTGAGGAGGATGCAATGGAGGTGAACGTCAAGGCGGTTCCGCTCTCCTTCGCGGAGGGCGCGAACATCGTGGTCGGCCAGTCCCATTTCATCAAGACCGCCGAGGACCTCGCCGAGATCATGAACTGCTCGGTGCCGGGCGTGAAGTACGGACTCGCCTTCTGCGAAGCCTCGGGACCCTGCCTGGTGCGCACCGAGGGAAACGATGAGGCGTTGATCGCCGATGCCGTGCGCGCGGCGCAGGCGGTGGCGGCAGGCCATGCCTTCTTCCTCGTCATGAAGAACGCCTATCCCATCAACGTGCTGAACCAGATCAAGGCGTGCCAGGAGGTGGCGCGGATCTTCTGCGCGACGGCCAACCCCGTGCAGGTCCTGGTGGGCAGCACCTCCCAGGGCAGCGGCATCCTCGGGGTCATCGACGGCTTCCCGCCCAAGGGCGTCGAGGGGGATGCGGACAGGTCCGAGCGCAGAATGATGCTGAGGAAGTTCGGCTACAAGTTCTAGCAAGCCTTCCTTATTCTGACGCTCCTTCTCTTGCAGATTCTTCGATCATATCGTACAATTTGCATGATGTGGATTGCGAGAAGGATCGAGGACCTCCTCCGCACCCGGGCGGCGACTCGTCCAGCGGTTGTTCCCTTCCCACCAGTACGTCTCGCTGGACCTGCCAAGCGAAGCGGAGCAGGCAGAGCGCGAACCTGACCGGTTCCTTTCGCGTCACCCTCCGCCCGTGATCGTCGATGAAGTCCAGCACGCCCCGTCCCTCTTCCGCCACGTGAAGACCACGGGGTCTCAGAAACTCACGCTGATGAAATCAGTATCAGAATCTCTCGCGGGGCGCGCCGATGTTCTGGAGCTGGAGACGCTCTCGTGGGCAGAAGCGCATGCAGCGGTCCCCCGATCGTATGTCGCGACCTACTTGGAGAGAGATCTTCGCCAGTCGCTCCGGGTCACGAGCCTGAGGGATTTTGAGCGATTCATCCGCGCCTGCGCTCTGCGGACCGGCCAGATGCTGAACCGCGCTGATCTCGCCCGAGACGTCGGGATCAGCGGTTCCACGGCGGCAGCTTGGCTCAGCGTTCTGGAGGCATCGGGGCAGGTGGCGCTCCTCGAGCCATGGTTCTCCAACCGGACAAAGTCGCTGGTCAAATCACCCAAGCTCTACGTCTGCGATTCTGGCTTGTGCGCATTCCTCGCGGGAATCCGCTCGCCGGAGGACCTGTTGGATTCTCCACAAGCCGGTGCTCTGTGGGAGACTCTGGTGTTCGGCGAGCTGCGCCGGCTTCAGATCGATCACCGGGGGGGGTGGGAACTGCATTTCTGGCGGGATCGCGCGAAGGAGGGAGATTCGAGCTGGCGGAGGCGAAATGGACCGAATTGCCGACAGATCGGGATTCGGCGGCTCTCCGGCGGCTGATCGATGAACTGGGCGGGAAGGCGGTCACGCGCGCCGCGATCATCTGCCGCTGCCGCAATCAGTTCCCCCTGTCGGGATCCATCCAGGCAACCCCGCTCGAGGGGATTCCGCCGACCTGGGCATGAATCGAGCTTGATTTCGCCGCCCCGGCCCCATACTTCCTGAAAAAGCCGAGGAGAAATGTATGAAGCATCCGCGAGTCATGTTCACCATCAGCCTGGTTGTCCTTGCGTGCGCGATCGTCTCCGGCGCATGTGCCGACGGGGCGCTCCGCGCGGGACGGGTTGGCGCGAGCCTCCGCCTCGACTTCGGCAGAGGCTCCGCCGATCCGATCGCCCAGATCGGCGCTGAGGCGGAGTACGGCGTGCTCGAAAAGCTCTCCCTCGGCATGGGCTACGCCTACATCGAAAGGGAGGCCTTGGCGCGTCGGCCACCCTGAGAACGGGCGCGGAATGGCAGTCCCCGTGGAGGCTCTTCCTCGGCGCGGAGGCCGCCGTCCTTTTCGAGCAGGCCGGCATGGGGTGGATGGGAGGGGCATTCGTCGGCCTGCGGCTGTAGCACCGCCCAGTTG
>Ga0315285_10003793_pt1 | contig 15716 bp, 12 predicted proteins | sample YL17G09_36_MG_FD_203698 | JGI IMG/M metagenome (GOLD analysis project Ga0315285, IMG submission 203698) | Sediment microbial communities from Yellowstone Lake, YNP, Wyoming, USA - YL17G09_36 | ecosystem: Environmental > Aquatic > Freshwater > Lake > Sediment | place: USA: Wyoming | collected...
GAAAGGCCTTTACAAATGACAGACCCTCTTTCACAAAATGATAATAAACAGAATTATGCCCGGTGGCTTGGCTTCGGCATAGAATTCGCCGGCGTGGTGGGACTTTTCTGCTATATCGGCTATAAGCTCGATGAGGTCCTCAATACGAGTCCGTGGTTTTTGTTAGGAGGTTTTTTTGTCGGCTTTATCGGGATGTTCTACCTCCTTATTAAAGAGGCGCGTAACATACGGGATAAATAAAAGGATGCTCTGTTGAAAAGCCCCACCGTCATTTCTCGACTCGCTTACGGCTCGCTCTCCACAGGACACCTATCGGCGGAAATGACATTCTGAATTCTTTTCAACAGAGCATAAAAAGGGCTGAAAAATAAAATCAGTTTGGATGCAAAATAAATTTGACAAGCTGTCCTCGAAGTAGTAAAATACTACTCAGCTTGACAAGTTCTAATGGAGCGGTTAAACTTCCTGGCTGTGGGCAATGCCAGGAGAAAACCCGTAATAGGTATTTTGGGCGGTATTGGTTCAGGCAAGAGCGCCGTTGCCGCTGAGTTTGCCAAACTGGGCTGCGAGGTCATTGACGCCGATAAAATTGCCCACGAGCTACTCGACCAGCCCGAGGTTCGGCAACAAATAGTCGGTCTTTTCGGGGAAGGGATTTTAGATTCCGCAGAAAAAATCGACCGTAAAAAACTGGCCGATATTGTCTTTGCCGATGCCCAGCGGCTCGCGTCACTGAACAATATAATCCATCCTCTTGTCCTCAAAAGGGCTGAGGAGCTTATAGACCTATATAAACACCGAGCCGAGGTTAAGGCAATTGTGCTGGATATACCCCTTTTGGTAGAAGTCGGCTGGGCTAAGCGGTGTGATAAGCTTATTTTTGTGGACTGCCAGCGGCAAATAAGGATAGATAGAGTGAAAAAAATGGGCGTTTTTGACGAGAATCAAATAAAAATCAGAGAAAATTTTCAGATTTCTCTGGACAAAAAGGCCCGGCTCGCCGATAATATCGTTGATAACAATTCAGACTTCTCGGCGTTAGTTAGGCAAGTCGCTAATATCTTCTCTCATATAAATTGTGAGTAGGTGGGGTTTAGCGCAATACACATATACGCGGTAGTAGATTCTGACATCGTAAGTTTTGCCATTACTACGTAGAAATCCGAATCCTGCTGACCCCATTAGAGAAGAAAGCCGTTTTTCTAACGGGGCTGAATTGCTACCGGAAGTTTGTTTAGAGGAGTTATAGCCCTCGTAGGTTGCAAGGGTAAGAGTATATTTTGCAGAAAGAAGAAAAAGAGGTAAGGAGTAATTATGGCCAAGGCCGCGAAAACTGAAAAAGCCGCGAGTAAAAAACGACAGACCGCAAAGAAAAAGGGTGTTGAAGAAGAACAACTCGCTGTTGAGCAAACGGAGCAGACGCCGCAGAAAACCGGCTCTGCCGCTACCCCAGTAGAGCAATCCACCCCACCTGAAGCCCAGAGCGAAGTGAAGGCAGAGGAAGAACTAACTGAAGAGGAATCCACTCATGCTAAATACGAGCGGATAAAAAAGGGCAACCTGTATTTGACGGACCTGCAAAAGCTGACGGTGGCGGAGCTGCATGATATTGCCAAGAAGGAAAACATTCAAGAATACAGCGCTCTTAAAAAGCAGGATTTGATTTTCAGAATTCTCAAGGAGCGTATTCAGCAGAACGGCTTAATGTATGGCGAAGGCGTCCTGGAAGTGCTGCCGGATGGCTACGGATTTTTGCGAAACCCGGATTATAACTACCTCTCATCGTCGGACGACATCTATGTGTCGCCCTCTCAAATCAGGCGGTTTGGCCTGCGGACCGGCAACATCGTATCGGGTCAAATCAGGCCGCCGAAAGATTCGGAAAAGTATTTCGCCCTTCTGCGTGTTGAAGCGATTAACTATGAAAACCCCGACCTGCTCGCGGACAAGGTGGTATTCAGCGATTTGACGCCGCTGCATCCGGAGAGACGTCTTATACTCGAGACCATCCCGGAAGAGCTGAATATGCGGATATTCGACCTGGTAACGCCGGTCGGGATGGGTCAGCGCGGGCTGATTGTTGCCGCTCCGCGAACCGGCAAGACAATCCTGCTGCAAAAAATGGCGAACGCCATCAGCACAAATCACCCTGATGTGAAATTGATAGTGCTGCTGATTGACGAAAGGCCGGAAGAGGTTACGGAAATGGAGCGGAAAACCGCTGAGGGCGTTGAGGTTATAAGCTCAACTTTTGACGAGCCGGCCGCACGTCACTGCCAGGTGGCGGAAGTCGTCATTGAAAAGGCCAAGCGTATGGTTGAGTACGGCCACGATGTGGTAATCCTGCTTGACTCGATAACACGCCTTGCCCGCGCCTATAACAGCGAGATGCCGCACTCAGGCCGAATCCTGACGGGCGGTGTGGACGCCTCTGCGATGCAGATGCCCAAGAAGTTTTTCGGCGCAGCCAGAAATGTGGAAGGCGGCGGCTCGTTGAGCATTTTGGCCACAGCGCTGATTGATACCGGCTCAAAAATGGACGAGGTGATTTTCGAAGAGTTTAAGGCGACCGGAAATATGGAATTACATCTCGACAGGCGCCTCGTTGATAGAAGGATCTGGCCGGCCATAGACATCAGCCGAAGCGGAACCAGACGAGAGGAATTGCTGCTCGACCCCAAAGAGCTTGAGCTTGTGTATCGGCTCCGCAGAGTCTTAAGCGAGCTAAACCCTGTGGAAGCAGTTGAGCTGCTCAAAAGCCGTCTCACCAAGTGCCGAACCAACGCAGAATTCCTTATGACAATGAACCTCGATTAGACAAAGCAGAGGCACAAAGCTGCTTGTCGTAAGAGGGAGCAGAATAATTGATTTGTGCTTAAGCGTTTGCTTTACAGTGCTGTTTGATTTTATTAAGATAAAATTCCGGCTATCTTGTTTTGCCGGAATTTTTTATAGGGAATTGATATAACCACAGATTACACGGATTACACAGATAAAAAAGAAAAGTTAGCCACGAATTAACACGAATTGGCGCAAATAAAAGGGAAATTAGAGGGAATTGGTGAAAATTCGTGGTTGAAAAGAAATTAAAAATGAGTGAAGAGCTTTCAAAAGTCTATGAGCCAAAGACGGTAGAGCAGCAGGTGAACCAGATATGGTTTTCGCACTCATATTTTCACGCCGAGCCGCCCATAGATGGTAAGGGGGAGAAAAACTATACCATAGTAATCCCGCCACCTAATGTTACAGCCCCGCTGCACATCGGCCACGCATTGAATAACACCCTGCAGGATATCCTGATACGCTTCCGCCGTATGCAGGGATACAATACGCTGTGGATGCCCGGCACCGACCACGCCGGCATCGCCACACAGACCGTAGTCGAGAAACGGATACTGTCGGAAGAAGGAAAAAGACGCACCGACTTTAAGCGGGAAGAATTTGTCGCACGCCTTCAGGCCTGGAAGGATGAATACGAGGCCCAGATTATTAACCAATTAAAAGCGATGGGCTGCTCCTGTGACTGGCAGCGAACTCGCTTCACAATGGACGAGGTTTGCGCCAAGGCGGTTCGTGCCGCGTTTTTCAAGCTCTTCAAAGATGGACTAATCTACCGAGGCAAACGGTTAGTCAACTGGGACCCCGCCACACAGACGGTGCTGGCCGACGACGAAGTCGAGTACGAGACGGTGCAGGGACATTTCTGGTATTTGAGGTATCCGCTTGTTGAGCCGGTTGAGATAGAAGGAAAACAGATTGAGTATGTAACGGTTGCAACAACCAGGCCGGAAACGATGCTCGGCGATACAGCCGTTGCAATGAATCCGCGTGACGCACGTGCTAAATATCTTATTGGTAAAAAAGTGCGACTTCCCATCGTTGGCCGCATTATTCCCATTATTGCCGATGATCACGTTGTTCTGCCCAATCCTGAAAGCGAGGATGAAAAAGCAAGATTTTCCACCGGCTTTCTGAAGGTTACGCCGGCCCACGACCCTGACGACTGGGCAATCGGCCAAAGGCACGGACTTGAGGTTATCAATGTGATGGCGCCGGACGGCTCCATCAGCGACAAATTCGGCTGGACGGACTGGGATGTAATTAAAAATCCCGATGTCGAAAATCTCATCGGTATGGACCGCTTCGAGGCCAGAGAAGCTGTTGTGGAATGGTTCCGTCAGGAAAATCTTCTCGAGGACGTTCGTGAATATGCCCACGAGATTGGCCATAGTTACCGCAGCCACGTGCCGATTGAGCCGTATCTGTCCGACCAGTGGTATATCGCTGTCAAAAAACCAATCGACCATTTGGCACAAAAGTTTGGCGAAGGTTTGATTGAGGGAACCAATGTGCCGGTAAATTCTTTAGCTGGTCTGGCTCTCAAACCATTACTCGATGGCCGATTGCGATTTGTCCCCGACCGTTACGCCAAAACTTACCAAACCTGGCTGGAGAATCTCCGCGACTGGCCAATCAGCCGACAACTCTGGTGGGGACATAGAATACCTATATGGGTCATCGAACTTTTGGACCCGGCCTTATTAGAAGAACTCCCTGGGCGAGAGCAAACGCAAGTAGATGAAGGGAGTAAGTTGTGGATCAACAATGTCGAGGTTACTCAACAATTCAGGGAAGAACCAAACGGGAAGTTTTATGAATATTTATCTGTGCCCCCAGGACATCCTGATGTTGAGAAACACTTAGCGCACATTGGATACAAGCAAGATGAAGATGTGCTCGATACATGGTTTAGTTCTGCCTTGTGGCCGTTTAGCACGATGGGTTGGCCGGATGATACAGCGGAGCTAAAGGCGTTTTATCCGGGTGATGTCCTCTGCACCGCCCGCGAAATTATCACATTGTGGGTCTCGCGTATGGTGATGATGGGCCAATACTGCGCCAGCGATATTCCGTTCAAAGATGTGTATATTCACGCGATGATTCAGGATGGCGAAGGCCGCAAGATGTCCAAGAGCTTGGGCAACGGCATTGACCCGCTGGTAGTTATCAATAGTCACGGAGCCGATGCGATGCGGTTCACATTAGCCAGTATGACCACGCAGACGCAGGATATAAGAATGCCGGTGGTGCTGATGGAACTGCCCGATGGGCGGAAGGAAAATACGTCTCCCAAATTTGATGTTGGGCGAAATTTCTGTAATAAGCTCTGGAATGCCTCGCGTTTTGCGATTATGAATCTTGAGGGAATTGACCCTGCCAAATTCGAGCCATCCAGAATGGATATTACCGACAGGTGGATTCTTTCACGCTTAGCTAAAACCATTTCTGATGTTACGCAATCGCTCGACGAATTCAATTTCAGTGAGCCGTTGTCGGCCCTTTACAAATTCTTCTGGAACGATTTTTGCGATTGGTATCTTGAATGGATAAAGCCGAGGATGCAAAATGGCGAGAATAAGCCAATTGCTCAGAATGTCCTTGCTTTTGTTCTTGACCAGACTTTGCGTCTGCTGCACCCATTTGTCCCATTTATTACCGAAGGGATATTTCAAAAGCTAAATGACCTCGCCCCCATCAGAGGGCTTGCGGGTATAGCGGAGCCAGAAAATTTATCCGCCGCACGTCTGGCGGATTCAAAAGCGCTGGTGGTCGCCAAATGGCCAAAACTTCTGGAATCTCTGGTCAATGAGGACATCGAGAAGCAGATTTCCCTTGTGCAAACTCCGGTTCGGGCATATAGAGATATGAAAAATAAATACGGCATATCTAACACGGTAACGGTATCGGCTTCGGCTAATGTATCGGCAGAAGTTGTGAGCACTTTGGCTGCCAATTCTGACCTTATTTGCCAGTTAGCATTCCTTAAGGAATTCGCTGTTGCCACCGACATCAAGAGACCTCCAGGAGCAGCCGTTTCAGTAGTAGAGGGAATGTCATTTTATATGCACGATACAGTGGACCTGCAGGATGAGCGGGCCCGGTTCGAGAAACAAAAACAGGAGATAGAGAAAGCCAAAAAGGCGGTGGAGACCAAGCTGGCCAACCAAGATTTTCTCAGTAAGGCCAAGCCGCAGGTCGTGGCCCAGGCCAGAGAAAAACTGGATGAGTTGTCGGAGCAGTTGGAGACCATTGAGAAGCACCTTTTGGAATTAAACGATTAAAAAATTAAGGTGGCGAAATGGAAATTGAAGCAGAATTATCCCGGATAATAATCAACGAGCAATCCGACCAGCAGATAATCGTCTTAAAGGAGCGTCACGGCCCTCGCAGCTTTCCGATAGTTATCGGCATAGTTGAAATTTTTGCAATCGACCGACGGCTGAAAGGCATCGAGCCGCCGCGTCCGCTCACCCACGACCTATTAGCCAGCGTCATTGAAGGTCTCGGCGCCAAAGTGGAAAAGATAGTTATAACCGACCTGCGAAACCATACCTTTTACGCAAAGATATTTCTAAGCTTAAATGGCCGAACCGTGGAAATTGATTCTCGTCCCTCCGATGCGATAGCGATTAGCACAGCGACGGGTGCACCTATTTATGTTGCTGAGCATGTTTTTGAAGATGCTTCCCGGTAGAGAAGGTCGAAATAACAAGCAGCCCGACTCCAATACAAAGCATACTATCTGCGGCATTAAACGCCGGCCAGTGCCTGCCCGGCCAGTACGTGACTTCGATAAAGTCCCGCACCCGGCCATCATTAAAAACCCTGTCCCAGAGATTGCCGCAGACGCCGGCGGCAAACAGCCCCAGAGCGATGTGAACCAATCTTTGCCTGGTTCCGCTGAAAAGGAAAATCGCAAGGATTACTACCATCGCAGCCACGGAAACTGCTGCTAACAACTGATGCTGGCCGGCGGCTATTCCAAAAGCAGCGCCGTCATTTTCCGCCAATACTAATTGCAGGAAACCATTTATGATTGGAAAACTGCCCCGGTGCTCCAGCCAGTCAAAGACGGCTCTTTTGGTCCATAAATCCAGTGCCAGGCCGGCCACGGCAAAAGACCAGAATACAAGGTGTGCACTTGTGGAAGGCAGCCTGAGGGTTTGGCGCTTCGCAGAAACCTGGTCTGAATTCGGCTGAGCGATATTTCCTCTGTTTAACTCAGGCATAACTGGCGTATTATATTAGTGCTCTTTCGCAACTCAAATGATAAATATCATTTCTGCGAAAAATGCCTCGGCCCTCTTTCGGGGTTTGTTCACGGAGCTTTCAAGGATAAACTAAAGTCATAACCAGCGGAGATGTCGTCAGTAAAGACAATGCCAGACGGAACGGTTCTGGAAAAGTAGTCGAAGGGGAAATCCCCATCTGGCCAATACCAGGATAGTATCTGACCAGCAGATGTCAGTGCCAGAATGTGGTCCCAGCCGGCAGCTATGGCCACAAAATCGGTGCCGTCAGGATATCGGTAGTGGTAGCGAGGAATGTCGGGCTCAAGCCAGTCGCCATTACCCCAGGCAATAAGCATTTTGTCATCTCTCAGAATAAAGCTGTAATTGGCGCACGCAGCTATGGCTATATGGACTTCACCGGCGGCGCCGTCATAAATCCTGGTCTGGCCGTAGTAGTTATCTCCCCACGCTTTAACCGTTCCGTCAGACTGCAGAGCCAAACTGTGATATGTACCCGCAGAAATAGCGGTATAGACGGTGCCTGGGTCCGGAGCCGGGGCGTCACACTCGCCATAGCTGTTATATCCTCCCCACCCAACAATGGTGCCATCAGATTTTAGGGCCAAGCTGTGATAGTCGCCTGCGGTTATGGCCACAAAGTCATTGCCGGACGGCTTATCGGTGATTTGCCACAAGCTGTCGTCTCCCCAGACGACTATTGAGCCGTCGGACTTCAGGGCGATGCTGTGATAATTGCCTGCGGCAATAGCGATGAAGTCATTGCCACTCGGAGTATTGCTGCACTGCCCATACTTATCCCAGCCCCACGCTGCTATTGAGCCGTCGGACCTCAAAGCCAAACAATGCCGTTTGCCTGCGGCAATCGCTATAAAGTGAGAACCCTGCGGAACGTTACTTACCTGGCCATACTTGTCGCCTTTGGTGGGGTCTATTGCCCAGGCAACGATTTCATACCCGCAGCGAAGAATACCCACGGCTATAGCATTCGGGTCATTAGGGTCAGGGTCGAGAGGGTTTTCAGAGATATTACCTTTGTACACTACGATATACTTTTTTACTCGTTCTGCAGGGGGAGCAAACTGTGCGATTAGTTTTGTCAGGCCGCCATCATTGGGCAAGGTGCTGGCCGGTGTCCACTGCGGCGTGAATGTAATACCGACAGGGTTGATTTCGGTTCTTGTGTCGTTTGCATCATCCCTGTAAATCTCGAACGTGCCGCCTTTGAGGGTTTGCGGAACGCCTGAGTTACTTGATTCGTTGGTTATGACAAGTTTTACAATGTTTGGGTCTATCCAGTTTGGCTCGACATTTAGTCGGCCGCGGAAAAAGTAATTGGCCAGACCTGTTGCGTAATCAATAGTCCGCGGTACGGTTACCTTTGCATAATCTTCATAAACGGCCTCATCAAAGGTGGTATCGTAAGGAACTGTTTCTGTACGATACGGCCAATGCGATGCCGGCCCATAGGTGTGATTCGGGTCATATTTTTCCACAACATATTTTTCAGTAAATTTTGTTCTTGCCAGGTGAGTTATGCCATAACCGGTTTTGTAACGGCGTTTGTACCACCAGGATGAATCGATATGCGGACCTACGTTACAAGGGTCAGGATGAGGGAAATAGTATTTCGTGCCGTTATTTACCCTGAATATTGTGCTTTGGGACAGAAATTGGTAATTTGTTCGTTCTGACAGACCCCAATTAGCAGGCGGCGACGTCCCCACATATTGCCCGACATAACCGCTTACATCCCAGTAATGGGCAAGCTTGGAGAAGACTTTTGCCTGCGGCGTCCAGCCCTCCAGCCATCTTTCAGGTATTGCTCCCAAATCTTTTATTTCATCTTCAACATGCTTTTCTAACGGATTGCCAAATCCCAATGGCGGTCGATAATGGGCGAAAAGAAAGTCGTTTCTCGTATGAGCAGGGACGCCCATATCCTCAATCATATGTAAAACGCAGCCTAAATCCAGAAATGTTTCAGCCAAGTCCTCTTCACGCCAGGATTTATTGGGCATAGTGAGGGCCTGGTAGAAAGTACCTCTCGCAAATGCCCAGCACTGAGCACTGCCTGTCGGTTCCTGTTCGGCAAATCCATCTATCGCCCAGGTTTTAGCTGATTGTCCGGTTACGTCAAACTCATAAGTATATATGCCAGTGGCCCATGCGAAAAAACTACCATAATTTGGATGGTCGGTTTTATTGTCTAATCCAGCATTACGGATTGGGTCATGAAAATGGTGCCGCGGTCGAATTGATGGTAAGTAAGTACCATGTTCATCTTCGATATTACTTCCTGCTTTGATCCACTTTAATATAGTCCTTTTTGTATTGCCTGGATCTTCAACTCCCCCTATCTCCATCCGCCGTTTTATCCATGCGTTGTATGCCTCGACATTATATTGTAAATCCGAGTTAACTCCCTCATCCATACTCAACTGAGTTTTAAGATAATTATCAAGTACAGAACCAGCAATGGACTTCTCTGTCAATGCTGGATGTGTCTGTTTGTTCCCAAAAGCGAGGACATATTTGCAAAAACCAAAAGCAACACTCAAAAAACAAATTGTTAAAATCCATCTTTTCATTTTTTTATCCTCACTAAAAGCACCTCTTTAATGCATGCATGTCCCTTACCATACGTGCCTAAAAAGATATATCAAGTACAGGTCGGTCAAAATCATAGCTGACAGAGTAAGCACAAACATAGTTAGGATTTTTAGGATTATCTTGATATGGATATTTTTAAGCCGCAACCATTTCTTCATCGCTATTATCCATGTCGCATCAAGGCCCAAAACAATCAGAGCCGATAGCTTGACAGGAATTATTCGCCAGGGATAATACCATTCACGACCGAGTACCCACTTAATCCCAATAAAATAGAGAGCTATACCTGCTACTGTCAGAAAAACGACCTGACAAGCGACCTCAAAGCGATCTACCGGTATTTTCTGTTCATTTTCCTGCATTGCTTATTCTCCTGAATTTTGTTCGTGCGCAATACAACTTAAGGAATCTGAAAGCTAAAAATCATAGATTTTCCATTGACCCGTTTCGTCTCTGGTGAAAATTACTGGATAACCGTACATCTCTCCGTTTTCCTCGCGCAAAAGGTCGTACACCGTCATATCGGTGTCAAATCTTATAAAAATCATCCCACCCATATCATTCACCATTTCTGGAAAATACGGCCGGAGTTGTTCCAGAAGCAACCGATAGTCTTCTGCTGATATTTCCGCAAAGAAAGTGACGGCCTCATTGACGTCATCAGCTAATAAAGCGGCCTTGAACGACGCGAAAATATTTATCGGGTGAGGGCCGTTCAGCCAGAAATAAGCAAAAGTTGCCAAATCATTGGTATCAACCGTTCCGCTATTGTCAAAGTCGCCCTTGAGGCCACTGCCTGATTTTCGCCAGTTGCCGGCGAATACTGCAAAATCAACAAGGTTGACTATCTTATCGCTATTAAAATCAGGATAAGAATTTGGCTCGGGAAAACTATCAATTGCATTGGCAATCGAAACCATACTCAAGACGACGGTGGCGAATAGAAATGCTTTTTGAGGATTCATACTCTCTCCTTTCCTCAAAATTACCCATAAATCTTATTGTTCGCCTTCTGATGAACAACTTAAGTAAAACGCACTGCCCGGATAATGTCAATAAATTTTTTCTCTTTTTTTGGGGCATAATCGAAGATTTTTGTTTTAAGTATCTTCGGCTGAATATTTGACATTTTGAACGCGGCTTTATATTATAGTTTCGCTGATTCGGCTGTAGCCATAAGTTATAGGCGGGGTAATACCTCGTTTATGGCGTTTTCCCTTGAGAGGTTTTTGCTTTATGGCAAAACAAAAAGCAGTTTTGAAAATTAGACCCTTTGTGCTGATTATCCGCGATGGCTGGGGTTATAATCCGAACAGGGATGAGGACCTATATAATGCAGTTAAGTGCGCCAACATCCCTGTGGACAATATGCTGATGGCCGAATATCCCAACTGTCTTATCCATACCAGCGGCGAAGATGTGGGCCTGCCGGATGGGACTATGGGCAACAGCGAAGTAGGGCATCAAAATATCGGAGCCGGCAGAATCGTCCCGCAGGAATCCGTCAGACTCAGTGGAGCTATTCGCGATGGCTCCTTTTTTGAGAATAAGGAATTTTTGAATTTAATCAAATTCGTCAAAGATAATAACGGCAAGATGCACGTTATGGGATTGTGCAGTAACGTCGGCGTTCACTCGCTGTTAGACCATCTTTATGGTCTGCTGGAGCTGGGAAAAAGGAACGGCATAAAAGACGTCTTTATCCACGCATTTACCGATGGCCGGGATTCACCGCCGGATAGCGGAGCAGGATATATAGCCCAGATAGAAAAGAAAGCTAAAGAAATAGGCGTAGGCAAAATTGCAACCGTTATGGGCAGGTTCTATGCGATGGACCGCGACAGCCGCTGGGACCGTGTGCAGCGGGCTTACGAATGTCTGAGGACAGGTAAAGGTCTCAATGCCGCCAGCGCCGCCGAAGCGGTTGTCAAAAGCTACGAAAGAGAGGTAACAGATGAGTTTATTGAGCCAACATCCATTGTCAGCGAGGGAAACGAGCCGGTAGCTACTATTAACGATGGAGATGGAATAATATTCTTTAACTTCCGCGGCGACAGGCCTCGCGAGATTACACGTGCATTTGTTGAGCCGGACTTCAAGGACTTTATCCGAACCACTAAGCCCAATGTGTATTTTGTCTGTATGACCGAGTATGATGCAACGATGCCCGCTCCGGTGGCATTTCCAAAACCACCAAAAATGAAAAATATCCTGGGGGCATACTGGAGCTCTCTGGGGCTGAAGCAATTTCGCTGTGCCGAGACGGAAAAGTATGCCCATGTCACCTTCTTTTTTAACGATTACACCGAAAAGCCCTTCCCCGGCGAGGACAGGCAAATCGTGCCTTCGCCGCGAGTGCGGACATACGACTTAAAGCCGGAGATGAGCGCTTATGAGGTTGCCGGTGTTGTATTGGAACGTCTCGATTCGAACAAATATGATGTAATAGTGGTCAATTTTGCCAATCCGGATATGGTCGGCCACACCGGCATACTGTCGGCAGCAATAAAAGCCGCTGAGGTGGTGGACCAGTGTGTCGGCAAAATCCTCGATAAAGTCAAGGGCTTCGGCGGAGCGGCGATAGTCACCGCCGACCACGGCAATTTCGAGAAAATGATAGATGGTAGTCCCGACAACCCTCACACCTCTCACACTATCTTTGATGTGCCTTTGGTTATATTCGACGAGCGTTTCAAAGGCAGGAAGCTGCGCCAGGGCGGAAGATTAGCCGACATAGGGCCCACCTTGCTGGAAATGATGGACCTGCCGCAACCTGAAGAGATGACCGGCCGGAGCTTGCTTCAAAGCTGATGTCGTAAAACTTAAGCTGGTGTTACAAAGTTTTTGGGCAATTGTGTTACCATTGTTATTCCCGCCCGCCGCAGGCGGATATGCTTGTCCCAACTTTAACAATTGCCCGGGGCGGAGTTATAAGGTGAGTTTTACAATGCGGACAATCAGGTCGCCTCATCTTGTCGAGGACGCAAGGTAATAGGTGACCATTGACAATAAGCAAACGCACGGTTGGTAAAAGAGGTCACGCAAAATGAGCAGACTGTTTTACAACCTCGGCAGGATGGTCGGCCCCCATGTTCGCAGGGCTAAGTGGTTCTGGCAGTCAATGACCGGTGATGAAGCTGACTCCATTAAGGTCGAGAACGATGTAGGTCGGGACCTGGCCCGCGAAATCAGGCGTCAATTGAAACCCTGCCTTCAGCCGCAGCCCGATGAAATGCTTAATAAAATCGGCTCTCGTCTGGCTGCCTGTGTCGCCAATAGGTTTCGCACATTCAGCTTCGAAGCGGTTGAATGCCCCGAGCCTAATGCTTTTGCCCTGCCGGGCGGATTTGTCTTTGTGACCCGCTCACTGGTGGAGCTGTGTGAATGGCACAAAGATGAAATCGCGTTTATTCTCGGCCATGAGATGGCTCACGTTATCCGGGGACATGCTATGCACCGCCTCATTAGTAGTTCTGCAATTTCTGCTGCTGTTCGTGCTTCGCCTGTTCGCGGTGTTCTGTCTGGTTGGTTGCAAAGGGTGGGCGTACAGTTTCTCGAAAGCGCTTATTCCCAGGACCTGGAATTAGAAGCCGACAGGTTCGGCGTTCGTCTGGCTTCCGCTGCAAAGTATGATTCTCGCGGGTCCGTGCAGATGCTGGCACGCCTCGCCGAAATCAACCAACCTCCTGACAGGCTCAATCTCGGCAGTTATTTCTCCTCGCATCCTGCCTACAAGGCCCGCATCAACAATATCAACCGTACGCTGGGCGATAGACGGCTGGCAACAAAATGATTGCCACAAAAAGATCATATTTTCAGTAGGACGGCCGGCCGGTGAGACGGTGGAGGGGATTGCAGATTCCGCCACACGGATGGCAGACAAGTGTCGATTTGCGATTGAGGGAGTGAAGGAGAGCAGAGATGCTGAATGACGAATAACGAATGACGAACTGGCGGATGCGGTTGGGGAAATAAATACATGCCCACGCGACCGTGGGAGCATAGGCATGACACCGGGCTGTGGGTTAATGGGGCGGGCGGAATACTGTTGTGAGGGCATGCCGGACCAACAGGAGTATTTTTACCAGAACGAATACCGTTAGCGGAATGACAAACACCAAAGGAAGAAATGTGGCCAATATCCAATGCCTGAGGCGCACGGGTCTTGCGTTGCGATCCGCCGGGGCGGTGTGAGCGGGCAGGTATACCATCAGGCCATAGACATACACCCACATGCCAACCTGCAGCAGATTCTGTGGGCCAAACGACAAGGTCTCGGCGAGCGTGCCGTTAAGGCCGAACAGCAGCACGACTTCTGCCGGCGTAAAATCGTAGCGATGCAACAGCCAGGCCCAGCAGATGAACCACGGAATAAAGACAATGACGCTGTGAAACAGGACGACCTCAAGGTAGTTTTTAGATGCGGTGATTCTCGCGGCATCGGTGGCGGCCCCGAACAGCGGTGCGGCGTTGGTCAGCGAGGTTGTGATAGCCTCTTCCAACATGGCCATCGCGATGCATAACAGCACAAAGCGGACCCTCCAGTCGATTTTGGGTCTCTTCGCCAGTCCGGTTAGGCGATCTCGCCAGAGACGCATTGCAAGGCCGCCGAGAACGCACCAGATAAGGATGAGACTAACACCCATAGAGAGAACTGCCCTTTTGTCGGGATCGGCCTCGTTTCGGTAAACCAAGAATACAACAACGGTGGTGGCAAAAGTGCCCCAGGCTGCTATAATGTACAGCAGGTTTCTTGCGAATATGCTGTTTCTTGACATAGACAGTACAACTGTAACCTATTGTGTACGCCAGTCAAGTTCGTTGTCATGCGAGGAACCTATGGAACAATTAGGGACACCCGCCTACTAATGGCTGTGAACGGTGCGCAGAAGATGGTGAGACGGCCTTTCAATTGATTATTCAGGCGAGGTTGTGTTGTGCGTATTGCGTCGTTTGTGACACGTGATCCGCCGAGAAAATCCGAATGAACAAAATCAGAAATCCAAAACACTCCATCTTGAAATTAGTTAACAGATGCGTAAATGAGTGGATGGTTAGACGGCAAAGACGGGAATATCCAATATTGAATGTCCAATGTCGAATCCTTCGGCGTCGCTCACTTCGACACTTCGACGAAGCTCAGTGCAGGCAAGCTCAGTGCAAGCAGGACAAGTGTAGAATTTCGAATGACGAACTGGCGGAGCGAAGATAGTTAAGGTGTTGGGGAGTAGCCGAGTTTGCCCCAGACGGCTTTCTGGATCCTGTAGAGGTCGGGATTGCCCGGCTGAGAAGGATTGGCGCCGACGATTAACCTGCCATATTTTATGGTGCGAGTGTCCTTCCACTTCCAGTATTCGCTGTGGCCATCGGCAAAAGAGAAGTTGGTGCCTTCGCCGTGCCGGACAGGCGGCGGGTCGTTGTTGCGGTTATTTTCTATGCCGGGTACAGTGACAACCGAGCCCCACCAGGATTCTTTATCGTAAGGGACAGACCAGCTGGCAAAGGTTACCCAGCCCTCATCGAGGAATACGAGCCGTTCTCCCGGCCTTGCAATGTCCATTCTATTTTTGATTCTGGGGCCGCTGGGCCAGCCATTCATAGAATCGACGATGGAGTATGTTCGCATTTCTGTTCGCAGGGCAGTAGGACATCTGTAAAGTTCTGTGCTGTTGCAGTATCGAAACAACGCGCCGGTCTTAATGGCATCTATCTGGTCGGTTTCGGTGGTCTGGTCGGAATAGCCGGCCCAATGGACCCAGCCATCCTCATCCCAGGGTATGGGGTCTTTACCGGGCTTGCCGGTGCAGCCATTTACGATTTTGTTATCGTTGTCATCGGCATACATAACCCAGGCGAGGCCGAGCTGCTTGACATTACTAAGACAGGCGGCACGCTTACCCTGCTCTCTGGCTTTATTGAGCGAGGGCAGCAGAATGGCCATTAATATCGCAATGATGGCGATTACCACCAGAAGCTCTATAAGGGTGAATGCTCTTTTAGACATAGTAAATT
>Ga0315285_10003795_pt1 | contig 15714 bp, 13 predicted proteins | sample YL17G09_36_MG_FD_203698 | JGI IMG/M metagenome (GOLD analysis project Ga0315285, IMG submission 203698) | Sediment microbial communities from Yellowstone Lake, YNP, Wyoming, USA - YL17G09_36 | ecosystem: Environmental > Aquatic > Freshwater > Lake > Sediment | place: USA: Wyoming | collected...
ACTTTTTCATTATTATTCCTCCTTATAAAAGTAATATTTTTTAGCACAAAATATTCTTTATTGTCAATCCTGATATTACTAATTAGATTATCTGTTTGTGTATAATCTGATGTGGTTTCAATTGGGTTATTATTTAAATCTTGCCTATAGGCATTAAAAGTAAAGGCTCTTCTTTTTCTGGTAGATTAAGAATTTTTTTCACTTTGTCATCGTGGAAAGCACCAATAGACACGGTTCCGAGGTTTAATGCGGTTGACTGGAGGTAAATATTCTGTGCGGCGTGTCCCACTTCCATAAACACGTATCTTATACCTCTTTGACCATATCTCCCGGTTGTTCTCTCATAAACTGCGGATATAATGATAACGATGGCGGCATCTTTCACGCATTCTTGTTCAAGAGAAGCCTTGCACAACTCTATTCTTTTATCACCCAATTGAATTGTTATTAATGTATTTGTTTCTGGTTGATATTTGTAAATTCCTGCGGGGAGATTATTTGTATTTCCAGCGACGAGATATATTTCAAGAGGACAAAGGGCTCCCGCTGATGGGATAGTTCGGAAACCCATACGATTTGTAATACCATAAGCAGACCAAAGAATCTGAGAAATCTCCGAAAGTGTTAGAGCTTCATTTTTAAATTCTCTAATGGACCTTCTTTTCGATATTGCTTCTTCCACTGATATTTTTCCGCTGTGTTTTGGAGATAGTAATTTTATATTTTCTCTGTTCTTGCCTTTATCTTGTGTTATCATAAGAATCTCCTATTGTTATAAGGGCGAGGTCACCCCGCCCTTTAATACAGGCGAGGAAACCTCGCCACTACAATTTTATTTATTAACAGAACTTTTTTTAAATTTATAATCACGCCCATACAAAAAACACCTTTGATTTAAATTAATATTTCTGGGACTAAAATCCATCGGACTGTCCAGACATTCGATTCATCTCTTTTGAGGCAAACAACACCAGCATTCTTATAATCGATGACTATCTTATTTTCATCCTGACATATCAGAAGGGAAGAAAGTTTACTTAGGTGAGGTAAATGCCCGACTAACATAATGTCATCTTCAGTTTTAGCGAGTCGTTCTACCCAGATTGATGGAACAGCAAGAGGGTCTAATCCTTCAACTTCCTTAATACCTTCAGGTGGATTTAAGTATTGAGCGAGAACCTCAGCAGTTTGTTGAGCTCTTGTTTTTCCACTATGAAAAATGGTTTTTACCTTTATATAAATATTTTTGGAGATGAACGCTGCAATTTTTTTTACATCTACCAATCCTTTTTCTGAAAGAGATCGCTGTGGATCTTCTTCTTTACTTTTTGCTTCACTATGCTGGACTAAATAAAGATTCATTGATATCACCTCTACATCTATTCATATTAATTATTCTTATAATGATAATAAAATTTAATTTCAACACTTTTTAGAATTAAATTAGTAAGGTTATATAAATATTTTTAATTAAATAGATATTAGAGGAAGGGCAAATATTTTGATTGAAGAAATCTTAATCTTTTCTTATTAATATTTTTATTAATAACTTAAATTGTAAAAAGGGATTTATATGAATCCAAGGGAGAGGATATTTGCTGTTTTTAATGATAAGTCACCTGATAAAGTTCCCTGGTTTGCGGATTTGTCGTGGTGGTATGGTGCAGCGGATCAATTTGGCAAACTTGATGAAAAATATAGAGGTGATGGTTATGTTCAATTACATAGAGATTTAGATTGTGGAGTTTATTTACCGCCTCTTGCTCCTTATAAGCATAAATTTAATTGTCGGTTAGAAGAAGAGAAATATAATGACGTATCTGTTAAGACATTTTTTACGCCATTTGGTGAACTTCGTGAAGTTATGAAAATATTATCGGATTCCCACACAATGGCTCATACAGAGCGAATGGTGAAGTCCAAAGACGATTTGCGTGCGTTGAAATATCTATTTGAAAGTCAAGAATTTGTTGAAAACCATTCCGAGATTTCAAGATGGAACAGGCTATATGGTTCTCAAGGTGTTCCAATCCTATGCTTACCGAGGACACCTTTGTCACGGATGTTTGTAGAATTTGCTGGTGTTGAGACAACAATATTCTTGATATATGAGATGCCTGATTTATTTGAGGAGATAATTGAAATACTTCGGAGAACAGATTCACCTGCTTACGAAATTGTTTGCCAATCAGAGTGTGAATTTGTTATGTTTCCTGATAATCTATCAAGTGAAATTGTTAGCCCTCAATTATTTTCAAATTATTCTCTTAATTATTATAAACAGAGAAATGAGGAGTTGCATAAAAATAATAAATTTACTATGACTCATATTGATGGAACGCTGAGAGGACTGCTCCCAATTTTAGCAGAGTCAGGATTGGATTGTGTTGAAGGATTAACGCCATATCCTGTAGGTGATGTAAAGCCTGAAGATTTAAGAAAATTAACTGGTAATGATTTGATTCTCTGGGGAGGGATTCCGGGTTCTCTATTTAGTCCTGATTATCCTGAGGATGATTTTATTGAATATGTGACCCAGTATATAGAAGTTCATAAAACAAATTTCAAGTTCGTTCTTGGTGTAGGAGATCAGGTGCCGCCTAATGGGGTAATAGAGAGGGTAAAATTGATAAGTGAAATCGTGGATGAGATTGGTAAGTATTGAAATCTTGATTACAATTAATTTTTAAATAAAGTTGATGTTGCGATGAAAAAGAAAGTTGCTATAATTAGTGTTGCCTCTTATCCAAGAATTGGTGGGATGACAACCTGGATGGATAAGATTGCCTCCTCATTAGTGGAGGAAGGATTTGATGTGAGATTTTATGCTATTATTGAAGAATACGATGAAAAAATATTTCAAGGTAAATATGAAGTTGTTCCTGTTATCACTTCGATGGAATATCCAAAGGTCTTGGGACAATATATTCCAAAATTAATTAGATGGACAAAACTGAATTTATATTTTTTGTTTAACGATAATTGGTTAAAGAATTGTGATGCGATTATTTCTGATATGACTCCCGGAGTTTGTTCTTTAGCATTTAGATTAAAGAAGCGATTGAAGAAACCGAATATAGTTGTTTTTGGTGGGGATATATTTTATGAGACGAAGAATCAATTTTATGCAAATTATCTTCACAAGTTACTTGGGAAAATATTTCGAGAGTCAAATGCTATAATTGTCGATGGTTATGACCATAAAGAGAATCTTATTAAAAGGGGAGTGAATGAGAGTAAAATAAAAATACTACCGAATGGGGTGAATCTAAATCTTTATTGTGAAAATCCAGACCCAAAGCTGTTCAGTGAGTATTTAAAATCCAATGGAATCAATGCTGAAGGGGTGAAGGTCATTTTGTTTTTTGGGAGGTTAGTGGAAGAAAATGGTGTGGATTTAATTCCTGATATGGTTAAAGATATGCATAATTCTCTCTGCATAATAATTGGGAAAGGGGTTTTAGATGATAAATTAAAAAAGAGAATTAAGGAAGAGAAATTAAATATTCTATTAACAGGTGTAGTTGATAAAGAGCTTTTAATATCAGCTCTGGGATTTGCAGATGTGTGTCTTTTTCCTTTCAGGAAAATAGCGGGTATCTCTCAGGTTCTTTCAGAGGCTATGGCATGTGGCAAGGCAATAGTCACTACAAAAACAGGTGCTATTGATTCTCTTATCCAGAATAATGAAAGTGGTTTTTTATGTGATGTTGAGAATATTCAGGAAATCCGTAGTGTTTTGTTAAAATTGTTGGAAGATAGAGAGTTAAGATTAAAAATTGGTGCTCAAGCGAGGAAGATAATTGAAGAGAGCTGGGATTTGGAAGTGATAAAGAAAGAATATGCAGAGTTAGTTAATTCGATAATTATTTAGAGTTAAGAGTTTCAAGTTTAAAGTTTCGAGTTTGATATTTGAGAGTTCTGAAAAACTAAAAACCGAGACTGTGTCATTCCTACGAAAGTAGGAATCCAGGAGTTTTTTTTGTCATTCCGTGCTTGACACGGAATCCAGATTATTTTTGTATAGTTCCCTGCTTCCGCAGGGACGGCGTCTGGATTCCCGCTTACGCGGGAATGACATATTAGCCAGTATTTCAGAGGTCTCTATTTGTTAGTTAAATAATATTATTTGAAAATAGGTTGGGAACGTGAAGGGTAATATTTTATATTTTTGTTCGGTATCGAAGTTAGATTCTGGGATGCCGCTATCGACCTTAAGGCTTGTAAAATTATTTAAAGACAAATATAATGTGATAGTTGCTCTTGCAGAGAAAGGTGAATTGAGTGATGAACTCGATAAATTAGGAGTGAAATATCAAATTTTAAATTTCGACCGTTTGAGAAGATTCAAGAATATGGGAGAACTTGTAACATTTCTATTTAAAATTTTTCCTGCGCAATGGAGGTTGTTTCGATTCATCAGGGCAAATAAAATAGATATTGTGCATTTTTCCGATTTGATTGATCTACCCTTTTTTATCACTGCAAAGATTGCTGGTGCAAAGGTTATTTCTCATCTTAGAGTTATTCTACTAAGAGGGACTTTTATCAAGAAACTCTATTTATGGCTCGTTAAATATTTTGTGAATAGAGTAGTATGTGTTTCTAATGCTGTGAATAATGGGATGTTTGACAAGAGTGATTTGATTGAAAAAGTAGATGTAGTGAACGACCCTATTCCAAAAATTGATGATATGACAAATTATGAGTCTGTATCAGAAGGCAGTAAAGATTTTATCGAATTAGAAAGTATTAAAAATGATAAGAATTTCAAAGTATGTTATATTTCAAAATTTGTGAAGGTAAAAGGTCATAAAAATTTACTTGAAGTAGCGAAACGGATAAAGGGAATGGGTATTAAGGACGTAAATTATTATGTTATTGGCGGACAGGAAAAAGGACATATTGATTATTTCGAGTCATTTATTAAAAAGATGAAAGAATATGAGTTAGAGGATAGTATTAAACTATTAGGAAGACTCACTCATTATCAAACGATGGCAATTTTAAATGAATGTGATATTCTGATGCATTTGCCTGACTATGAAGAGCCCTTTCCGGGAGTTGTAATGGAAGCATTTTCTCTTGGGAAACCTGTTATAGCCTATAGATGTGGTGGGATTCCCGAGTTGATAGAATCCGGTAAAAATGGTTTTATAGAAGATGTAGGCGATTTCGATAGAATTGCGAAAAGGGTCATTGAATTAAAAATGGATTACGACAAAATAAACAAGATGGGTCAAGTTGCCAGAGAAAACCTGTTTAAGAATTTTAATGAAACGATATTCAAATCTAAAATCGAAAACATTTATGAGAAATTATTAAAAGGTCGAAAAAGTAAGATTAATTAACTCTGAAAGAGAGTGAAGTTTTCGTGAAAGTTATTGAGAGTGTACCCGTAAAAAAGTGGTTAGAAATTCTTGAAGGAAAAATGGAATATTCTTTTTTTCAGACTCCTGATTTTTCCTCAACCATCTGCAAACATATAAAAAATTATGAGGAAGCCCATAGATTATTCATCTTTGAGGATGGAACAGAAGTTTTGTTACCTCTGGTAAAGATACAACACTTTTCAGTTAAATTAGGAAAATATTCTAAGGACATTGCATATAATCTTGTTTCTTTGCCGTTAGGTGCTCCTGGTGGTCTTATTTCGGTTAATAATATTTCGAGTGAGAAATTGAAAGAAATTTCCGATTATCTCATATCTATCAGTACAATGGGAGTTCTGATAATTAATCATCCCAAGTCTAATATTATATTAGGGGAGAAATTTAAAATTGGAGAGCTTAAAACATTGGTGATTCCTCTTGATTATGCTTATGAAGATATATGGGTAAACCGTTTTGATAGTAAGTTAAGAGCAGAGATAAGAAGGGCGCAAAAAGAAGGTGTTGTAGTTAAAGAAACAAAGGAAGAAGGCATATTGGAAAAGTATCTAAAATTAACAGAACAATTAATGAGCCGTTGGGCAAAGCGAATAAGGTTACCTATTAATATGATTAGAGATTTAATCTGTCATCAAGATTCACGGTTATGGATTGCGCTGGTTAATGATGAATTAGCAGCTGGAGTTTTAGTTCTATGCGCTCCCAATGAGATGTATTATTTTCAAAGTGCGATGGATAAAAGTTATTCAAGATTTTATCCAGCAAAGTATATTTTTGAATTTATAATTAAATGTGGAATAAAGGAAGGCTATAAGATGTTAAATCTTGGAAGCAGTGGGGGCATAAGAAGTGTGGAGCATTTTAAAATGTCTTTTAATCCTGATACATTAACTTTTTATACTCAACTTTATACGACTAAATTCTGGAATAAGGTAAGAAAGTTTGGTAAATATATATGTGGGAGTTAAGGGATTAAGGTAATAATAGTCATTATTGTTAAGAGTAAATTATTCAGTTTGAGGTTTGAAGAATTCTTTATTGATGTTAATTTTACTTAAAGCCCTTTTCTCATTAATCCATTCTTCTTGAATCAAGCCCTGTTTTTGTGCCATTTGTGTCTTTTTCAATTTTTCCATTTCATCCATAAATGCCTTTTTATCAGGGACTGTTTTGGAGTCAAGGAACCAAACATAATAGGCTTTGGGATCGTCTTCAGAACCACCTGCGGGAAAGATGTTGCCAATTTTGTCTTTTTCAATAATGAAAGCCTCATTAGTAATTTTTTCAGCATTTCCAATTCCACTGATGAAACTTCCTTGGGTAAATTCTTGAGAGACTTTAACCTCTTTAGAGATTTTTTTGGCCGATTCTTCTATTTCTTTAATGTCTTTGATTGAGCTTTTGAATTTTTCGGCTTCTTGTTGTGCAAGAATAGCGGCTTTAAATTTTTTATAATCTTCTTTTACTTTTTCTTGAATTTTCTCATCATTCATTTCAGGTTGATAAGCTGGTTTTAAATCAGCAACTTTAATTAAGAAATAGCCGTTGTAATTTTTGTATACACCCAAGACTGCATCTTTCTTCAGTTCACTATCTTTCTTGAAATTTTGAATATACCCTATTTTTTCAAAGATCGGTAGTTTACTTTTTTCGAAGAAACCGGTCTGCTCTGGTTTTAAGTCAAGGGCTTCAGCAATTTTATTGAAATCCATCAGTTCTTCCCAGAGTGATTGCATCCGAACGCCTCTATCTTCAAGTATTTCCTGAGTTTTATCTCGTTGAAGATTAGCTTCAATAGTAGATTTAGCCTCGTCGAAGGTTTTAACTTTTTCTTCTTTAATATCTGTGATTTTTATGATATGGAATCCATCTTCGGCTTGGATGGGTTCACTTACATCGCCTATTTTCATTTTAAATGCTTCGTCGGCAATCGGTTTAGGAAGGCTATTCATAGTATTGAATCCGAGGTCACCACCAATCTCTTTTGTTTCATCTTCATTATATTTTTGGGCAAGTTCGACAAAGTCTTTTCCGGCTTTTATTTCTTTAGCAATCTCTTCGATTTTCTTCTTCACTTCATTTTGTTTATCCTGAGGAGCAGAAGGTTCTACTTTTAAGAAAATATGTCTTAGTTGAACTTGTTTTTCTTCTTTGAATTTATCTTTATTGTCCTCATAGTATTGTTTGAGGTCTTTCTCTTCGAGGGTTACGTTTTTTCTTATATCTGCTTCTTTAATAGCAAGAAAGTCAAAATTAACCTGTTCACTAATTTTATATTTTTCTTTGTTCTTTTCGAAGAACTGTTTTAAACCTTCCTCATCGATTTGTATATCTTTTAGATAATCGGAGATGGGGAATTCGACATATTTGATTTTAGCCTTGTAACTACTTTTTGAGTAATCATTCCAGGCATCTAAATAGGATATGAAAACATTATCATTAATAAGGGCGCTTATTTTCATAAGCTGAATATCTCGTCTGAGACGCTCCGTAAATGAGGCTTCGGACATTCCGCTTCTTCTTAAGTATCTATTCAAATATTTTGAGAGTTCATTTTTATCTGCGGTACCGAAAAAGTTAGCAATGGCGATAGCAATTTCTTGATTGCTAACCTTTATTCCTGATTTTTGTGCTTCCTGATGCAGAAGTTCTTCCTCAATAATACTATTGAGAATAAGATAAGGTGTTATTATCCGCTTTATTTGTTCTTGAATAAATTCTTCGTTATCGCCAATTTGTTGTCTAAGACTCATACGAATTCGGTTTTCCATCTGGTTTTTTTTAAGCTCGAAATCATAGTAGCCAATAGAGACGTTATTGACTTTCGCAATGGTAAAATTACTCCCTTGAACCCGTGAACGACCTCCTCGACTTGTCGACCATCCATAAAATACGAGGAAGGGTATTCCGACAAGGATCACAAGAGCCCACATTATCGTCTTCATCAATTTTCGACTACGCATTTGTTGTAACATCTAAATATTACCTGCCTTTCACAATAACCTTATAAAAGTGTCTTTTACCCACTTTTATCAGGTAATTCCCTATGGATAAATTTAAATTTATGTCGTCTATTTTATCGTTGTTTATAGATATTGCTCCACTTTGAATCAATCTTCTTGCTTCACTATTAGAACTTACTCTATCAAGGTTCGTCAATAGTTTTATAACGGGTATTGAGTTTCCCTCGATATTAATGACAACTTCCAATTGTTCATCTGGTAATGATTTTTCGCGGAAGATTCTAAGAAACTCTTCCTCTGCTTTTTTAGCTTCTTGAGGTGAGTGGTAAAGGGAAACGAGTTCAAATGCGAGTTTTGCCTTTAAATCTCGTGGATGTAATTGTTCGTTCTTTACTTTTTCTTTAAAGTTGTTAACTGTTTTTTCATCATAACCAAGTGCAAGAAGGAAATATTTATACATTAATTCATCAGGAATGCTCATTGTCTTGCCATAAATTTCTTTGGGACTTTCTGAAATACCGATATAGTTACCGATGCTTTTGCTCATTTTCTTGATACCATCGGTTCCTTCAAGTAGTGGAAGAGTAATAACAATTTGGGGTTCCATTCCGTATTCTCTCTGAATATCACGGGCAACAAGACAATTGAATTTTTGGTCTGTTCCTCCAATTTCTATATCTGATTTTACGATGACAGAATCATAACCTTGTGCCAGAGCATAAAGAAATTCATGGATAAAAATGGGCTTACCGTTTTTATATCTGTTCAGGAAGTCGTCGCGTTCAAGCATCCTTGCAACAGTATATTTTGAAGCTAAATTACTGATTAGTTCGGGAAATTTCATATTTTCAAACCAGTCTGCATTATCTACGATTTCTGTTTTATTTTTGTCTAAGATTTTAAAGACTTGGTCTAAATAGGTTTTTGCATTTTTTTTCACTTCTTCTTTTGAAAGTTGTTTTCTTGTTTCTGATAATCCTGTTGGGTCACCAATTCTTGCAGTAAATCCACCAATGATAAGAACAATCTGATGCCCCAATTTTTGAAATTGTTCGAGTTTTCTTATCGGGATAGTATGTCCGAGATGAATATCAGGTGAGGAGGGATCAATGCCCAATTTTACTCTTAAAGGTGTTTTTGTTTTATGAGATTTAAGGAGTTTTGAAACAAATTCTTCTTCAGGGATTATTTCCTCCGTTCCTTGTGTGATAATCTCTAATTCTTTCTTTAATTCTTCAGGGATTTTCACTATTGATTTTCCTTCTCATTGTGAGCTAAAAGATTAAATTAAAGGGCTTTGCTAACATATATTCAATTTTGAGGCAAGAAATATTTATTCGGATAAATTTAAATTTCAAGAATAAATTTGAAGTTCTTTATATCTTTATTTGAAATCCATGAAATACTTGCTAATATGTCATTCCTGCGGAAGCAGGAATCCAGAAGTGTAACTAATTTTTCTAAATAAATACTGGATTCCCACTTTCGTGGGAATGACACAGCCTTAGTTATTGGTATTTCAGAGATTTCAATTTGAAAAATTGTATTGTTTTTTATCTTTAGTATGAATATAAGGTAAAGCTAAATAAAGTGAGGATTTTTAAAATGCCTATTTCCCGGAAAAGATGGACTATATCTATTATTATTCTCCTTATTTTAATCATCATATTGATTATTATTAAGACTCAACTTAAGTTTTATAGAGTAATATCTGATTCAATGTATCCTACGTTGGGAAAAGGCGACCTTGTGTGCGTAGATACATATAAAGTATATACACCTGAAAGAGGAGATATAATTGTATTAGATGACCCTGTAATACCAGGAGAACCCATTGTCAAAAGAGTTATCGGGATTCCTGAGGATTCAATCGAGGTCACAAGACATTATATATTAATCAATGGGGTAAAAGAAAATGCGGATTATTTAGGTAATGAACGGAGAATTTTTTATAATCATACAGGAAGCCTTGTGTTGAAAGATGATGAGTATTTTGTATTGGGAGATAATAGGAATAGGAGTTTTGATAGCACAGAATTTGGACCTGTTTCTCAAAGTCGGATTATTGGGAAGGTAAAAACTATTTATTGGCCCCCTTCAAGAATGGGAAAGGTTCACTGATGAATAGAAAAAAAAGGAAGTGGATAGAATTACATATAAGAATTCCTGAAGGAATTCATAATGAATTTAGTTTGTGGTTGGATGATCAGGGAAGTATCGGGACAATCATTAAAGAAGTGAAGGGTATTGATGATAATGTTATAATAGCTTATTTTAATTTAGATTTAGATATATATAGATTGGAACAGGACTTAAAAAGATTTCTTTTTGATTATGGAATTGATACTGCATATAAAATTGGATTTTTAGAAGGGAAGGACTGGGTTGGTATATTCAAAGACCATTTTAGTCCTTTTGTAATTAGTGATGAATTAAGAATAATTTATCCCTGGCATAAAGAAAAGAAAGACACAGATATTGTTATTGCTCCAGAGATGGCATTTGGCACAGGACGGCATGAGAGTACTCAGCTCTGTTTGTATTTTATTATTGAAAAGAGAGGGGATTTTAAACGTGTACTTGATATAGGGACAGGTAGTGGGATTTTAGCAATAGCTTCAGTAAAATTCGGTGCAGAGAAAGTTATTGGTTTTGAAATTGATGAGGAAGCCATAAAGAATTGTCAAAAAAACTTGCGATTGAATAACATCACAAAGAGACAAGTTTTGATTTTTTGTGGTGCAATAGATGATTTATCAAAAAATGTTCGCTTAAGGAGAAATGAAGAATTTGACTTGATACTTTGTAATATGTTACCTGATAATTTTTTTCCCATTTTAAATCGACTTCATAATTATCTCAAAAAGGACACAAGTCGGCTGATATTGTCAGGGATTCAGGTTAGTATGAGAAATAAGGTTCAGGAATATCTTGATAGAAATAATTTTGAAATTGTTAATACAAAGAAGTTAAATGATTGGATTGCGTATGAAGTATTAAGTTTAAAGTTTCAAGTTTAAAAGGGAAAGGTAGATATAAGATGAGTTTGTTGATTAAAGATGCGACTATAGTGACGATGAATTCCAATCGGGATGTGATACAAGGTGATATTTTGATTGAGGGACAATACATCAAGAAAATTGGAAAAGTGGAAAAAAAAGTAAAAAATGTAATTTATGCTAAAGGTAGATTGGTCTTACCTGGTTTTATTCAACTCCATACGCACCTTTGCCAAACCTTGTTCAGGAATATGGCAGAAGATGTAGAACTTCTTGATTGGTTACGGAAATATATTTGGCCCGCAGAGGCATCTCATTCAAAGGATTCTCTTTATTATTCTTCTTTATTGGGATGTGCTGAATTAATTAAGGGGGGAACTACAACAATTCTGGATATGGGAACAGTCCGTTATACAGACTCGATTTTTGAAGCGATAAAAGAATCAGGATTGAGAGCATTTGTAGGCAAAGTGATGATGGATAAGAAATCGAAGAATATTCCCAAGGAATTGCAAGATACCACAGTTAATGCGATTGAGGAGAGTATAAGATTATATGAGAAATGGCACAATAAAGCGGAAAGACGAATTAAATACGCTTTTGCGCCAAGGTTTGTTTTATCTTGCTCTGAAAAATTACTTAAAGAGATAAGGGATTTTTCATATAAGAACGGTTTAATAATTCATTCTCATTCTTCTGAGAATCGAAAAGAGTTAGATTTGGTGATACGGAAAACAGGCTTTAGAAATCTGGAATATTTTGATAAGTTGGGTCTAACAGGCAAAAATCTTGTTTTAGCTCATTGCATTTGGTTGAATAAAAATGAAATGCAGATTTTAAAACGAACCGGGACGAATGTTGCTCATTGCCCCTCTTCTAATTTAAAACTCGGTTCGGGAATCGCAAATATCCCTGAAATGTTAAGACAAAAGATAAACGTTGGATTGGGAGCAGATGGAGCTCCTTGTAATAATAATTTGAATATGTTTATGGAGATGCGGTTGGCAGGACTCATTCAGAAACCTTATTATGGACCCGGGGCGATTAAAGGTCTACAATTGATGGAGATGGCGACTATTAATGGTGCGAAAGCTCTCGGATTAAGTAAAGAATTGGGAAGTTTAGAAGAAGGGAAAAAAGCAGATGTAATTATTCTTAATATAGATAAAATCCATACTACCCCATTTTTGAGTGATAACCTTTATTCGAGTATTGTTTATTCTTCAAGTTTGGATAATGTTGAATCGGTGATTGTTGATGGTAATATAATTATGGAAAATGGTAGATTGAGAACACTTAATGAGGAAGAAGTAATTAAGAAGTCAAAAAAGTATGCTTCAAAGATATGGGAAAAATCTCATTGTAGATAAATCATTGAAGGATTTTATTAAATCCAAAAAATAGAAATTATTTATTGCCAAGATTACTTTTTTTCTGAGATAAAAAATATAATATAATTATTTTGATAATAAGAAAATGAATAAGGCAAGGACAATGTCAGACAGTAAGAAAATATTTATTATATGGGCATTTGTTGTCATTTTATTTGTTGGTTTTTTAGTTGTTTTACGTATTAATCGGGGAGTTATTGTTTCTTATATGGATGAAACGTCAGCTGAAAATTATCTTGTAGAAGGTAAAAAATATTTTGATAATGAACAATACGAAAAGGCATTAGAAACGTATAAAAAAGTAGAAGAGATAATGAACAAGACAACATATTATAATCCCTGGGTATTTCAGAGTATTGGTGTGTCCTATTTGAAGTTAGGTGATAATGAAAAGGCGCTTAAATATTTAAAGCGATTTATAGATGAGAATAAAGAATCGATATGGGCATTTATAAATCTGGCTTTGTGTTACACTAAGTTCAAGCGATTTGACGAAGCAGAAAAGACATATTTGGAAGGTGTAAAGATTGATGAAAATAATATAGCTATTCGGGAAGCCCTAACAAATTTTTATTTAGACCAGGGAAAGTATGATAAAGCTATCGAACAGTTTGATAAATTGATTTCATTAGAACCTCTCAGTGAAAGGTTTTATCTCGGATTGGGTTTAACCTATGAAAAGATTAATGATCTGGAAAAAGTTAAGAATGTTTATTCTAAACTAGTAGTGTTGGATGCAAAGAATTCTGATTATAGAGTCAAATATGCAAATGTGTTGTTTAAATTGGGTCTATACAATGATGCCATAAGAGAATTCAGTGAGGCTATTAGATTGGGGAGTAGTGATCCTGCTATTAATAAGTTAGTTGGATTAAGTTATTATCGACTTGAGCAATATAATCAGGCAAAGGATATTTTTCTAAGATATCTTGAAAAAAATCCAGATGATGAAGAAATAAAAAAGCTTCTTGATGAAGTTAATGAAAAACTGAATCAAAAAACATTATAAATTTTCAAAAATTATTGTTCATACATTACCTTAATTGAGTGGTTAAAATTTTTTAGTTTTATTCTGCTCCGAGAGGAGCAGAATGTTTATAGAATTCGAATACTATGCCGCTCCTGTCGGAGCGGAGAAATAATATTTCATTTTGTTGCTATAAACATTTCACTCCTGACGGAGTGAAACGAGTTCTTCCTCAAGAAAATTTTTGAACAACATTTTTCATAATTTATAATTTTGTGTTACATCATAAAAAAATACATTTATTTTACTCGAGAGATCAGATATGGGTGAAAGGTATATTGTAACAGGTGTGGCAGGCTTTATAGGCTCTCATATTGCTGAACGATTAGTGAGCGAGGGGAATAAGGTAATAGGTATTGATTCTTTTACAGATTATTATTCTACTAAAATTAAAGAAAGGAATTTAAGGAAGTTACTTGACTCCACATCCTTTTGTCTTGTTAAAGAGGACTTATTGCGTGTCAATTTTGATAGGATGTTAGAGGGCGTTAAAGGGATTTATCATCAGGCAGCTCAAGCAGGAGTCAGAACAAGCTGGGGTAATGATTTTAAGATTTACTGTGATAACAATATACTTGCCACTCAAAGATTGCTTGAGGCTATTAAGAATACAAATATAAGGTTAATCTATGCCTCATCCTCTTCTGTTTATGGTGATACAGAAAAAATTCCTATGGATGAAAATGATAGACCGATGCCGGTATCTCCTTATGGTGTTACAAAATTAGCGGGAGAACATTTGTGTCTGTTATATCATAAAAATTTTGGAATGGATGTGGTCTCACTAAGGTATTTTACAGTCTATGGACCGAGACAAAGACCTGATATGGCGTTTCACAAATTGATTAAGGCAGGGTTAACTAATCAGGAGTTTGTAGTATACGGTGATGGTTCTCAAACAAGAGATTTCACATACATTGATGATGTGGTAGAAGCTAACATCAGGGCTTTTCAAAAAGGAAAATCGGGCGAAGTGTATAATATTGGTGGTGGTCATAGGATAGATATAAATTCTGTTATAGAAAAGGTATCAAAATTAATTGGGAAAAACATCAAAATCAAAAAAATCGAGAAACAAAAAGGTGATGTAAAAGATACATTATCTAATACAGAAAAAGCCCGAAATGATTTTAATTATAAACCGATGTTTGAAATTGAAGAAGGATTAAGACTTGAGGCAGAATGGATTCGCAATAATTTAGATATATTGATTACTTAAATGATTAAGGTGTATTTAGATAAAAATATTAAGACGTCAACATTTCTATTATTACTTTTACTTGTAATACCTATCTGTGTTTTTTTGGCTCTCTTAAAGATTTTGTATCTGGCTATTTTTTTGGGTGTTATTGTTGTAAGTTTCATTTTAACCGCCATTTTTTTAAAGCCCTTTTTTGGTGTTTTATTACTCTTCGCAATGTTCCCATTCAAATTAGAGATTCCTGTTGGAACCACATTTATCTCGAGTAATGAAATTTTAGTTTGTTATATATTACTCGTGATGTTTATTCAAAGACTGTTTCTTGGAGTTAAGCTTCCCAAACTTACAAAATATCATATTTTATTTCTTATCTTTGTTGGCTTCATAGCACTTTCTATTTTTCAATCGGTTGATAAGGAGGAAACAGTAAAAGGTATATTCAGATACATAGGTTATTTATTAATGTTTTCTATTGTGATAAGATATGCGGATAGCATTCAAAAAATAAAAGCGCTATTAATAACATTAATCGTTGTCCATTTAGGACTGTCTTTGTATGGATTTTATCAGGTAAAAACGATTAGGGTATTCGAATGGTTTGGGACAAATATCTTTAGATTGAGGGCTGTTTATGATAATCCCAATAATTTTGTTGTTGCCTTAGAATATCTCATTCCTATTACAATTGGACTCTATTGGGGTAAAGTGATTAAAAAAAGATTTTTGGCTTATTTGATTTTAGG
>Ga0315285_10003797_pt1 | contig 15713 bp, 15 predicted proteins | sample YL17G09_36_MG_FD_203698 | JGI IMG/M metagenome (GOLD analysis project Ga0315285, IMG submission 203698) | Sediment microbial communities from Yellowstone Lake, YNP, Wyoming, USA - YL17G09_36 | ecosystem: Environmental > Aquatic > Freshwater > Lake > Sediment | place: USA: Wyoming | collected...
GCAGGTAATAGGGGCTACCACGGTTGATGAATACCGCAAGTATATCGAGAAGGACGCAGCGCTCGAGCGCCGTTTTCAGCCGGTGATGATCAATGAGCCGTCCCAGGAATTGACCATCGAGATATTAAAGGGCATCCGCGACGGTTACGAGGCGCACCACCACGTCAAGATCCCCGATGCCGCGATCTCTGCCGCGGTCTCGCTATCCAACCGCTATATTTCCGACCGCTTCCTGCCGGACAAGGCCATAGACGTGATGGATGAGGCGGCCGCCAAAGTTCGCCTGCGGCTCATCTCTCCTCCCCGGGAAATAAAAGAGGCGCAAAAGGCCCTGGCTAATGCCAAAAAGGAAAAGGAAGAAGCCACCGTCAACCAGAAATTCGAGAAGGCCGCCGCCCTGCGCGACCAGGTCGCCGACCTTGAGAAAAAGATCAAGGAACTCGATGATAAATGGAAGTTGGAGCGCAGCAAGGGTGAATCCCAGGCGGTGGTGACCGAGGACGATATCGCCGAAGTGGTGGCGGATTGGACCAGCATCCCGGTGGTCAAGCTGACCACCGCCGAGACCGAGAAATTGCTCAAGATGGAAGAGACCCTGCACAAGAGAGTCATCGGCCAGAACGAGGCCATCAACGCCATCGCCCAGGCCATCCGCCGCGGAAGGGCGGGGCTCAAGGCCCCCGAGCGGCCGGTGGGCTCCTTTATCTTCGCCGGTCCTACCGGGGTGGGGAAGACCGAAGTGGCCCGCCGCCTGGCGGAGTTCATGTTCGGCACCATGGATGCCATGGTCCGCGTCGACATGTCGGAGTACATGGAGAAGCACACGGTCTCGCGCCTGATCGGAGCGCCTCCCGGGTATGTGGGATACGAGGAAGGGGGCACCTTGACCGAGGCGGTGCGCCGCAAGCCCTATTCGGTGATACTTTTTGACGAGATCGAGAAGGCGCATCCCGACGTTTTCAATATCCTCCTCCAGATACTGGAGGACGGCCGGCTCACCGATTCCAAGGGCCACGTGGTGGATTTTAAGAACACGGTGGTCATCATGACCACCAATGTCGGCCAACGCATGATCGTCCAGCAGGGGGCTCTCGGCTTTATGGCCCGGGCCGATCGCGAGGCCAGCTACGAGCAGATGAAGACCACGGTGATGGACGAGATGAAGCGGGAGTTCCGCCCGGAATTCCTGAACCGCGTGGACGAGATCATCGTTTTCCATCCCTTGACCGATGAGGAACTAAAAAAGATCGCAGCTCTCATGATCTCCGATGTGCAGAAACAGGTGGAGATACAGGAGATGAGGCTTATCGCCGGGGAAGATGTGCAGGCGCTCATCGTCAAGGAAGGTTATGAGCCCAAGTACGGGGCGCGGCCTTTGCGCCGCGCGGTCCAGAGGTTTATCGAGAACCCCTTAAGCAATGAAATGCTGGAGGGCAAGTTCAAGGCGGGCGACGAGATCACCGCCAAAGCCGTGGAGGGCAAGCTGGTCTTTGAGAAGACCGGGAAAGTCGAGATCAAGAACAAGACCATCGAGACCCCGGGCAAACTGGAGACGCCTCCACCCCAAAAAGAAACCGCGGTCAAGGAAGTCGGCGGGGAAGAAAGAGAAAAACGGGGGCGGAAGAAAAGCAAGTAACTTAATTGACCAGGGCCTCGATCTGAAGCATCATTTTTTTAGCCCAGAATAAAACCAATAGATCGCCCTGGTAATAGGCCTCTAAATATTGTTCGATTTCCTGCTTATCCGCTGCTGGCTGGCCCAGCGGCTTCACTGCCCGATAAGGCGAGCCCTCCCTTAAGAACATCCTTTCTATGGCCTGGGGTAAAACATCTATGGGAGTTGTCCCTTCACGCCCATGAACTTGCAGGATCGGAAGCCTAAGGTCCAGTAGCTCCTCTCTGGAAAGATAGGTTATTTCCCGGCGTATCCAGCGGTTGGAATCATCCCGCTCCGCTTCGGGGTCGAGAGGCGTAAAATTCAGGCTGACCCGCGGTTTTTCCCCTTCATAATCGGAAACAGAGATGTTGATGAGCCGTTCCACCAGCGGGTCCTTAAAGACCAGGCCGTAAGAGAGGCTGCCATTGGTCGCATGGCGGAAGGAAAAGAATATCCCGTCCTTATCCTGCCGTAACACGGAATATTCCCGGTTGCGGATATGCATGGTTTCCAGGTATATACGGCTGGCGAAGTCACAATTCAAATATTTCAATTCACCCTGCGGATCAAAGAAGAAGCTCACCGCCAGCTGCGGAGGAGGGGAAAAAGCGGAATAGATGAATTCTTCGACCGGGGGAAGTGCCGGCAATCGTCCGGCAAAGCGCTCAACGATCTTAGGCAATAACTTCAATTCCTGGGCATATATTGTTTTAGGGTCACGATCGGCGAGCATGATTTGATAGGCTTCCCCCAAGGGATTGGTTCTTCTTTCGATGAGGAATTGCCTGGCCTGCTCCGGGGACAGGAGCACTTTGATCTGAGTTAGGTTACAGGCGGAATTGTATACTGGATGTAGGGCGCCTTTCAGCACCGCTTCATAATGGATCCGGCTGGTCGATAAAAAACGTGTCAATCTTGCTAAAGGAGCAGGATTTCTGGGGAGGCTTCCCTGGTCTAATCTTTCGCAGTTAATGGCAGCTAATCTCAGCATATGGTGATCTTGTCCCTCTATATATAATATCGTCAAAAACCGGGCAGAATTTCAGTCGGTATGCTAAAATATTCTCATGGAAGGGTATAATGCATCCGAGCTGGAGCCCCGCTGGCAATCTGAATGGGAGAAGGACCAATTGTTCCTGACCACCGCTCAACCCAAAGGCCCCAAATATTATGACCTGGTGATGTTCCCTTATCCTTCCGGCAACCTGCACATGGGCCATGTGCGCAACTATGCCATCGGCGATGTGATCGCCCGCTACAAGAGAATGCAGGGCTTCTCGGTCCTGCACCCCATTGGCTGGGACGCTTTCGGCATGCCGGCCGAGAACGCCGCCATCAAGAACTTAACCCACCCTGAGCCCTGGACCGATAAGTGCATCGAGCGCATGAAAGAACAATTAAAACGGTTGGGCATCTCCTACGATTGGAGCCGGGAAGTCAATACCTGCAAACCTGATTATTATCGGTGGACCCAGTGGATGTTCCTGCTCATGTACGAGAGAGGATTGGCCTACCGAAAGCGCGCCCTGGTCAACTGGTGCCCCAAGTGCGAAACGGTCTTGGCCAACGAGCAGGTACTCAAAGAGGATAAATGCTGGCGCTGCGAGACCTTAGTCGAGGAGAAGGAATTAGAACAGTGGTTCTTTAAGATCACGGAATATTCCGATCGGCTTTTAAACGATCTCGAAAAACTGCCGGGCACTTCGACTTCGCTCAGTGCAGGCTGGCCCGAACCGGTCAAGATCATGCAGCGCAATTGGATAGGGAAGTCGGAGGGAGTGGAGATCAAATTTCGAATTACGAATGGCGAATTGGTTATTTATACTACGCGGCCGGACACGTTATACGGCGTGACCTACATGGTTTTGGCGCCGGAGCATCCTTTAGCTCTGGAACTTTCCAAGGGAACACCGCAGGAGAAAACGGTCCGGGAATATATCGAGAAAGTAAAACATGAGTCCACCCACGAGCGCTCCATGAAGGCCGCCAAGGACGGGGTGTTCTCCGGAGGTTTCGCTATAAATCCCGCCAACAACGATACCGTTCCCATCTGGATCGCCGATTACGTGCTGATGGAATACGGGACCGGCGCGGTGATGGCGGTACCCGCCCACGATGAAAGGGACTTTGCCTTTGCCAAGCAGAATAACCTGCCGATCAAACAAGCCGAACCTTATACCGGCGATCTCGGAGAGAAAAAGACCAACTATAAACTGCGTGACTGGCTGGTTTCCCGACAAAGGTATTGGGGTGCGCCGATACCTATCATCTATTGCGACAAGTGCGGAACAGTACCGGTGCGCAAGGAAGACCTGCCGGTGCTTTTGCCTACCGATGTCAAGTTCAAGGGAGAGGGGGCCTCGCCGCTCACCACTTCCAAGAGTTTCTTGAAGGCCAAATGCCCCAAGTGCGGAGGGGAGGGCAGGCGAGAGACCGATACGCTGGACACTTTCAATTGCTCTTCCTGGTATTTTTTCCGCTACTGCGACCCGCATAACGATAATATGCCTTTTGATCCCGGCGCGGCAAAAACGTGGATGCCGGTCGATCAATACATCGGCGGTATAGAGCACGCCATCCTCCATCTCTTATATTCCCGCTTCTTCACCAAAGTCCTGTTCGATGCCGGCTGGACCTCAGCCGATGAGCCCTTCACCAATCTCTTAACCCAGGGCATGGTGATAAAAGACGGCGCCAAGATGAGCAAGTCCAAAGGCAATGTGGTCGATCCTGATTATATCGTTGAGAAATACGGAGCGGATACCGCGCGTTTGTTCATCCTGTTCGCTTCACCTCCAGAGCGGGAACTCGAATGGTCGGATGCGGGGGTGGAGGGATGCTATCGCTTTTTGGGTAGAGTGTGGCGCCTGGTTTCCGATAATGCCGAATTCCTAATTCCTAATGCCGAATTAATGAGCGATAATTCCAAATTAACAAGAAAAACACATCAATTCATTAAGGGCGTCACTGAAGATGTCGAAAAGTTCTCATTCAACACCGCCATTGCAAAAATGATGGAATTTACTAATCTGTTATATGAATATAAAGATGATAAATCCTTAATTAGGCATTCGGCATTCGGCATTAGGCATTTATTGCTCCTTCTTAGTCCTTTTGCTCCCCATTTGGCGGAGGAACTCTGGCATCAGCTGGGGAATAAGGAATCCATAACAAAACAGCCCTGGCCCAAGTTTGATCCGGCTTTGATAGCGGAAGAAGAGATCGTGATCCCCATCCAGGTTAATGGGAAGTTAAGAGATACGATCACGGTTTCGGCGGGTGCCGGCGAAGAGGAGATCAAACGGAAAGCCCGGGAGAATGAGAAAGTTATAAACTTCACCGCCGGCAAACAGATCGTCAAGATCATCTATATTTCCAAAAAACTGATCAATATCGTGGTTAAATAGTTCAAGTGAAGGAAAAAATCGAGGCGCTCCTGCCCCAGGTCCGCCGCCCCGCCCGCTATCTTGGAAACGAGCTCAACTCCATAAAAAAGGATTGGGACTCGGTTAAGCTCAGGGTAGCGCTCGGCTATCCCGATCTCTATGAGGTCGGCATGTCGAACCTGGGCATCCAGATCCTCTACCATATATTGAATTTACGGGAAGATGTCCTGGCGGAGAGGGTCTTTGCTCCCGCGCAAGATTTGGCTGAGCAGCTGCGGACCAACCAGATCCCGCTTTTTTCTCTTGAATCCTGGACGCCCATCAACCAGTTCGATCTGCTGGGATTCTCTTTGGGGCATGAGCTTATCTATACCAATCTGCTGGAAATGCTGCATCTGTCGGGCATCCCTTTTTACTCCAAAGACCGCGGAGAAGATCATCCGCTGATTTTCGCTGGAGGACCCAGCGTTTTTAACCCGGCGCCGATCGAGGAATTCATCGATTTCTTTGTGGTGGGGGAGGGGGAGGAGGTAGTGGTGGAGATCATAGAGTTGTTAAGAACACAGAGCACGGCGGACAGAACACAGAAACTAGAGAAGTTGGCGCAGATACCCGGCATCTACGTTCCCTCGATCGGGAATAAGACAACCAAACGGTATGTAAAAGATTTCAATAATACCCCATACCCCACCAAGCCGATCGTTCCCTACCTCGAGGTCATCCACGACCGCGCCATGGTGGAGGTGATGCGGGGCTGCCAGCATTTCTGCAAGTTCTGCAACGCCTGCCTGCATTACTGGCCGGTGCGGGAGAAAAAGCCGGAAAAAGTAATGGAGCTCGCCGAAGAAATATTGAAGAACACGGGATACGAAGAGCTCTCGCTCATCTCCCTCAGCAGCTCCGATTACTCGGAGATCGAATCGGTGGCCCGCCGCCTGGCGCAGAAACTGGAGAAGAAAAAGATCAATCTTGCCCTGCCTTCCTTAAGATTGGACAGCCTGGGGCTGAAGCTGGCTAAAGAGATCCAAAGGGTGCGCCCCACCTCGGTCACGGTGGCGCCCGAAGCCGGCACCCAGCGGTTGCGCGACGTGATCGGCAAAAAGCTCAGCGAAAAAGATATCCTGGACGGCTCGCAGGCGGCCTTCTCCGAAGGGGTGAGCAATTTAAAGCTTTACTATATGATAGGTTTGCCTACCGAGACCGAAGAGGACCTGCAGGGAATAGTCGAGCTCACCCAAAAGATAGGGGAGATCGGCCGGGGCTTTACCCAGCGCTCCCATGTCACCGCCTCGGTCTCCACTTTTATCCCCAAACCCCACACTCCTTTCGAGCGGGAGCGGCAGATAGGGCTCCCAGAGATCGTTGAAAAACAAAAGTTCCTTAAAAAGTATTTGCGGGGGAGGGGACTGGAACTGCGCTGGCATGACGCCAAGACCTCAATTTTAGAAGGGGTTTTCTCCCGCGGGGATCGTCGGCTGGCCAAGGTGATCATACGCGCCTGGGAGCTGGGGGCGCGGTTCGACGCCTGGACGGAGCATTTTAAGTTCGAACTATGGGAGCAGGCGTTCTTAGAATGCGGAGTAAGCAGTGAGGAGTATTTGAGGGAGAGGGATAAAGATGAGGAGATGCCGTGGGGCAAGATTTCTGTAAAGTAAAGATCAGGTATACGAAAGGTGAGGAGATAAAGTTCATCTCTCACCTGGACCATATGCGGGTTTTGGAGCGCGCCCTGCGCCGGGCCGAGCTGCCTATTGCTTATTCCCAGGGCTTTAATCCCCGCCCCAAGATCGCCTATCTGACCCGGGCCCTCAAGGTGGGGGAGACCTCGGAGGCCTGCGAGGCGGAGCTTACTTTTGAAGGGTGGATCAAGCCCGATATTGTCAAAACGGCCTTAAATCAGGTGTTTCCCTCCGGATTCGCCATTCTTGACGCTTCATTCAATTTATAGTATAATATTAAAATCATGTATGCTGTAATAGAAACCGGCAGCAAGCAATATAAGGTGAACCAGGGGGATATTATCGAAGTGGAGCTTCTGGGCCTCGCGCCTGAGGCGACCGTAAAGTTCGATAAGGTCCTCCTAATCTCTTCTGACGACAAGATCGAGGTCGGCACTCCCTATGTCGCGGGCGCCAAGGTCTCGGGCAAGGTGCTCAAAGACTTCAAATCCGACAAGGTAACCACCTTCAAATACAAGAACAAGATCAATTATCACCGCACCAAGGGGCACCGCCAGCCCTTAACCCAGGTTGAGATCCAAGAGGTGAGCTTCTAATGGCTCATAAGAAGGCCGGCAGTACCTCCCGCAACGGCAGAGACAGCAACTCCCAGAGGTTGGGGGTCAAGGCCTTTGCCGGACAGGTGATCCCGTCCGGTTCCATCATCATCAGACAAAAGGGCACCCGCTTTTTCCCCGGAGCCAATGTGGACATGGGCAAGGATTTTACCCTCTTTGCCACCGCCACCGGCAAGGTGGAGTTCGGCCCGGGCCGAAAAGTATCCATTTTACCTTCCGCTTAGTTTCTGCTAGAATTGCCGCAAATGACCAAATACGCCACAATTGTCATAAAAATCGGCTCTTCCACCTTGACCACCAAAGAAGGCAAGCTGGATATCGCCAATTTGACCCGCCTGGCCTCCGAGATGGCGGATGAGCTCAAAAGCAACGGTAAAAAGATAGTTATCACCACTTCCGGCGCCATTGTGACCGGAGCGGAGAAGCTGGGGCTGCGGGGAAAACTTAAGTCCATTCCCGAAAAGCAGGCCGCGGCGGCAGTGGGCCAATCCGCCCTGATGCGGCAGTACGAAAAGGCCTTTGAGATATTCGGCCTTCCCGTGGCGCAGGTGCTTTTGACGCGCGAAGAGGTAAGCGACGAGCAAAAGCGCATCAACGCCTATCATACCTTCAAGACCCTGCTCGAGCTCAACGTAGTTCCCATTGTCAATGAGAACGATACCGTGGCGGTGGAGGAGATCAAGGTGGGGGACAACGACCGGCTCTCGGCCTATGTGGCGGAGCTCATCAAGGCCGATCTTTTGATCCTGCTTTCGGATATCGACGGCTTTTATCTCAAAAGCCAAAGCGATATACCTTTTAAGGTGGAGGAGATCACCGAGATCACCGAAGAGATCCGGACGGCGGCGGGGCATCCCTCGACCCAGCTGGGCACCGGCGGGATGATCACCAAGCTTCAGGCGGTGGAGATCTGCTCTCCGGCCGGCATCACTGTCGTGATCGCCGATGGGCGTGAAAAAGGTGTGCTCTCCAAGATCTTAGCCGGAGAAAAAGTCGGTACCATCTTCCATCCGCAGGGCGAGAAGCATAAAGGCGGCAAAGTATGAACGAAGTCATTGAAAAAGCCAAAGCTGCCAAGCTGGCCTCGCGAAAATTGGCGCTCATTCCTTCCAAAGTGAAAAACTACGCCCTGGAAAGAATGGCCGAGGCGCTCAATAAGGAAGCCAAAGCCATCTTGGACGCCAATTCCGTGGACCTCGAAGCCGCGCAGAAAAAAGACCTGTCCAGATCAATAATCGACCGGCTCTCCCTCGACGGCCAGCGCATCAAGGGGATGATCGATGGGCTCTATCTGGTTAAGAACCTGGCCGACCCCATCGGTGAAACCCTTGCCGAGTGGAGAAGGCCCAACGGGCTAAAGATCAAGAAAGTCCGCGTTCCGCTGGGCGTCATCGGCATCATCTACGAAGCCCGGCCAAATGTGACAGTCGATTCGGTGGCGCTTTGCTTAAAATCCGGCAATTCCGTGGTTCTGCGGGGTGGTTCCGACGCCATCAACTCCAACATCATGCTGACCAAAGTAATAAGGGAAGCCGCTTATAATGCCGGCATCCCCGACGGCTCAATTCAATTGATTGAAGATACCTCCCGCATTGCCGCGGAGGACCTGATGGGTTTGAGGGAATATCTGGATGTTCTAATTCCTCGCGGAGGGAAAGGTTTAATTCAAACCGTGATAAGCAAATCCAAAGTTCCCACTATCGAGACCGGGGAAGGAAATTGCCACGCCTATGTTGAAAAGACCGCCGATCTTAAAATGGCGGTCGAGGTGGTCGTCAATGCCAAATGCCAGCGGCCTTCGGTCTGCAATGCTATCGAAACCTTGCTGGTAGATGAAGCTATCGCGGACAAATTCCTGCCGGTAATCTTCAAACGCTTGACCGACGCGGGGGTGGAGCTGCGCGGCGATCAGAAGGTGCGCGCCATCGATCCCTCGGTTAAACTAGCCACGGAAGAAGATTGGAAGACCGAATTTTTATCCTTGATCCTGGCGGTCAAGGTCGTAAGTGGGGTGGAGGAGGCGGTGGAGCATATTAATAAATATGGCACCAAGCATTCCGAGACCATAATTACTAAAGACAAAAAAGCCGGCCAATATTTTACTGACAACGTGGATGCGGCGGCGGTGTATACCAATGCTTCCACCCGCTTTACCGATGGGGGAGAATTCGGCTTCGGCGCCGAGATCGGCATCTCCACGCAAAAATTGCACGCCCGCGGTCCAATGGGGCTTAATGAGCTTACCTCTTACAAATACGTGGTCCACGGCTCCGGACAGATCCGCACATGAAGCGCATCGGGATCCTGGGCGGGACTTTTAATCCCGTACACAAAGGTCACTTGGCCCTGGCCGCCGCCGCCAAGGAGCAATTTGTCCTCAATGAGATCGTCTTTGTCCCCTCGGGCCGTCCGCCCCACAAGCAGCCGGGAGAAGTGGTTGAAGGCGAACACCGCTTTGAGATGCTGCGCCTGGCCATCAAGGGCTTTCCCAAATATTTCATCTCCCGAGTGGAGCTGGACCGCGAGGGTTATTCCTACGCCATAGATACCTTCACCATATTAAGGAAGGAATTCGGGCCGCGCTCCAAGATGTTCTATATCATGGGGCTGGATTCCATAAACGAACTGCTTTCCTGGAAAAAACCATTAGAGCTTTTCAAGCTCTGCGAATTCATAGTGGGGACCCGGCCGGGAAGCCGTATCCGCACCTTCAAGCGGCTGGTCAAGTTCCCGCCCTTGCAAAAAGAAGTGGATAAAATCCACTTGATGGAGATCCGGGAAGATATTTCCGCCTCGGAGATCAGAAAGAGATTGAAAGAGGGCAAGCCGGTCAAGCACTGGCTGACGCCCGCCGTCTTTAAGTACATCAAGGAACACGATCTTTACCAATGATACCGCAGGCTGAGATCACGATACTCCCCAACGGATCAAAGGTCATAACCGAGAACATCCCCTCACTGCGCTCCGCGGCGCTGGGGGTGATGGTGGGGGCGGGGTCGGGGGACGAACTGCCGGATGAGGCCGGGCTTACCCATTTTATCGAGCATATGGCCTTTAAGGGCACGGGTAAACGCACCGCCTTTCAGATCGCGGAAAGCATCGACGCGGTAGGCGGCAAGATCAACGCCTATACCGGCAAGGAATACACGGTTTACTACTCGGTGGTGCTGGATCGGCACCTGGATATCGCCGCCGATGTGCTGTCCGATATCTTCCTAAATCCACTGCTGCGTACCGAGGATATCGAGATGGAGAAGGGCGTGGTGCTCGAAGAGATCAATATGTATGAAGATACCCCGGATGAGCTCATCCACGATCTTTTCGCCGAGACCATCCTGCATAACCATCCCCTGGGCCGGCCCACGCTGGGCAGCAAGGCCAGTGTCAGCGGATTCAAACGCGATTCCTTTCTCAAATACCGCTCGCGCCTATATCAGCCCGATAACTTGATCGTGGCGGCGGCGGGCAATCTCGAACATCAAAAGGTGGTGGACCTCTGCCAGTCTTTCTTTTCCGGATTTTCCGGAGCGATGAACAAGCCCGGCCTGCCCCAGCCGGTCATAAAGTCCGAGATCAAGCTTAAGACCAAAAAAACCGAGCAGACCCACCTTTGCCTGGGGGTCCGCGGCCCTTCCCAGACCTCGGAAGACCGCTATTCCTTTACCGTGATGGATACTATCCTGGGCGGTTCCATGAGCTCGCGGCTTTTCCAGGAGGTGAGGGAAAAGCGAGGCTTGGCTTACGCTATTTTTTCGACCGGCATGCCCTTCCGCGATTTCGGTATCTTTTATGCCTACGCCGGTTGTGATAAAAAGAATCTGGGACAAGTGGTGGAGCTCATCCTGAACCAGTTTAAGCTTATGAAGTCCGAGGGGATAACGGATAAAGAATTGGAGCGCGGCAAGGAGCATCTCAAGGGAAACCTGGTCTTGGGCATGGAATCGTCCCCCTCCCGGATGAACTGGCTGGCCAAATCTTATTTTTATTACGGCCGGGTGATGACGGTGGAGGAAGTGTTCGAGAAGATCGACCGGGTCACCCAGGCGGACATCATCAAGCTGGCCAACGACTATTTAAAGAACGAATATCTCACCCTCACCGTTATCGGGGATCTCGACAAATTACCCATCGACCGACTTGTGATATAATATAAATATGATCAAGGTCCAGGTCAAAAGATTGCTGCATGGGGAAGGCTTACCCCTGCCCAAATACATGTCCGACCATGCCGCCGGCATGGACCTCTATGCTGCGGTGAACCCGGAGGTCATTATCCCGCCGGGGGAGTGGAAGCTGGTTCCCACCGGGATCGCTATCGCCTTGCCGGAGGGTTACGAAGCCCAAGTGCGCCCTCGGTCGGGCTTGGCTTTGAAACAGGGAGTGTCCATTCTAAATACTCCTGGAACGGTGGATGCCGATTACCGCGGGGAGGTGGGGGTCATCCTCATGAACCACAGCAAGCAGGATCTTATCATCAAACGCGGGGACCGCATCGCGCAAATGATCATCAATGAGGTGGTCCGGATCGATTTTGAGCAGGTCACCGAGCTTCCCGAGACCGTCCGCGGGGCGGGGGGCTTCGGCCATACGGGGGTTAAACATGGCAAAAATTAAAGTGATCGTGAACGGCGCCAAAGGGAAAATGGGGCAGGAAACCGTGAAAGCCGTACAAAAGGAGGCCGATCTGGCGCTGGTGGCGCAGACCGACCTGGGGGATAACCTGGGGGAAGCCATCAAGAAGAACCAGGCCGAAGTGGTGGTGGATTTTACGGAGCCGAACGCGGTGATGGACAATCTCCACGCCATTTTGGAATCCGGCGCGCATGCGGTGGTGGGCACCACCGGCATCACCAAGGATGACCTTTTGATCATCGAAAAACTGTGCGAGAAGAACCAGGTCAACTGCCTGGTGGCGCCCAACTTTGCCATTGGCGCGGTGCTGATGATGCAATTCGCCCGGGAAGCGGCCAAGCACTTATCCCACGCGGAGATCATTGAGATGCACAACCCGGAGAAAAAAGACCAGCCCTCCGGCACCTCGCTCAAGACCGCCGAGATGATGCGGGAGGCCATGGGGGAGAACGCCGACATTCCTATCCACTCAGTGCGCCTGCCGGGGCTGGTGGCCCATCAGGAAGTGATATTAGGCGGGGTGGGGCAGACCTTAAGCATCCGGCACGATTCCCTCTCGCGGGAATCATTCATGCCAGGGGTGATCCTGGCCATCCGCAAGATCAAAAAGATCAAAGGTTTGGTTTACGGCCTAGAAAACATCCTGTGAAGTCCACCCAAATCATCCGGCCCATCTATCGTGATACCGACGCCGAGGGCGTGGTCTATTACGCCAATTACCTGGGCTACTTTGAACAGGGCCGCACGGAATTCATTCGTGGGTTAGGCATCTCACTTAAGGAATACAGGCAAAAGGGGATCGTCTTCGCGGTGGAGCATGTGGACTGCAATTACAACGCGCCCACTTTTTATGACGATGAACTGATCATTGAAACTGAAGTAGAGAAGAGCACAGGCGCCCGCCTGATCTTCTTCCAGCGGGTTCTCCGTGACAACCAGCCGCTGGTCACCGCGCGCATCACGCTTTTTGCGCTCGATATCAAGACCTTTCGCCCGCTGCGCATCCCTTTGGAGCTGCTTGAGAAATTAAATGCCAAAGATACAGATACTGCCCAGTGACCTCATAGATAAGATCGCCGCCGGGGAAGTGGTGGAACGGCCCGCTTCGGTGGTCAAAGAGCTGGTAGAGAACTCGATCGATGCCGGAGCCCGCCACATTTCAATCGAAGTAAAGGGGGCGGGGAAAAAGCTCATGGCGGTTGCGGACGACGGATCCGGCCTGACCGAGGAAGATATCAAACTGGCCTTGCTCAGGCATTCCACCTCCAAGATCTCCTCCCTTGACGATCTGTTCAACATCCAAACCCTGGGCTTCCGCGGAGAAGCCCTGCCTTCGATCGCCAGCGTATCCAAAATGAAGATAGAGAGGAACGGCAGCGGGAAGGGGGTAACCGTAAAGGTCTCCGATCTTTTCCAAAATATCCCGGCGCGCCTGAAGTTCTTAAAAAGCGACAGCACCGAGGTGGGGCACATCACCGATCTGGTCTCGCGTTTTATCCTCTCACATCCGGAGATCGCCTTTAAGCTCACGCTCGACGATCGCGAGGTCTTCTCCTCCCCGGGAGCCGGGAAATTGGAAGAAGCGGCGCTGGCGGTCTACGGGCTGGATCTGACCAAAGACCTTCTGCCGGTTGAAAATGAAATGGTCAAGGGCCTGGTTTCCCGGCCCAATATCAGCCGGGTCGACAGGAATCTGGAGTCATTTTTCGTCAACGGCCGTTACGTCAAGAATTTTCTTCTCGGCCGAGCCGTGGAAGATGCTTATCGTACTCTTATCCCGCTCAACCGCTATCCGGTCGCGATCCTCTTTCTCTCGGTGCCGCCCGCGGAGGTGGATGTCAATGTGCATCCTACTAAACGAGAAGTTAAATTCTTAAAAACGCAGGAAGTTACGGGAGCGGTTTATCATGCGGTCAAGGAAGCGCTGGCTTTTGTAATAAAAGAGCCCGAGAATAAATTCTCGGTCCCAATAATTCAACAGAATCAAAAAGAGGAACCGCGAATTTATTCGCAGGTTCCTATTAATAATGAATTGGAACTTCTGGTTTCTGATGTTCAGACCCTCATCCCGGTCCATCAATTCCAGGACACCTACATTATAACGACGGATGGAGTGGACTTGATACTCGTGGACCAGCATGCCGCACATGAGAGGATACTCTTTGATCGTTTGCAGTCCAGGCCTGCGGGAGAAAAGCATTCTCAGAGCCTGCTGATACCGGAAAACCTAGAGTTTACCCAGCAGGAAGCCCTTTTGCTTAAAGCAAACCTGGATTTTCTGGCAGGCCTGGGATTTGAGATCGAAGAATTCGGAGGAAATTCTTTCCTCATCCGATCGGTCCCACAAGTGATAACCCGGGTTCCGCCCCGCGAGGTCCTTTCAGATATTCTGACCGAACTTTCTGATTCGGCCCTTAAGGATAAGCAAACCGCCATTTTAAAGCTTATGGCCTGTCACGGCGCGGTGAAGGCCGGAGACCGGCTCTCAGTCGATGAGATGAACGGCCTGCTGCGCGATCTCTATAAGACCACCAATCCATTAACTTGCCCCCACGGCCGCCCCACTATGGTAAAATTGACCCAAGCTGACCTTGAAAAAATGTTCGGCAGGAGGAAATAAGATGAAAAAGCTGTCCTTGGCCCTATTGGTTATGATCTTTCTAAGTGGAATGGCGGTGGCCCAGAACCGGGGGATGTTCGGCGATCTTGATGGTTATTTGATGCTGACCTCGGAAGACGACCTGGTGGATATGGACCCCACCACGGTCAAGACCGAGCTGCAAATCTACAAGGATTTCACCTGGGGTTCGCTTAAGGTCGAACCTTATTACTACTATAAGAACGATTCGCTTTATGCCAGTAATTCCTATTACATCTTGAACGAGAACATGGTGGGGTTGGATTTTATCGTGCAGGAGGGATCTTTGGAGAAGGTCACCCTGGGCGCCGGGTATAAATACCGCATCAAGACCTTCGGTAGCAACGATTCGCTCCTGGTCACCAGAATGAGGCTGGATTTCTAGTGGAAGAGTCGAAGGATACAAAGAAGAACGTTATCTGGCTGGGATTGACCAGCCTGCTGTCCGATGTTTCTTCCGAAATGATCATGGCCCTGCTGCCGCTCTTTTTAGTGGACCTTGGCGCTTCCCGTTCGCTGGTGGGGTTGATAGAGGGGGTGGCCGAGGCGACCGCCAGCGTCTTTAAGGCGCTCTCCGGCTGGATCTCGGACCGCTTGCAGGCCCGCAAGGGGTTGGTGGTGGTGGGCTACACTCTTTCCACCGCGGTCAAACCCTTCATTGCCCTGGCCAATACCTGGTATCAGGTTCTGGCGGTGAGGTTTGTTGATAGGATAGGAAAAGGTGTGCGCAATGCCCCCCGGGATGCCCTGATCGCCGATTCGGTAGAAGAGAACGAGCGCGGCCGCTCTTTCGGCTTGCAGAGGGGCATGGATACTGCCGGGGCGGTAATCGGCACGCTTTTGGCTTCGGGTTTTCTGTATCTTTTTTCCAGATATACCTCTTTAACGGTCCTGGAGCAATATCGCACCATCTTCTGGATCTCGGTGATTCCCGGGATCTTGGCGGTGCTTACCGTGGCCGTTTTCGTGAAGGATGTGGCGGCCAAGAAGTTTGAAAAACAAGATATCAAGCTGGCCTGGGGGTCCCTGGATTCGGGCTTCCGCGCCTTTCTAATTGCTTCAGCGGTGTTTGAGCTTTCCAATTTCAGTTACGCCCTTTTCATC
>Ga0315285_10003799_pt1 | contig 15698 bp, 13 predicted proteins | sample YL17G09_36_MG_FD_203698 | JGI IMG/M metagenome (GOLD analysis project Ga0315285, IMG submission 203698) | Sediment microbial communities from Yellowstone Lake, YNP, Wyoming, USA - YL17G09_36 | ecosystem: Environmental > Aquatic > Freshwater > Lake > Sediment | place: USA: Wyoming | collected...
GTCGGCGGCCTGAAGGAAAAGCTGGTCGCCGCCCATCGCGCAAAGATGGACGCCGTTCTCATTCCTCTCGAGAACGAGGACGACCTGAGCGAGATAGCCCCGAAGATCCGCGGGGACATGGAGTTCATTCTCGTCCGAAACGTCGCCGAGGTCTTGGACCTTGTTCTTCTTCCCGCCAGGGCTGAAGGCGCTGACCGGCGCCGGCGCAGCAGACCGAAGAGAATCCGGGCCGCGCACCTGGGACCGGTGGCCTGCAGACCCCCAGCCGTTCGCCCCGGCGCGCGCCGCTAACGACGCGCGGCCCCCGTGAGGAAGTCGAGCGAATGGTGAACGCTCTGGACGCGTTGCGGTCCGCTTCCCTTTTTCTCGTACTCGGCACATGCGTACAGGCAATGAACCAAGCGGCGCGGGGAGAAGGATGAAGACCGGCAGGGAAGGAGTTCGGCAACGGCGGCGACCCGCGGCGGGCAGCGATGACAGAGCCGCTTCCTTGGACGCGGGTCGGAGCGGCCGCCGGGCTTCCAGAGAGAAGAGGAGCGAGGGCGTCACGGCGCGAGCGGGGCCCGCGCCGAGAGGCGATCTTGCACGGCCAAAGCCGAAAGGGCGGCGTCTTTGGCTGTTTCGGCTGGTCGCCGTGTTCGGCGCCCCTTTGCTGTTCGTCCTGGCGGTCGAACTCGGGCTGCGTTTGGGCGGGTACGGCTTTCCCACCTCCTTTACCCGCAAAGAGAAGGTCGACGGCGCTGTAGGAATCTTCGACAATCCCTGCTTCCTGTGGAAGTTCTTCGATCCCCTGGTGGCGCGCAAGCCGTCCCCTTTCGCGCTTGCGGCGCACAAGCCTGCGGGAGCGTACCGGATTTTCCTGCTGGGCTCTTCCGCGGCGATGGGGGACCCGAAGGAAGCCTACGGCATGGGACGCGTTCTTGAGGTTCTTCTGCGCGATCAGTACCCGGGCGTCGATTTCGAGGTCGTCAACGCTGCATGCGCGGCGATTAACTCGCACGTCGTCGTCTCCATTGCGGAAGCCTGCCGTCGTTTGGAGCCTGATCTCTTCCTCGTGTATATGGGCAACAACGAAGTGGTGGGGCCTTACGGCGCCGGCACGGTTTTCTCGCCGTTGGTTTCCAGCCGATCGCTGATTCGGGCCGCAATTGCGCTGAAGGCCTTTAGGACGTGGCAGCTGGTCGAGGAGTCGGTCGAGTCCTTCTCGTCGCGCAACAGGCGACCCGAGAGATGGCGCGGCATGGAGATGTTCCTGGAAGAGCGAGTGCGCGGGACCGATCCGCGGCTGCGGCGCATGTACGATCATCTCGAACGGAATCTGTCCGACATTTGCCGCCAAGGGGCGATCTCCGGAGCGCCGGTCATTGTGAGCACCGTGGGGGTCAACCTGAAGGACTCCCCTCCCTTCGGCTCCCTTCACAGGTCGGATCTCCTCGAAGAAGAGCTGCGGCAATGGGAGCAAGCCTACCAAGAAGGCGTCCGTTTCGAGGAAGAGGGGAATCGCGCCGAGGCGATTGGCCGTTACTTGAGAGCCGAGGGGATCGACCCGGAATACGCGGACCTGCAGTTTCGCCTCGGTCGTTGTCACTGGGAGCAAGGGAACTTCCAGGAGGCGCGCGAATGCTACCTGAAGGCGCGCGATCTGGACGCGTTGCGGTTTCGGGCCGACTCGCGCATCAACGAGATCATCCGCCGTGTCGCGAGCGACAAGGCGCGCGACGGCGTTTTCCTCGCGGACGCCGAGCAGGAGATTGCCGCGAGCAGCCCCTACGGGACGCCGGGGAAGGAACTGTTCTACGAGCACGTGCACCTGCGGCCTCTCGGGAACTACGTGGTCGCGCGGACGTTTCTCGATCGCGCGCACCCGATCGTACCGCACTGGGTGGCGGAGCGCCGTTCCTCGCGGCCGGCCTTGTCAATGGAGGAGTGCATGCGGCGTCTCGCCCTCACCCCGTGGGACCGCTACATGGTCCTGGAAGAGGAACTCGAGACGCGGTTGCGCCGGCCGCCATTCACCCAACAGCTCTACGCCGAGAAGCGGACGGCGGAGCTCTCGGCGGAGCTCGAGAACCTAAAGGCCCAGGCGCGCAGCGAGGAAGGGATTCGCGAGGCCCGCGAGATGTACGCGACCGCTCTTCGCGACTACAACTTCCACTGGTCTCTTCAAGACCGATACGCCCTCTTCCTGAGGCACTGCCTTGAAGATCTCCCCGGCGCGGAGAGGCAGTTGAGGGAACTCGCCCTCAAGTTGGACCACCCGTACGCCTACGTTCGACTCGCCCAAGTTCTCGACAACCAAGGGCGCCAGGAAGAGGCGATCCGGGTTCTAGAGCAGGCGCTCAAGATAGACCCCTTGCCCTACTCAGTCCACAACAACCTCGCCGTCGTGCTGGCTCGACAGAAGAAGTTTGGGGAAGCGATCGAGCACTACGAGACCGCGCTGGCGATCAACCCTTGGCTCGACGAAGTCCGCCAGGATCTCATTCAGATTCTCATGCAGGAAGGTCGTCTTCAGGAGGCTGAGGGGCATTGCAGGAAAGCGTTGGAGCTCGAACCGGAGGACGCCGCCGCCCACAAGACCCTCGCCCTTGTCCTGAGCCGACAGGGAAGGTACAAAGAAGCGGCCGAGCAGTACGAGAAGGCCGCGGCCATCGATCCTTCCCTCGACGGGGGGCACAGTGGGCTGGTCGACGCCCTGCTGGGAGAAGGACGCCTGGAGGAGGCGGAAGAGTTCGTACGAGCGATGCTCAAGATCGCGCCGGGAAATGCCCTCGCCCACAGCGATCTGGGCGAGGTTCTAATGCAGCGTGGAAGAGACCGCGAGGCGATGGAGCACTGCGGGAAAGCCCTGGAGATCGACCCCAATCTAGCCGAAGCCCACAACAACCTGGGGAATCTGCTGGCGTCGGCGGGCCGCCTCGAAGAGGCGGCGGAGCACTATGCAAAGGCCGCGGAAACCGCGCCCCCGTCCACGCCGGTCCAGACTGCGGCCCACAACAACCTCGCGCAGATCCTTCTCCAGAGAGGCGAGGTCGATCGGGCCATCGCGCACTATCAGAAAGCGCTTGAGATCAATCCGGATTTCGCGGTCGCTCATTACGGCCTCGGGCTCGCCTTCTCGCGTCAAGGCCGGACGGCGGAAGCCGTTGAGCGTTACAAGGAGGCCATTCAGATCGATCCGCAGTATGAATCGGCTCACTACAACCTGGGATGCGCTCTGATGCGCTTGGACGAGATAGACGGAGGGATCGAACACCTTCGCGAGACCGTGCGACTGAATCCCGGGCATGCCGACGCCCTTTTCGGTCTCGGCTTGGCCTACGAGCGCAAGGGCGCTGTCCCACAGGCCGTCGAATGGCTCGGCAAAGCGCTGGCCGCGGAACCCAAACACGCGCGAGCTCATCTCGAGCTCGGTGTGATCCTGAGGAAGCAGGGACAAGGGCAACAAGCGTTGCAGCACCTGCATCAAGCGATATCCTGCGCCGAGGAATCCGGCGATCTCGCGTTGGCCGCCGAGGCGCGCGAAATCGCGTCCCAGATCGGCAAGCCCTGACGGCGCGCCTGGGGTGCGCAGGCGGCAACCCGCCTGCCAAAGAGAACGAGGCAAGGTTCGGAATCCGTCGCAGGGGGAGAAAGCGGCGTCGGAAATCGTCGCGCATTCGCCGCCGGGCCGCGGAGTCCTTCTCGCGCCCGCTTCCTGAGACCGCGAAATCCGTTCTTGCCTCGGGCGCATTCTCCTTGTATCGTTTCCGGGAACGGCGAATACATGGGCCGGCGGCGTGGGTTGACTCGTCAAGGAGGCGGCGCATGAGAGTTCTCGTGATCGGCGGCGGCGGCCGCGAGCATGCGATGGCGTGGAAGATCGCTCGGTCGCCTCGCGTCAGCAAGGTGTACTGCGCGCCCGGAAATCCCGGCATCGCCCGGGTGGCCGAATGCGTGAACGTTCTGGTCGCGGGCGACTTCTCGGACGTCAAGCAGTGGGTTGCCGAGAACGGCATCGACCTGACTTTCGTGGGCCCTGAAGCGCCTTTGGTCGAAGGGATCGTGGACGCCTTCGAGGCGGACGGACTCAGGATCTTCGGCCCCGCCCAGGCGGCCGCGCGGATGGAAGGCAGCAAGATCTTCGCCAAGGACTTCATGGTGGAAGCGGGGATTCCGACGGCCGCGGCGCAGTGCTTCGAGGAAAGTGGGCCCGCCTTCGAGCGCCTGCGCGCGCTTGAGCCGCCTTACGTGGTCAAGGCGTTCGGCCTCGCGGCGGGCAAAGGCGCCATCGTCGCGCCGACGCTCGACGAGGCGGAGAAGGCCGTGCGCGACTGCCTCGAGAAACGGGTGTTCGGCGACGCCGGGCGCCGGATTCTGATCGAGGAGTTTCTCCAAGGCGAAGAAGCCTCGATGCTCGCCTTTACCGACGGTCAGACGGTTCTCCCCATGTCTTCGGCCCAGGATCACAAGCCGGTCTTCGACGGCGACCGAGGCCCCAACACGGGCGGCATGGGCGCCTACTCCCCCGCGCCGGTTGTGACGCCGGAACTGGAAAAGGAGATCGTCGAGACGATTCTCAAACGCGCCGTCGACGGTCTGCGGGAACGCGGCATCATCTACAAGGGAGTTCTCTACGCCGGTCTGATGATCGGCCCGGACTCCAAACCCCGGGTGGTCGAGTTCAACTGCCGCTTCGGCGATCCCGAGGCGCAGCCGCTCCTGCCGCGCCTGGAAACCGATCTCGTCGAGATCGCCGAGGCGATCGTCGAAGGCCGGTTGCGCGAAATCGAGCTCAAATGGAAAGACGACGCGGCCGTCTGCGTCGTCATGGCCTCGGGCGGCTATCCCGGCCCTTACGAAAAGGGCAAGCCGATCGCGGGTCTGGGCGAGATCCCCGACGACGGCAAGCACATCGTCTTCCACGCCGGCACGGCCGAGAAGGACGGCCGAATCGTCACTGCGGGCGGCCGGGTCCTCGGCGTGACCGCCCTTGCGCCGACGCTCGAGGAGGCCATTGCCGGCGCTTACGGAATGTGCGACGCCATCCACTTTGAGGGCGCCCACATGCGGCGGGATATCGGAGGAAAGGCCTTGAGCCGGTCGCGCGACTCCTCGTAGGCGGTTGCGTTCATGCCGCAGGGCGTCACCGTCTGTGGCTGAGTGTTCGCGTTGTCCTGTTGGCGCTCCTGGCAATCCTGCCCCTTGTCGCCATGGCGCTCTGCGCAGCGCGTTGTCGAGGGCGAGGACCCGCGCGAAAAACGTTGACGGCTTCTGGATGGGGAGCGGAGGATGCCGCTCGTCGGAGGAAGAAAGGGGCGGACCCATGGGGAGAGAAGCGGACCTGCAGCGATCTCTAGATGTCCTTCGTCGAGAGTTGCCGCATCTAGCCGAACGCTACGGCGTTCGTTCGCTGGGGGTATTCGGCTCCTACGTCCGCCGGGAAGAGAGCTCCACAAGCGACATGGACGTGCTGGTAGCATTCGAGACGGCCCCCAGCCTGCTCAGGTTCATCGAGTTGGAGAATCGCCTGACGGACCTGCTCGGCGTGAAGGTCGACCTGGTGATGAAGGACGCGCTGAAGCCCCGCATTGGCAAGCGCATTCTGAAGGAACTGGTGAGCGTATGACACCATCCAGGGACTGCGCGGACCATCTGGGCGACATTCTCGACGCCATCGAGAAGGCGGGGCGGTTCGCCCGGGGAATGACGCTTCAGCAGTTCGAGAACGACGAGAAGACGGCCTTCGCGGTTATCCGCGCATTGGAAATAATCGGGGAGTCGACGAAGAGGATCCCCAGCGACTTGCGAGACCGTTTCCCGAACGTACCGCGGCGGGAGATGGCCGCTATGGGCGACAATCTGATTCACGATTACTCCCGGGTGAACCTGGAGGTTGTTTGGAGAACGCTCAGCGAGGATCTGCCTCGCCTTGAGCAGAGCATCCGTCAGATCGTTGCCGGGATCGATGAATAGGAAGACCCCATATTGCCGCCGGTGTCCCGGTGAGATCGCCGAACGGGGAATGCCGACAGAGCGCGCCGCCCCGGGGCTTCCATCGCCTGAGCGGCCCAGGAGAGATCGCGATGAATCGACAGGAATTGCTTGCGCGCATATCTATTGACCCGAACATCTGCTTCGGGAAGCCTTGCATCCGGGGACACCGGCTCTGGGTTTCGCTTGTTCTGGACCTCTTGGCCGGCGGCATGACGCCGCAGGAGATCGTTCAGGAATACCCCGGCGTCGAGGAGGCAGACATATTGGCTTGCATCGCGTACGGCGCCGAAATGGCCAGAGAGCGTTACGTGGAACTGCCGCTGGAGAGCGACCGTTGAAGATCAAGCTGGACGAGAATGTTGGGCGGCGGGGCGCCGATCTCTTGCGGCAAGCCGGTCACGACGTCGAGACCGTCGCCAGTCAGGGCATGTGTTCGGCTTCGGACCGAGATCTCATTTTTGCCTGCCGCCGCGAAGGGAGAGCGCTTGTTGCCCTGGATCTTGACTTCGGCAATCCCTTGCTTTTCGACCCGTCCGAATTTGCGGGGATTGCCGTCCTGCGGCTCCCATCCGCTGCCGCTCTCGAGGATATGCTGAATGGAATCCGAACGTTGGTTGCCGGTCTCGATCAAGAAGACGTCACAGGGCGTCTCTGGATGATCCAGACAGGCCGGATTCGGAAATACCAACCTGATTGACCTGAAGGAGGAGCGCCATGGCCACACTTGCCCTCACAAACGCCGAAATCGAGACCATCACGAAGGGCCGGATCGCCAAGGGGACGATCCTCGTCCGCGACGGGAAGATTGCGTCCGTCGGAAAGAGCGTCCGCGTCCCAAGAAACGCGGAAGTCGTGGACGTGAAGGGGCGCCTCGTCACGCCGGGGCTGATCGAGGCGCATTCGCACGCCGGACTCGCCGAGGACGGCTTCCCCCGCGACGCCGACTACAACGAGATGACGGACCCAGTGACCCCCCACCTCATGGCCATCGACGGGTTCAAACCGACGGACCTCGCCATGCTCGAGGCGGCGGAAGCGGGCGTGACGACCATGTTTCTCACCCAGGGAAGCGCCAACGTCTTTTGCGGCATCGGCGCCATCGTGAAGACCTGGGGCACGTCCTTCTACGATCAGATCGTGAACCCCGCGGCCGGCATGAAACTGGCCACGGGCGAGAACCCCAAGCGCGTTTACGGCGAGAAGGGCAAGACCCCCGCCACGCGCATGGCCATCGCAGCCATCTTCCGCAAGACCTTCACCGAGGCGCGGACTTACATGGAAAAGAAGAAAGTTCACGCGCGGAAACGGAGCAAGAGCAAGGATCCCTTTGAAGTGGACATCAGGCTCGAGGCCGTGGCGCGACTCCTCAAAGGCGAATTCCCCGCGCGCTGCCACTCCCACCGAGCGATCGACATGCTCACCTTCATGCGCATCGCCGAGGAGTTCAACTTCCGCTATTGCTTCGAGCACGCCACCGAGGCTATCGACATCCTCGACGAGTTGAAGAAGCGCCGCGTGCCCGTCATCATCGGCCCCACCATGGGCGGACGGTCGAAAGTCGAGCTCCACCACCGGACCTTCGAGACCGTGGTCCGCGCCGTCGAGGCGGGGCTGATCGTGGCCGTAACCTCCGACCACGACGTGACGCCGATGAAGAACCTGCCGGTCTACGCCGCCCTGGCCGTGCGCCAAGGGCTGCCGGAGAAGGAAGCGCTGAAGACGATGACGATCAACCCGGCGAAAATCCTGGGACTCGAAAAGAGTCTGGGCTCGATCGAGCCGGGCAAGGAGGCCGACCTCGTCGTCTGGAACGGCGATCCTCTCGACGTGCGATCGAAGCCGGAGCGGGTCTACATCAAGGGTCGTCTGGTGGACGTGAAAGCCTCGCGCCGCGCCCTTTTTGAGAGGAACTGACCGGACTTTCACCGGTCTTTGGCGAGGAGGCCTTTTTGCCTCCATGCAAGGAGGAAACCCCGCGCGGCGTCAGCCGCCGTTGGAGGTCCAAGGGAAGCGAGAGGCGCGCCGCCCGTCGCGGCTCGCCGCGATGCTGTTCCTCGCGACATCCCCGATTCTCGTACCGGGAGGATGCTCAACCGTGGAACTCGTGGCCCATCGCGGCGCCTCGCACGATGCGCCGGAGAACACGCTGGCGGCGGTGAACCTTGGTTGGGAAAGGGGCGCCGACGGCGTCGAGGTGGATGTCCGCCTCTCCAAGGACGGCCGTATTGTCGTGATCCACGACGCCGGCGCCAAACGGACGGCCGGCGTCGACAAGCCGGTTCGCGATCAGACGCTTGCCGAGCTGAGAGCCCTGGACGCGGGCGCGTGGAAAGACGAGAGGTGGGCGGGCGAGAGAATCCCCACCCTCGCCGAACTCCTCGACATCATCCCCGAGGGCAAGTACGTCTTCGTGGAGGTCAAGTGCGGTCCGGAGATTGCGCCGGAGATGGTCCGCGTCGTTCGCGACTCGGGGAAGAAGACGGACCAGGTCCGGTTTATCAGCTTTTCGCTCGAAGTCTGCGCCGAGATGAAGAAGGCGCTGCCCGCTCACAAGGTCCACTGCCTCTCCGGCTTCCGGTATGACAAGGAGAGGGGCGTTTGGTTCCCGGCGGCGGAGGATCTCATCCAGCAGGCGCAGAGCGCGGGTCTCGACGGGCTCGATCTGGAGGCCGCCGATCCGGTGGACGCCGCTTTCGCGCGCAAAGTCAGGAAGGCGGGGCTCGAAATGCACGTGTGGACGGTGGATTCTCCGGAGCACGCCCGCCGCATGATGGACGCGGGGGTCGAGAGCATCACGACGAACCGGCCGGGGTTTCTGCGTCAAGCCCTGGCGGAGGGATGAGCGCACAATGACACTGAGCGCCCCAGAACAGCAGGTTGGCACAGGCGCTGTACGGAGACAGTTGGGCGCCGCGCTCACACTTGTTTGGGCGTGCGTGCGAACCCGGCGAGCACGCCCAAGACGAAGTTCAGGCGCAGGTCGGCGCAATTCTCTTGCACTCTCCGAGGAGGCGGACTATCTAGGGGACCAGAGCCATGACGGAATCGAAACATCTCCTCGACGCTGACGCTCTGGGCCGGACCATTCGGCGAATGGCCGACGACTTGGCCGCCCTGATCCCATCCCCGGACCAGGCGGTCCTGGTGGGGATCCTGACCCACGGCGTCAGCCTTGCCCGACGCATCCAGGACCGCCTCGCCCGGGACCATGGCTGGCACGTGCCGCTCGGCACGCTCGACACGACCCTCTACCGCGACGATTTTCACCAACTGGACCGCCAGCCGGCCGTGCGGCCGACCGTGATCGACTTCGACGTCACCGACAAGACGGTGATCCTCTTTGACGACGTTCTCTACACCGGCCGGACGGTCCGTTGCGCCTTGGACGAGATCATGGATTTCGGCCGTCCCCGGGCCATCCGGCTCGTCGCCCTCGTGGACCGCGGGCTCCGCGAACTGCCCATCCAGCCCGACGTGGTGGGCGTCACCGCGGAGACGACTCCGGACCAGAAGGTGGAAGTTCGCTTTCGAGAGGGGGCGGTCGATTCGTCGCGCCGCGACGAGGAGGAGGGCGTGTGGATACACCAAACGGGTGATTCGTCCCCATAAGCAACGGCTTCCAGCGCCGCCTTCGAGCGGCTTTTTTTCTGCCTTGGAGCAAGGCGCGCCAGAACCCGGCGCGTGAGAAGACGCGGGAACTCCGACAGACAAGGGTAAGAATTCCATGGCCGCCCAGACCGCACAGACGACGTCGCCAGCCGAGAGAATCGCTCAACGCAAACATCTCCTCGGGCTCGAGGACATGAGCCGGGAGGAGATCCTCCACATCCTCGACACCGCCCGGGCGTTCAAGGAGATCTTCACGCGGTCCATCAAAAAGGTCCCGACTCTTCGGGGCAAGACGGTGGCGAATCTTTTCTTCGAGAACTCCACGCGCACGCGCACGAGCTTCGAGATCGCCGCCAAGCGGCTCAGCGCCGACGTCGTGAATTTCGCCATGGCGACCAGCAGCGTGGCCAAGGGCGAGACCCTTCTCGACACCGCCCGCACCATTGAGGCCATGGGAGCGGACTACATCGTCATGCGCCATTCCGCGTCGGGAGCGCCGCTGTATCTGAGTCAGCGCGTCCGCGCCTCCGTTCTGAACGCCGGCGACGGCACCCACGAACACCCGACGCAGGGCCTTCTCGACATGTACACGATCCAGGAGAAGAGAGGCCGGTTCGAGGGTCTCAAGGTCGTCATTGTGGGCGACATTCTCCACAGCCGCGTCGCGCGGAGCGACATCTGGGCGCTGACGAAACTCGGCGCCGACGTCGCCATTGTCGGGCCGCGCACCCTGGTTCCCCGCTCCTTCGAGGATTACGGCGTGCGCATCTGCTACGATCTCAAGGAAGGCATCCGCGACGCCGATGTCATCAACTTGCTCCGCATCCAGCTCGAACGGCAGCAGCGCAATCTCTTCCCGTCGATTCGCGAGTACCGGCTCCTCTATCAGATCAACGAGCAGCGCCTGGCGCTGGCCAAGCCTGACGTCCTCATCATGCATCCGGGCCCGATCAACCGCGGCGTCGAGATCTCGCAAGGCGTGGCCGACGGCCCGCACTCGGTCATCACGGAACAAGTCACCAACGGCGTGGCGGTCCGCATGGCGGTGCTTTACCTCCTGGCGGGATCCAAGGGCTTGGAAGAAGGCGGCGGGGAGGACTAGGCGGCGCCCCCGCAGCGGAGGTCGAAAAGAAGTCGCGCCCTCTCAGCCGCCCATCATGGCCCCACTGGGGCGAGCCCAGCGGCGGCCTCGTCTTGACCCGGCAAAGGAGGGCGAAGGGAGCGCAAGCGAGATGCGCCCGGATCCCGCCGGCAAGGCGGATTGTCCTTGATCGATCGAGGGGAGGCGGCTAAGGTTCTCTTCGAGCGAAGGGGCAGTCGTCTTCCGGGAGTTCAAGGAGGCGCCGTTGCTCCATCCCGATTTCCTGAGTCGCTGGCGCCGTTCCGTTGACTTAAGCAATATGCCCTCGGGCCGCGGCTCGTTCTGGGTCCGTGGGAGAATCCGATCGTGAAGGCCGAGCGCATTATCCGGGCGTTTACGCTAATCGAGCTCCTCATTGTAGTGGCCATCATCGCGATCCTTGCCGCGATCGCCGTGCCGAATTTCCTCGAGGCGCAGACTCGCTCCAGAATATCCCGGGTGAAGACCGACTTCCGATCCATCGCGACGGCGCTGGAATCCTACCGCGTCGATCTCAACCACTACCCGTGGTTCGACGCGCCGGACGCTCTTCCGGCGGCCTACAACGCTCTCTCCTACCGTTTGTGGCCCCTGACGACCCCCGTCGCCTACATGACGAGCGTGGACATGCGAGACCCGTTCGTGAACGAGGGGGCCGAGGGGAACTACGGCGACGAGTTTCCCCGCTATCAGTACAACTACCGCAACTATGAGTTCTTTGGCTCCTACGGGTTTGCCTGCTGGGTCCTAAACAGCCTCGGTCCGGACCGCGTCAAGAACCAAGGCTTGAAGGTGGAACTGTGGGCAAGGGGCCTGGACAACTCCGCTCCCGACCAGCAAACCCTGATCTACAGTCCGACAAACGGGACGAAGAGCGCGGGCGATATCCCAAGGACCGGCGGCGATACACGGTTCGATAACAGCATCTGACGCCCCCAGCCTCCTCGACGTCAGGAAACGCCGCCCCACGGCATAGGGATTCCAGCGGATGTTCTTCAGAATGCTGCTGGCTCAGGCCAGGTACAAGTGGTCCATCGTCTTGCTCGTGTTCCTTGCCATGTCTTCAGTGGTCGCGCTCTACGTTTATCTTCGCAATACGAGCCTTTTCACGAACCGTTCCATGCAGTTGATCATGAAAAACATGGGCCACAACATGCTCATTCTTCCAGAGAAGGCCAACCCTCTCGACGTTCACCTTTGCACGGACCGGCAGGTTCTGTTTTCAGACCGGACGGCGCATCACCTGGCCCGGTTCCCTCGTTTGGCGTCCAAGTACTACGTCTCGGTTCTCCAGAAGCGCGTTCGTCTTGGCGAGGTGGAGTGCCTCCTCACGGGGATCGAGCCGGTGGCAAGAGCGGACGAGACGCGCGAGAAAGGCAACATGATGCCGCCCCTTGACCCGGGGCAGGCGCGACTTGGCGCGTCCGCGGCCAGTCTTCTCGGCAACCGGGAAGTCGGCGGCGCGAAGGAGAGCCGTAGGATGCCGATCTTGGGCGCCGAGTTTGACGTGGTCGAAACGTTGCCCCCAAAGGGAACGCTAGACGACTTCCGCATTTACATCCCGCTCGCGGACTGCCAGCGCCTCCTGGGGCAGGAGGGCCGCATCAACGCGATCCTGGCCTTCGAGTGCCTCGAACGCGGCGGGTCGCTGGCCGAGATCGAGGAGAGCCAGCGCCGGGAGTTGGAGAAGGCGCAGCCCGGGTTCAAGCACATTTCCAAGAGCGCCGTCGCCGAGGGCCGTTACCTGGCCCGGCGGACCACGCAGAGGTCCCTTTATTGCCTGCTGGGGATTGCTCTTGCCGTTACCGTTCTCATCATTGTTGTCACGGGGTTGCAGGAGGTCGCGGAAAGGCGGGGAGAAGTCGCGATTCTTCTGGCCATGGGAACTGACTACGCCTGCATCGTGGGGCTTTTTGCGGGGAAGATGCTCATCCTGGCGGCGGCGGCGGCGCTGACGGGGTTCATCGCCGGGTCGAAGCTGGCCGTGTGGCTCACTTCCCCGTTTCTTGTCGTGAACACGGCCGCCGTGCGGGTTCTCTGGGGACACCTGCCGTCGGTCGTCGCCGTGACTTGTCTTGTCGCTCTTCTGGCGGAAGCGATCCCCATGATCCAGCTGCTCCGCATGGACCCCAACGCGGCTCTCACGGAGGGGTGACCCTGTGGCGGAGAGCCGGATCGTCGTCTGCGTGGCGCGGGGGGTGTAGGAGTCGGGAGTCTGGAGTCCGGAGGAACAAAGTCTGGAGTGGCGAAGGGAAGACGAAGCTTTTGCCCACATTTTTGCGCTCGTATGTGGGCAAAACGGCTCCAAGGGCGCAAAAAGCCCCGTATTTCCCCCGACTGGCGGGGGTGTGCCGCCGCTCTTCGGCGCCCCCTGCCTTGGGTCGGTCAGTAGCTAAGGGGTTCCGGTTCGGGGAACTGAAACAGGGGAGTCGGTTTGATGGGCGCCCGGGCGTTGTAGGTGGACTCGGATTCGGGCGCTTCGAACTTCTTCTCGGCTCGCTCGCTCTGGAACTCCCTCAGATTGTCCAGCACCTTCTGGGTGTTGAAGGGCGGTGGGGCGTTTTTGCGCTTGGGTCTGGATATTCGGAGAGCCGGGTCGTTGTGGGAGAACTGGTCGAGGTATCTGGGACTCGCCCAATAGCTCCCCGTGTCCTTGTCGTCGGCGTCCGCGGCCGGAAAGGGTCGCGACAGGTCCTTCTCCCCGCGTTCCCGAGAGCCCGGCTGCCGGGCGCCAGGGGGAGCGGAGGCCGGTTCGGCGCTCGCTGGGGGGACGGGAAGGACGTGGTCGCTGGGGGGGCTTCTCTTTTGAGACGTTGCGTCCGAAGGGAAGATCGCGAGCAACGCCAGCGCCGCGGCCAGGAGTCCGAGGGTGAGAATGTCGCTGCGCCTCATTGAGGGAACTCCTTCCGTCGCTCGCGAAAGTCCCTCCCCCCGCCCCTCGCTTGTTCAGACGGCAAAGGGGGCCGGTTGTGGGACGAACGGCGCCATATTACACAGTGTTTCAGACAGGGGGCAAGCCCAAAACGCCTGAGCGGCCTGGGCAAGGACCCCGGCGATTGCCGCCGGCCGGAGGCTGCCTCCCACGTTGGCTTCCCCTTGACGGGGCGGCCCGTGTATCTCATCTGGCGGCCAGTCTCTCCAGTTCGCGACGCAACTCCTGGAACTCGCCGCTCTCCGCAAGGTCAGCCCGGCGCCCCGCCGCCGAAGCGGCTCGGTCGAGGACGTCCAGCCCTTTCTGCGGTTGGCCGAGCTCGCGGTAGCAGCGGGCCAGACCGAGAGCGCCGCGCCTGTAGAAGCCTGGCGCCGGGTCCTTGGGCGAGCGCTCGGTGAGGGTCATCACTCTGTGGAAGCGATTCGCGGCCGAAGCGCAATCGCCTTGCATGAACTCGATGTCTGCCAGACTCGCGAGCGCCCAGAGATCGTTGGGTTCCCGTTCGATGCGCCGTCGCAGATCGTGGAAGGTCAGCAAGAACCGGACGCTTTCGTCCGCGGGGTTGATCTCCAAGGCGCGCAAGTAATCGCGCGCCGCCTCGACCACCTGCGGCTCGGCCTGACGAATGTGGGCGTGGCCCTCAAGGATCGGGTCGACGGCGCTTTCGAACTTGCGCAGGCGCTCGATGAATTCCGGCTGGGCGGCGGCGTCGGCAAGGCAGGCGGCCACGGGCGCTTGCCGGCGGCGCAGAAAGGCGAGGTTGACGATGACCGGCTGGTCGCTGTAGCCGTACTTCGGGGACTCGAACTCCAGGATGGGATGGTTCTCCGTATTGACGGGCAGGGGTTCAAACACGTCCTGGAAAGCGGCGGCGGGCGCGAGAAAGCAAGCCAGGATTTTCTCCGGCTGATGGAGCGATACATCGGCCAGGTCCTTGCGGACGGCGGGACGCTGTATCCGTTCGAGCAAGCGGGCGACGCTGATTCTGAGGGGCTCGGGCGTTCCCAGAAGAAGCAGATAATGAGTCGGCTCGTTGTGCATGTACCAGATGGTCATTTCGGGGAATACTTCGGCGAAGGTCTTCAGGGCCGACGCAAAAAGATCGGGTGACAGGCCGCCCAGAGGCATCCAAACGACCACCATGCCGCCTTCGGCGAGGGCTTGGCGACAGAGCGCGAAGTACTCGAGGTCGTAGAGGTTGGCGTTGGATTTGTAGCGCAGGTCCGTGCAGTCGGTAGCGATGATGTCATAGCGCTCGTTCGTGAAGCGAAGATAGGAGCGGACGTCGTCGATGACGATGCGATAGCGGCCGTCGTGAAGCGCGCGCCGCTCGACGTCTCCGCCCCGCCACTCATCCAGGACCCCGTGATTGGAGTCCTTCAGGACGTCCGCGAGTTCCGGCACGGTGCGGCAGATCTCGACGCAGTCCACCCGCTCCAGCTCGGGATAGAGCAGATAGGAATAGGACGCTCCGCCCGATCCAAAGCCGACCGTCAAGACCCGCCGTGGATTCTCGAGGATCAGCATCGGGACATGCGCGAGGCTCTTCTGATCCGTCAGGAGAATGCGATCCGTTCCCGCCACGCCCACGTTATCGACGTAGATCGTGCGGTCGCCGATAGAGTTTTCGGCGACGCTGACGGTCGCCAGCGAGCCTTCGCGGTAAGCGATGAGTTTGTGCTTTTCCGGAAGTTCCTGAAAGCAATACGCCTCAGGGAGTCGAAAGTAGAAGAGCGCGAAAGCAACGGCTGCCAGAGCAACCCAGGCGGACCTTCGTTTTGGGGTGTCGGCGGGGTTGGCCAGAAGAACGACGAGCCCGAGCGCGACGTTGACCAGCCCCAGGGCCAAGAGACCGCGCGCCAGGCCGAAAACCGGAATCAGCACGAAACCCGCGGCAAAGGAGCCGAGAATGGCGCCGACGGTGTTCAAGGCGTAGAGCTTGCCCGTTCCAGCGCCGATCGACCGTAAGTGGCGCACGCAGACCCGTGCCGCGACGGGGAAGGCCATGCCCATGAGAAACGTCGGCAGGCCGATCGTGGCGGCGGTGCGCAGAAAAACGTT
>Ga0315285_10003800_pt1 | contig 15697 bp, 11 predicted proteins | sample YL17G09_36_MG_FD_203698 | JGI IMG/M metagenome (GOLD analysis project Ga0315285, IMG submission 203698) | Sediment microbial communities from Yellowstone Lake, YNP, Wyoming, USA - YL17G09_36 | ecosystem: Environmental > Aquatic > Freshwater > Lake > Sediment | place: USA: Wyoming | collected...
TATTATTGATTACGCAAGAGATAGATATTATTTTCATATTAACGATTTAAAAAGATATTTTACTGAAAAGGGAATTAAATTTGAAGAAGATACTTTAAAAAAATATCTTTACCTTCTTAAAAAAAATGAAGTTATATATCCCGCAGGCAGAGGATGGTATTCTAATATTCAAAAAGAATTTGAGCTGAATATAGAACCTACTGAAAAAATTATAAAATTATTGATAGATAAATTTCCTCTTCTTGAATTTTCTTGCTGGAGCACTGAACAATTAAAAGGCTTCTTCCATCACTTACCTACTCAATTTGTAACTTTTATTTATACCGATAAAGATTTCCTGCAATCCGTAAAAGATTTTTTAATAGAAAATGATTATAATGTTTATCTTAATCCCCATAAAATTGAAGTAGAAAAATTTGTAGAATTAAAACCTCAAACTATTATATTAAGACCCTCTGTTTCTTCTCGTGTTTCTAAAGAAAAAAATCTAACAAAGATAGAAAAAATACTTGTTGATTTATTTATGGAAATGAAAAAAATTACTCTTATAGATAAAGATGAATATATAAAAATTGTTTCTAATATAATTCTTAATTATCGGATTAATATGGCAGAAATGCTCGACTATGCCCACAATAGAAAAATAAAGGACGAAATAAAAAACTTATTTATAGAAATTAATAAAATCCACTAATGCGCCATTTTAAAAAAATGTCGCATTAGTGTATTTACGGGTAACAAATGATAAAAAAGAAATGTTTTAAAAACAACTGGATAACCAATAAATACCAAGAGATGGATATAGATCCGATATGATAAAATAAATAGGGACACGGTAGGTCCCATTTTCTAATTTCTGTCCTTGCGAGCTTTCGAAGAAAGCGCGGCAATCTCTTTCCTAAAAACCGAAAACTGAAAAGTTTTCTTCCCAAAAAGCAGGATTTGCCCAAACCTTTGTCGAATATATAAAAAAGTATTAAATATAAAACTCACACCCGATTATGCTTTTTCATTTTTATATATATAAATCGAAAAGAGCACCTTAAAAAATGCAATATTTAAAAAGAAATACTAAATTTAGTATTCTTGCTTTTTTAATCATTGTCCTTTCCATAGCTATATCTATTTCCACCTTGGCCAAAACCGAAGTCTACTTCTCCCTCTCGGATAACCCCCAAAAAGAAATCATCAAAAATATCAATCAGGCGGAAATCTACATTAATATAGCAATGTATACTTTCACTGATCAGGAAATTGCCCTTTCTCTAACCAATGCCCAAAAACGAGGGGTAAAAGTGAGAGTCTATCTAGACAGATCTCAGATTGAATCTACCTACAGCATCTCCCGTCTTTTGGTGCAAAAGGGGATAAAAGTAAGAATCAGCACTAACAATTATATTATGCATAACAAATTTGCTATTATTGATAACCGCCTACTGCTCACTGGCTCCTATAACTGGACCGCTGCCGCTAACAACAAAAATGACGAAAATCTCCTGGTCATAGACGATCCAGAAATAATCGAAATATTTCAGCATCAATTTGTAAACTTATGGACCAATAAATATAGCCCTAATAGAACCAAAGCATTATTCGATAAAGCCAAAGTAGATTTCTTGCCCACTTCTCCCGCTCCCTCAAAACCAGAAGATAAAGTAATAAATATCAACTCCGCATCCCAAGAAGAACTTATCAGCATCTTACAAATAAGCAAATCTCTTGCCCAAAAGATAATTGCCTTAAAAGAAGAACTAAAAGTATTCAAAGAACCAAAAGACCTTCTCCAACTACCCGAAATAACCAACCTCGAATGGGAGGAATGGATAGAATGGAGGATAATAATTACTGTTAATTAATAAAAAATTATTATTGGTTAATTGTATTATAGTAGTATTGTAGTATGATAGAAAAGTAGTATTGCAGTATAATATATATGGTATTGACATACTAAGAGATTTATACTATAATATATAAAATAAATTAATAATATGGAAAATGGTGATAACGAGTAATGGATAAGAAGTTTGAAATATTTTGGAATTATCTTTATCAAAGAAATATAATCGATAAAGAGCAGATTATTAAGGAAGCTTTACGCATAGTAGAAACCAAAAAATATTTAGAAAATAATCAAATAGCCCCAATAAAAATTAGAAAAGATCCGGAAAATCTTTTTCAGATCATGAAAGAAAATATTAAATCAGAGAGTTTAGGTTACTTTCCTGGTGACAGAGATTTTTTTGCTCAATTATTTGATATAGGAAAAGATTTTGATATTTTAGATTTTGTCTTTGAAACTTACAAAAATGATCGCTCTGGTATTTTATTTTCTCCTCATTATTTGAATGATTTTATATTTGAAATGGTAAGCCAAAAACAGATAAAAAAAATATTAATTACTGAAGCGGAGAAAATTCTCCCTGATTTAAAAAATATAATAGAAAAATATAAGAATCAAGAAATAACTTTAACTACAGAAAATTTTTTAATGAATGAAGTTTTTAAAACTGCTTTTATTGATTACAAAAATATAAAAATCTTAAATATTTCTATATACAAAAAGTTTTTAATTGATAAAAAATTCGATTACATTTTTTCTATACCTACATTCGGTTATAAGTTCAACCAAAAAGACCTTTCATCTAATTTTATCTCTTTAGATAGAGAAGGGATAGCTATTGAAAATTTAATTCCTTATTTAAACGCCCAGGGATTTTTATTTGTAGTGATTCCCGCTAAATTTATTTTTTCTGCAGGAGAATTATCCAAAATCAGAAATTGGATTAACGAAAATTATCAAGTAAATTCTATTTACACTTTACCAGAAGGAACTTTTAGACCTTATAGTGGGATTAAAACCTATTTTCTTTCTTTATCCAAACAAAAGCATGAGCAAATTAGCGTAGGAAATTTAGAACTAAAAGATAATAGATTTATCATTGCCAATAAAGAAGAGATTAAAAGCAATGATTTTAAACAACGTGATAATTGGCAAGTAGAATTATTTCTATCCGACAATAATGAATTAATTCAGAAATTTTATCAGGCCACTACTAAAAAAATAAAGATCAAGGAAATAGCAGAAGTATTCCGGGGAAAGTCAATTATGAAGAAGGATATTCAGCCGGGAGAATATCGAGTTCTTAATATTTCCGATATCGAAGAAGGGGAGATTAATTTTGAAAATATAAGTACTATTGCCGAAGATACTCGTAAAATTCTTAGATATGAATTGAAATTAGGCGACGTGGTAATAAGTTGTCGAGGGACTTTGAATAAAGTAGCAGTTTTTAATGATGATAAACACAAGATTATCGCTTCAGCTAACTTGATTATAATCAGGCCTAAGAAGAAAATAATTAGCGGTTATTTAAAGATATTTTTAGAAAGTCCATTAGGTGCCACCCTGATAAAAAACATTCAACGCGGAAGTATTATTATGAATATTAATCCGGCAGATATTGGTGATTTAGAAATTCCTTTACCTGATTTAAAAGAACAAAAAGAAATAGCAGACTATTACAATAAAGAAAAAACCATCTTTAACGAAATAGTGAAAAACGCACAGAAAAGATGGTCAGAACAAAAATCTAGAATTTACGATAATTTGTTTAAATAGGGGGGCTTATAATATGGCTAATAAATCAGAAAATAACGGAGCCATTCTTGGCTTCGAAGAAAAATTATGGAAGATGGCGGATAAACTGCGTAATAATATGGATGCCGGAGAATATAAACATGTAGTTTTAGGATTGGTTTTTTTAAAGTACATTTCTGATGCCTTTGAAGAGAAGTATTATGAATTAAAAAATGATCCGAATGCTGATGAAGAAGATCCAGATGAATATTTAGCAGAAAATATTTTTTGGGTACCTCCTGAAACCCGCTGGGAAAATATAAAGAAGAATGCAAAACTTCCTACTATAGGGCAGATTATCGATGATGCTATGGTGGCGATTGAAAAAAATAATCGTATTCTAAAAGGTGTACTTCCTAAAAATTATGCCCGCCCTGAATTAGACAAGACTTCCTTAGGAGAATTAATCGATTTATTTTCTTTTAAAATAGGAGATAAGGAAGGTCGTTCTAAGGATGTATTGGGAAGAGTTTATGAATATTTTTTATCTAAATTTGCTTCCGCAGAAGGAAAAGGAGCTGGGCAATTTTATACTCCCCAATCAGTGGTTAAGGTTTTAGTGGAAATGTTGGAACCATATCGAGGCCGGATTTATGATCCCTGTTGCGGTTCTGGAGGAATGTTTGTGCAAAGTAAAAAATTTGTGGAAGCCCATCAGGGCAGGGCTGGAGATATTCATGTCTTTGGCCAGGAGTCCAATTCAACTACTTGGAGACTATGCCGGATGAATCTGGCTATCCGGGGCATTGATGGAAATATTGGTGAACACCATGCCGATTCCTTTCATAATGATTTACACAAAAGTTTGAAGGCGGACTATATTCTGGCGAATCCCCCTTTTAATATCCATGATTGGGGTGGAGAAAGATTAACTGAAGATATTCGCTGGAAATATGGTATTCCACCAGCTAATAATGCCAACTATGCCTGGATAGAGCACATGATTTTTCACCTTGCGCCCAGTGGAACTGCCGGTTTTGTTCTGGCTAATGGCTCTATGGCTACTAATACTAATGCTGAATACGAGATTCGTAAAAATATCATCGAAGCCGATTTGGTGGATGCGATGGTCACTTTACCGAGCCAATTATTCTATTCTGCTCAGATACCGGTCTGTCTTTGGTTTATTACCAGAAATAAAGCAGCAAGAGGTCACCGGGATAGAAAAGGAGAAATATTATTTATCGATGCCCGTGAACTTGGTTATATGGAAGATAAGGTGCATCGGAATTTTAGCGATGAAGATATTCAAAAAATTGCTGCTGCCTATCATGTCTGGCGGGGAGAAACAAATGCTGGTGAATATAAAGATATTAAAGGTTTTTGTAAATCCGCAAAATTAGAAGAAGTAAGAGAACATGAATATATACTTACTCCTGGTAGATATGTTGGTTTGGAAGATATTGAGGATGATGGCGAACCTTTTGAAGATAAAATGGAGCAATTAACGTCTGAACTAGCTGAACAATTTGCAAAGTCTCGCAAATTAGAAGATGAAATTAGAGAAAATCTGAAGGGGATTGGGTATGAGTTCTAAAAATTGGGAAGAAATGATTTTATCTGATATTTGTAATAATATTCAATACGGTTATACTCAGAGTGCAATTCATAAAAAAATAGGCCCAAAATTTTTAAGGATTACAGATATTAGAAATAATTTTATAAGTTGGGATAATGTCCCTTTTTGTCGAATAAATAAACAAAATTATAAAAGATATAAATTAGAAGAAGGAGATATAGTTATTGCAAGAACTGGTGCTACAACTGGAATAAATAAATATATCGATAAAAATGTCCCAGATGCTGTGTTTGCTTCTTATTTAGTAAGATTAAAGATTAATAAACTAAATGACCCAAAATTTATATATTATATACTTTCATCAAAAAACTATAAAGAATATATTAAATCATATATAGGAGGATCAGCCCAGCCTAATGCGAATGCAAAAACTTTAACATCATTTAAAGTAAAAATACCAAATTTGTTAGAACAAAAGAGTATTTCTGCTATTCTATCCTCATTAGATTTAAAGATTGAGCTAAATAGTCAAATTAATAAAAACTTAGAACAAATAACCCAAGCAATATTCAAACACTGGTTTGTCGATTTTGAATTTCCCGATGAAAATGGCGAGCCCTATAAATCCAGTGGTGGCGAAATGATGGACAGCGAATTAGGCTTAATCCCCAAAGAATGGAAGATAAATAGATTACATGAATTAACAAAAAGAAATAAACAAAAAATAAAAGATATAAAAGATTGGGAAAATAAAAAATTAATAGATTTATCGATAATGCCACAATTTTCATTTTGTATAACGAATTTTGAAAAAGGTAATAAGTTAAAAACTAATATTTATAAACTTAGTGAATTTGATATTTTATTTGGATCAATAAGGCCTTATTTTGGGAAAGCAGGATTTTCCCCAATAAATGGTATAGTAGCAGGTACAATATTTTCTTATTTACCAGTGAGAAAAGATTTATATTCATATATTTTATGCTTAACAACGAGTAGATTTTTTATTGACTTTATTATTAAATATTCAAGAGGTACTAAAATGCCAATTATAAATTGGGATGATTTCGTATCTTATAAAGGAGTTGTTCCAGAAAATGATAAACTACTCGAGAGTTTTAATAATATGATTATGCCTTTACTAAAAGAAATAAAAGAAAATATTAATATGAATCAAGATTTATCTAATATTCGGGATGTTCTTCTCCCTAAACTTATGTCTGGAGAAATTCGAGTGCCGATTAATAGTAAGTTAATTAATCAAAATAATTAAAAAGGAGCTGATGCTCTGTGTACACTTTTAATGAAGAAGAACTGACACAAGCTACCTTAGAATGGTTAGAGGAATTGGAGTACGAAACTACCTTTGCACCAGATATTTCTCCCGAAGGGGAATATCCGGAGAGAGCAGATTATAGTGATGTTTTATTAGAAGATAGATTACAAGATGCATTAAAACGTATTAATCCTCACATGCCCGAAGAAGCATTGAAAGATGCTTTCCGTAAAATAAAAATACCCCAAAGTCCAGGCTTACTATTAAATAATCGTAATTTTCAGCGGATGATTACTGATGGAATTGACGTACAGTATAAGAGAAAAGATGGAAGTATTAAAACAGATAAAGTATGGTTATTTGATTATGAAAAAGAGGCCAATAATGATTGGCTTTCCACAAATCAATTTACGGTAATAGAAAATAATGTAGAAAAGCGGCCAGATATAGTAATTTTTATTAATGGTATACCTCTGGTAGTTATTGAATTAAAAAGTTTTATAGAAGAAAAAGTCGGAATTAGTGAAGGATATAATCAGTTACAAACTTATAAAGAGTATATCCCTTCTTTATTTATCTACAATTCATTTATGATAACTAGTGATGGAGTAAATGCCAGAGCGGGAACCCTAACTTCTAATGAGGAAAGATTTATGCTCTGGAGGACCATTGAAGGCGAAAAAATAGAGCCCCTAAATCGTCCCCAAATAGAAGTTTTGATTAAGGGTATGTTGGAAAAAAGAAGATTTTTAGATATTATTCGACATTTTGTCCTTTTTCAGAGTGATAGAGAGGAAATAAATAAAATTTTGGCTGGATATCATCAATATCATGCCACCAATAAAGCTTATCTATGTACTCAACGCGCAATTAAGGAAGAGGGAGATCGTAAAATTGGAGTTATTTGGCATACACAAGGTTCCGGCAAAAGCTTATCTATGGTTTTTTACGCCGGGAAATTAATACTTAACCTAGATAATCCCACCATTGTAGTAGTTACTGACCGCAATGATTTAGATGACCAATTATTTTCTACTTTCAGTAAATCCAAAGATTTATTAAGGCAAATTCCTCAACAAGCAGATAGCCGAAAAAATTTAAGAGAATTATTATCGAGAGAATCAGGCGGTATCATTTTTACAACCATTCATAAATTTACACCTGAGGAAAAAGGAGATAGTTTTCCGTTACTTTCCGAAAGAAGAAATGTAATTGTAATTGCAGATGAAGCGCATCGGTCACAATATGGGTTTGAAGCCAAGATAGTGAATAAAGAGGATGAAGCTAGCATTAAATATGGGTATGCGAAATATATGCGAGAAGCATTACCCAATGCCTCTTATATCGGTTTTACTGCAACTCCGGTAGAATTGACTGATAAAAATACCCCTGCCGTATTTGGAGATTATATCGACATATACGATATGACCAGGTCAGTGGAAGATAGTACTACAGTTAAAATATATTATGAAAGTCGAATTGTCAAACTGGATCTACCAGAAGAAGAAAAATTAAAACTAGATGAAGGATATGAAGAAATTACTGAATATCAGGAAATTAATCAAAAGGAACAATTAAAAAATAAATGGTCAAGATTGGAAGCAATTGTGGGAACAGAAGACCGAATTAAAGCAATTGCAAAAGATATAGTTGACCATTACGAGACTAAACAGCAGGCCCTATTTGGTAAAGCGATGATTGTAAGCATGTCCAGGAGAATAGCTATCGATTTATATAAAGAAATTATTAAATTAAAACCAGAGTGGCATAGTGATGATGACAACAAAGGAATAATTAAAATAGTTATTACTGGAGCTTCCAGTGATCCAATAGAGTGGCAGCCTTTTATTGGCAATAAAGAAAGAAGAAAATTTTTAGCTAAAAGAATGAGGAATGAGAATGACCCATTGAAAATAGTAATTGTAAGAGATATGTGGCTAACCGGTTTTGATGTTCCCTCACTTCATACTATTTATATCGATAAACCGATGAAAGGACATAATTTAATGCAGGCAATCGCACGGGTAAATCGCATCTTTAAAGATAAACCAGGTGGATTAGTAGTGGATTACATCGGTATTGCCGATTCTCTTAAAAAAGCTTTAGCTCAATATACCGATAGTGACCAAAAAAATACAGGAGTAGATACTTCAGTTGCGGTAGATATTATGCTGGAAAAATATGACTTAATTACTGATATGCTATACAGTTTCGATTATAGTAAATTCCTTACCGGCACTGCAGTTGAAAAAATGCAAATTATTGTAGCCACAGTAGATTATGTTTTAGGATTGGGAGAACAGGATAAGAAGGATTTTATTAAATATGTTATCGAATTAAGTCAAGCTTATGCTTTGTGTGCAACTAGTATGGAGGCAAAAAAAATAAATATAGAAATAGGATTTTTTAAAGCAGTAAAAGCGGGAATTATAAAAATGATTCCGGATGATAAGAAGAAGAAAACTCCAGCTCAATTAGACGCCCAAATTAAGCAACTTATTTCAAAATCAATTATTTCTGAAAAAGTGGTGGATATTTTAGAAGCAGTAGGCTTGAAAAAACCGAATATTGCAGTTCTTTCAGATGAATTTTTAGAAGAAGTTAAAGATCTAAAATATAAAAATTTAGCAGTAGAATTATTAAAACGTTTACTACAAGATAAAGTAAAAATTATTGCTCGTAAAAATTTAATACAATCTAGAAAATTCTCAGAATTATTAGAAGAAGCAATCAGGAAATATTTGAATCGTACTATTGAGACGACTCAGGTAATTATGGAACTAATTGAATTAGCTAAGGAAATGAATAAATTTCATAAAAGAGGAGAGGATTTAGGTCTTACTGAAAATGAGCTGGCTTTTTATGATGCTCTGGGGACCAATGATACAGCTGTTAAGATTATGGGGGATGATATATTAAAGCAAATTGCTCGAGACCTGGCCTATTCAATTAAAAAAAATATGAGTATTGATTGGAATTTGCGAGAAGCCGTTAGAGCTGGAATGCGGGTGAAAATTAAACGCCTTTTAAAAAAATATAATTATCCACCCGATAAGCAACCTCAGGCCATTAAGACGGTGATGGAACAGGCTGAGTTAATGCGCCAAGATAGTGTGATTGATTATGAAGAATATAGAGGGAAGGAAATTTTGCCGAAAGTCGCAGAGGATGAAGAAAAAATAGACGATAAGGGATAAAAGTAATTTAATAAATATTAAAAATTATTAAATGGAGTGTAATTATGAAAAATAATAATGAACTTGATGAAAAGGCTCAAAGGTGTTTGAATCCGAAGTGTGGAGCTATTCTTTTTATTTCTGGGAAAATGGGACCTGGTACAGAAGATAGAGGAGTAGATAGAGATATTCATAAAAAATATGACGAAAAAGGAGATTACATTGAGTGTCCCAAATGTGGAGCCAAACATAAAGTAAAATATGATCCTATTATTCCAGGTGAAGGTATTCAATGGAGTATTGATGGTTTAAGAGATTAAAATTATTAATGAGGAAAATTGAGAAAGTTAAAAATATTTATTTTAAAAATAAAGCTGTAAACAAAGTACTTATATAAATTATCTTATTTTTATATCTTTACAAAATATGACTTTTAATAAATATAGTAGCCATATAAGAGGGAGGTAAATTTAAATGGAGAACAATAGTTATAAAGTATGGGAAGTACGGGGTGATTTTGCTACTAAAGGTATTAAAAAGATGGCGAGAAGAACATTTCAAGATCTCTCTTCAAATATTGAAGAAATAATTGCTAATGCATATGATGAAGATGCAAAATTAGTTAAAATTATAATAGATTATGATAATAAATGTTTGAACATTATTGATGATGGAAACGGAATGGACGAAAAATCATTAGCTTCATATGTAATTTATGGGGAGAGTAATAAAACTTCAGCTTATAAATCACCATTATTTCAAAGAACACCAATTGGTGAGTATGGAATCGGTGGAAAACTTGCAATTACAAATTTATGTAACGAATGTAAAATTGTAACTCATAAGAATGGAAAAGAACATATTTTTTTCATGAATAAAGAACAATTAAATAAGGCTAAATATGTAAGTGACATAAAAAGCAAAGTATATACAAGTGATTGCGATAATAATATTCATGGAACTACTATTTATATGAAAAATTTATGTTATAAAAAAATTGATAGCGAGAGGTTAATTGAAATATTTTCATTAAGAATGCCAAAAAGTGTAAATTTTAAAATAATAGTATCTATTATAGAAAACAAAAATAAACGAGATATTGAAGTTAAGGAACCTTTGTTTGATTATGCAGAAAAGTTTGATTTTGAAAGTAATTTAGAAACTATCGGAAAAGTGTCTTTAGTTATATATTATACAAAAGAACCTGTTTCTGCAAAGAAGCAAGGAATTTGGACAAAAGTTAACGGAAGAATAGTGAATGAAAAACAAAATTGGTTTGGAATTGAAAATTTAACTTCCGGACACAGATATAAATATAGATTATATGGAACAGGAGAAGCTGATGGATTAAAAGATTATATTACATTTTCTAAAAATGATTTTGTTAATTGTCCAGAATATAAGGAGTATTACGAATATGTAAGTAAATGTCTTGCTGATGTTCAAAAATATTTATTAAAAAGAGATGAAGACGTTAAAAAAGAGAGAGATAGGGAACTAATAAAAGATGTAGAGAAAAAAGTAAATAATATAGTTTCTAAATTAGATGATCCTTTGATAATGGGAAATTTAAAAGCAAAAATAAAAAAAGAATTTACAAAAAATATTGAAGAAGCTCCTGATAACCCCTTTAGTGATTTTGATAAAGTCGAAGAAGAAGCAAATAAAATTGCCAGCATAGTTAATAGAGGAAAAGATAAAAGAGAGCGAAGGAATCAGAGTATTTCTAGGAGTGAAAAAATGACCTATTCGGGTAGAAATTATACTATAGATACTGTGGATTTATCAGAAACAGGTAATTTGGTTGAATTTATTCAAGAAAAGAGTCTAATCGAAATAAATGAGAAACATAAATTATTTTTAAAAGCTTCAAAAAATGAATATTTAGATAATTTTGTTATGATACTTGCACTAACGGAAATTTCAAACGATTATAGTGAAGGCAATTTAATTATTTTTAACAATGTTTTTAATCAGCTTTTAAAAATTGCTGCCGATCAAAAATAGATATTTTCTAAAAAGATATGATAGATATTAATAATATTAATAAAAATTTTATAAAAAAATACATAGAAAGTAAAATTCTGTTGTTTAAGCATGTAAATATAGCTTACCACTTTTCCGAGAAAATTTTTTCTAATAGCAGATAGGTTAAATATCATTAATTATAGAAAAATAAGATATTTATCAAAAAGACCATTTAAATAAGCGCTTAACCTTTTTTTAGTTTCTCATGTGCCCGAAAAAGATCTTATTAATTCATTTTTTCATTAATATGATAAAGGTAAGGATGAGATGGTTAATTCTATAGTTGAGATAGATAGTATGACACATTTATCGGAAAAAAGAAAAAATATTCTAAGAAATTATAAAAGAGTATACGATAAATTATTAAATCTTGAAAAAACTGCAAGTAGATTTAGTCTAACTTCGAAAAAACTTGAATCGTTACTCATTGAGGGAGAAAGGCATGGACTTTATAAATATACTAAAAATGTTGTTAAACACGAAAAAGAAATATCTAGACTAAAAGAAATTAAAAAGATGTACGATAAATATTTAACACTTCAAAAAACCGGTGATGAATTAGGTTTAACCAGGGAAAGGATTAGACAATTACTTAAGAAAGGAGAAAAACTTGGCCTTTATACATATCTAAATACATGGAAAAGGAAAGAGAAGAAATTAAAAGAATTAACCAAAAAGTATAATAAAAATATCCTATTAAATGTGGTAAAAGATATTTATGGTAGTAATAAAATATGTAAAAAATTAGATTTAAAGAAACATGAATTAAAATATCTTTTAAACTATTATGATATAGATTGCTCTGAATATTATAAATTAATGTCAATGAAAAAATATATAAGAGAATATTCTCAAATAGTAGATAATTTAGGGCATCATCCATCTACAACAGAAATGAATAGAAGAAAAGAGTGGCGAAGTGTCTGGTCGGGAATAGATAGATATTGGGGAGATATGGAAACATTCAGAAGAGATTATGGGATTGAAAAACCAAAGCACGAGCTAAATCCTCGCACGAAAATTGCTTTTAAAAATTACTTGCAAAAAAAAGAGTTGGATGTAAAAAAAATAAAGAAAATATATTAAACTTTATTAAAAAAATGAATTGGTTAGCTTGAAAGTTATTTATAAAAATATGGAGTTTGCTTTAAGTACAACAAGTAAATATGTATTAGAGTTAATAAGGGAAGGGAAAGTTGTAAAAGTAGGAAGCGGAAATAAAATTAAATACCGGTTAAAAAATTAAGTATATGTATCAAAGTGAAGATTCTATGCCGGTTTCATAATTTATTTACTTTTTTTGAATAAATAATATGTAATAATAAATAATAAATTAGGGACGCATCCCACTTTCTTAGAAAATTAATATTTTTGTTTTAAATTAGATAAATAGGGGAAGGTATGCCAAGTCATAATTCGATAAATTTTCCCAACTTTTTGAAGTGGCTTGTCAAGTCGATGAAAAACTTATAGGGCCAGACTTTAAAAATTCTGGAGAAACTAATTCTTTAATTTTTTTGGAGGATATAACAATGAAAGAAATAAAAGGAAAAGAAAAAAATATCCGTATGCTTCTTCTGAATGCGAGGTATTCAATAGATTATTATCAGCGGGAATATAAGTGGCAGACAAAACATCTTCAGGAACTTATCGAAGACCTAACAAAGAAATTTCTTGAAAGTTACGAAGAAGAAGATGATCGTTCTGCCATTCAGCATTATGAGAATTATTTTCTTGGTTCAATTATTCTCTGCGAGAAAGACGGCAGTAAATACATTATTGACGGCCAACAGCGCCTGACCACCATTACTCTTATCTTAATATATTTGAAAAACATATTAAAAAACGAAAAGCAAAGGGTAAAAATTTCTAGTCTGATTTATTCGGATGTGTATGGCAAGGAATCATTCAATATTGATGTAGAGGAAAGAAATCCTTGTATGAGTGCTTTATTCGACAATGCTGACTATGATGCAGTAAATGATGCGTCCGAATCAATCCATAACATTAGAAGTAGGTACAATGAAATCGCAACTTTTTTTCCGGAGGAGTTTAATGAACATGTAATGATATTCTTCAGCGACTGGCTATTGGAGAATGTCTACTTTGTAGAAATAACTGCCTATACTGATGATGATGCATATACTCTCTTTGAAACTATGAATGATCGGGGTCTTTCATTGAATCCACTTGATATGTTGAAAGGTTTTCTGTTAGCTTCAATAAAAAACTCAGATAATCGGAATAAAGCGGTAGACGTCTGGAAGAATTGGTCTGAAAAACTACGTAACCTTGGAAAAGATGAGGATAGCGAGGCTTACAAAACCTGGTTTAGGAGTCAGTATGCTCAGACTATTCGTGAAAGAAAGAAGGGAGCAACTGCTAAAGACTTTGAAAAAATCGGAACCGAGTTTCATCGATGGCTCAGGGATAATACAGCTCTAATTAAATTGAGTAAAAGCGAAGATTTTTTCAACTTTATCGACCGGGACATGCAGTTTTACTTGCGACACTTCATTAATATTAAGAAAGCAGCACAATCACTGACCAAGGGACTTGAACCTATTTTTTATAATGCGAAAATGGCATTTACACTACAGTATCCACTTCTTCTTGCACCAATTTGCAAAACCGATAGCGAAGAGGACATACGGAGAAAATTATATATCGTATCTTCCTATGTTGATATAATCCTTGCGCGAAGAATATGGAATTTTAATAGCATTACGTATTCAACAATGCAATATTATATGTTTAATGTCATGAAAGAAATAAGAAATAAAACAGTTGGTGAGCTCGCAGAAATTTTAATTAATAAGCTGATTAGTGAACAAATTAATTTTGAGAGTAACGATCGCTTATATTTACATAAGCAGAATCGATATTTTATTCGTCATCTCCTTGCTCGTATTACTGATTTTATCGAAACTTCTTCCGGTCTACCGAGCCAATTTACAGACTATATTGCTGAAGGGAAAAATCGCTATGAGATAGAGCACATTTGGGCTGACCACCCTGAAAGACATACCGATGAGTTTTCTAGCGCGGCTGATTTTGCAGAGTACAGAAACCGTATTGGTGGGCTTCTGCTTCTACCCAAAAGTTTTAATAGTAGTTACGGTGATTTGCCATTTGCTAAAAAACTACCTTACTACTTTGGTCAGAATCTGTTAGCCAAATCCTTGCACAAGGATTGCTATGAACATAATCCGGGATTTATGCAGTTCAAAGAAAATGTGAGTCTCCTATTCAAACCTCATGCGGAATTTAAAAAGAAGGATTTGGATGACCGGCAGCTACTTTTTCGGAAAATTGCGGAGTTGGTCTGGTCGCCGGAAAGAATTACAAGGGAGATGAACGTATAACAAAATCGAAATATAAACTCTGTAGTACAACATAAAATAAGAGTTTTAATTAGAAATGTCATGTTGTTAATAATAATATAATAGTGGCATATCCCATTTTCTTAGACGATTAATATTTTACTTTTAAATTAGATAAATAGGGACGGTTGTACCAGGTAAATAATTCGGTAACTTTTAGCGGACGAGCGCCAAGAAGTTTTATATTTCTTACAGGGTGAAAGTCCTTGTTGGGCAAGGTCTAGCCAACCACCCATATCGAGTGTTGCATTAAAATGGGTAACCATTAGATGAAGCGTACACAGGGAAACAGATAGGCCATAGGGAAGACCGTACTTCCTGAAGTGAACTATACAGCCTCGTAAATAAAGATTAATGCAGATGGCGACGTCGTTTTCGGTAACGGAAGCCTATACAAAAGAATCGCATATGGCGAGATTCTAAAGAGGGTCTGTCGGGGTCCTGGCACATGGCATGTCTGTAGAGAGATATAAAGAACTTGGGAGACCCTATAAGCTCCTTACTATAAGGTAAGTCTACCCGATGAAAAGAGAGGATGACTGATGCAAACCACACTGCAGGGAATAGCAAAGATGGCAATACTAATGTGTCTTTTACGGAAGCGAGTATTTCTGAAGAGCCCAGTGCGGTAGTTCCGCACGCTGGGATCTGTGCGGGGGCAGTCAGGTAACTGGCTGT
>Ga0315285_10003801_pt1 | contig 15694 bp, 14 predicted proteins | sample YL17G09_36_MG_FD_203698 | JGI IMG/M metagenome (GOLD analysis project Ga0315285, IMG submission 203698) | Sediment microbial communities from Yellowstone Lake, YNP, Wyoming, USA - YL17G09_36 | ecosystem: Environmental > Aquatic > Freshwater > Lake > Sediment | place: USA: Wyoming | collected...
GCGTCGAGGCGAAGGAACGAGGAGAGGAGCGTATTGTCGTCTGGGGGTCAGGAAAGCCAACTCGGGAATTCCTATACGTCCAAGATGCGGCTGAGGGCATCGCATTGGCAACCGAGCGGTACAACGACAGTGCACCTGTCAACTTAGGCTCTGGAACGGAAATCAGCATCAAGGACCTAGTTCAACTAATCACGCGCTTGACTTTATTTGACGGGAAAGTTGTCTGGGACGCGAGCAAGCCGGATGGTCAGCCTCGGCGGCGTCTCGAGATCACCAAAGCTGAGCAGCGCTTTGGGTTCAGGGCTCGGACTACGCTTGAAGACGGGCTGCGAGCAACGATTGATTGGTACCTGAACAACCGATGATCAGGTGTTTTCCTTGTGCTGCCCGAGACTAGTCGAACTTCCCTCCCCCTCCAAGGGCAGAGTTGGCTGGCCGTGGACCGAGGATAGCGCGCTTTTGCCGGCCTCGATGCCCGATGGTCGTCCGTGGCCAAGTATCAGTATTGTCACGCCCTCATACAACCAGGGCCGCTTCCTTGAGGAAACCATCAGGTCAGTACTGCTTCAAGGATATCCAAACCTAGAATATTCGGTAATGGATGGTGGAAGCAGTGACTGTAGCGTAGATATCATACACAAATATGAGCGCTGGCTGACTCGCTGGGTAAGCGAACGAGATTACGGACAGAGTGATGCTCTGCGGAAGGGATTCCGTAGCTCCAACGGATGTCTATTTGGTTGGATCAACTCGGATGATCTATTAGCACCCGGCGCTTTGGAAGCAGTGGCGTTTGCCGCAGCACTGCATCCTGAGTATGGAATCTATGCAGGAACGGTTGAAGATTTCAATTCCGATAGTTTTGGGGCAGACCACAAGATCGTACGACAGCAGAATATTTCTCTAGCGAATCTCATCCTACCTGATCCCAGGAGGAGGGCGATCTATCACCAACCAGGGATCTTCTTCACTTCTCGCCTCTACCGAGCATCTGGAGGAATCCACCCTCGCTACTACTACCGAATGGATTACGACCTGCTCCTTCGAATGTTAGACAACGGAGGCAGATTATGGTATTTGGGGAAGACGCTAGCATATTTTCGAATCCACCTCATCTCAAAAACAGGAGCCAGCCACGGGAAATTGGCCACGCTTAGTGACACGGAAGGCTACGAGATTGCCCGCAGATATGCCGGAAGACTATCAGAAGGGGATCGCAAGAAGCTTCGACTTCAGTATCTGCAAGACCTGGTGCATGGTGCATACTTGGGCTTCATGGAAGGGCATCTGGAAGGAGCAGGATCTTCGATTCGTCTTGCCGTTAGAGAAGGGCGGTTGGATGTCTTGCGTGCCTTTACGCGCTTCATTGCGCGTGGGATACTTACGCGCCTCGAGAATTCTCTTCAGAGCAGCGAAAGCACAACGTCGTAGGACTGTAATACCAGTGGACTGTGGGCCGCTAGGTAACTGCTCAAGATAACTCCTGTCTCTGTCTCGAAATGCGCTGAGGTTCCTAGACCTTTCGACGGGTGAGCTCTTCTATCAGCGCCATCTTCTTGTGAGCGATAGTGTCCCAAGTCCATGCAGACGCCGTTGCGGATCCGTTCTTTACTATACGTTCGGCAGTCAAGGGATTGGAAAGCAGATCTGCAATGGCGGCAGCCAACTCTTGCGCATGCAAAGGTACCATAACGCAGTTGACTCCATTCTCAAGGAAATCGCTGTACCTGTTCCACCAGGGTGCGGAAATGACCACGGGTTTCTTTGCCGCCATGTATTCCGCCACTTTTATTCCCGTACACATGTCGTTTGTGATGTGCACGCAAATGTCGGATTCGGCCAACCATCGAGGCACATCATCATGATGAACAAGCCCTACGAATTCGACAAGTCTCTGTACTCCCAGTTGGGTTGCCTTGGATTTCAGTTGCGCTATGTCCGGCCCGCTTCCTATCAACCTCAGCACTACCGATGTTGGGACCTTGTTCCTCAGGAGTCTTAGCGCATCCAGCAAGACCTCCAGTGGGTAGATTGAAAGATCCATCTTCCCTACGAAGGTGATCGTCTTGTGCCCTGATTGGGTTGCCGCGTAATCGCGAGTCCCTCCGAAGAGTTCAGCATCATATCCGTTAGGCAAGAAGATCGGGGCCTTGCCATATTCTGTAAGGACATATTTAGCTATCACCGGATCCACAGCGAAGACAAGATCGGATTTCGAGATGGTGATCGTTTCAAGAAGTCTGTCAATTCTCTTCACCAAGCTGGTGTCTCTCGCAAAGGCTGGATCTCCGTAGTTCACCACAAGAGGTCGATGGAGCAGCGCCCTGAGAAAACTGCCGATGAGCCCCTGGGATTGGGCTGTCGATGAGTAGATTACATCAAGGGACCTTCCGTAAGGCAACAAGAAAATGGCGCCGAAAATCAGTGTTGATGCGATGCTAAGAAGACCTTCAACCGCTTTGAGGAACCCCCTTGCTGAGCGACTTCGAAATGCCGGGGGGAAAATCCAGGTGACCCCGTCGGCCTCAGTCTTCATTGGCACAAGATTCTTCAGGATGAGAGATATCACGCTGCCCTTCATCACCCGGCCCGAATTGCTCATTAGAATAACTCTATGCTTCTGGCGAGCAAAGACTCTGGCGAGCGTCGAGACACGAGTGGGCGTGGGTTGATGCGGCGAAAACTCCGCGGATATCATCAGTATATGAACCATATCTCAGAATCCTTCATTCAAGTGTGTAGCGGGATGGCTGCGTGTCTTGATAGATCACTGGTTTCTGTAGAAGAGTCTCACATCGCGGCATAAACAACAAGCCAACCATGTGCTTCATCCAAGTTTGTCAGGAGCGCCAGTCAACGGAGCATGCCCTATCGCTAGTATAAGACGCTCGCGCTCACACGGGCTGCAGGCACACTAGGTCTACACATGCAGCGCATTACTTCACGGTGAGGAACTCTTCGAACTCTTGCTTGCACGAAAAGGCGCTTCATCCATATCTTTCTAAGATTTCGCAGACACCAGAGAATCGCCCGTAGCTTTGCCAAAGCCTTTGCAGGTTTGGCGGGCAGAAGCATCGCCAATTGTCCTAGTTCTATGAAGACAAGCGCAGACAGATGCAACGCCAGATTGGGAAGACCGTAGTTCTTCATGAGCGTCAAGAGATGACTTCCAGTGAAGAAGAAGACTCGCATGTACCCCAAGCGTCGTCCACCCGCTCCGCTCCAACGCGAAAGTAGTACCACGCCCTGGAGAGGAATCTTAGCATGGGCATGCACTCTCACCCAGCGGTGCTCTAATGCCAAGTAGCCTATTTGTCCAACGCTTATGATCTGCGTCTAGATCCAAGAGCGAGCTGGCCAGGGTGACTAGGCAGACCCGGACCGCCTTGAGGCATCGTTCACCGAAAGGGGTAGACTGAACTGGATACGAATCCTGATGAGACTGTTCACGACGGTGAACTGGTTCGCTCGGGGGAGCTGGCACGAACAAGATTGCAATCGCTCTTCACTCGGAGTATGGTACTGGAGAAAGAGGAGGAGCAGAAGTTGTTGCGCTCAAACTCGCTCGTCACTTGCGGAAGGTGGGCTTTGATTGCGCGAAGAAGATCGGTCGGTTTGAAGGAGATCGATCTTATCAAGATAGATGTCGAAGCGGATAGTTGGCTGTGCTGAAGGGCAGCGAGCGCATTCTGAGGGAGATCAGGCCCAGGATACTAATCGGAGTTCGCACAAGGTCGATGAGGAGGGATGTGGTGGGCTTGCTTCGACGCTTCGGCTGTTGTCTCATTCACGAGAAGGTTAACTTCAGCGAACCGCTCATTTCAGTCCTCTATTTCATGCCCTACAGGTCGCCCTCTGGATACGATCTCTTAACCTAAATGATAGCAGACATCTTCTCGAAGACGACACTGGACCTATGGACAAAGAAAGGGCTAAGGGATGCTGAGGAAGCATCGTGACGTTGTGAGCTTTGAGATGGCACGTGGACTTGTGACCGGAATTCTCCGCGAGTCTGCAAACGTAACTAGTCTATGCAAATCTCTGGCGTCTCAAAGCAAGTAGGCCGGGTAGCGCTCTCAAACTGAAATTGAAGGCCGCAAGCAGGGCACGGACGTGTATGGCAAGATCCTCCCTAGCTTTGAGGTTGCTGAGCCAGATAGGCTTGTGCGGATCTTTCTTGGCGAAGAATACTGATACGATCAACACCAAGAAGCAAGATGTGAGCCAGGAACCAGAGAGGTTCAAGACTGCGAACCTAATCATGTTCCTGTACCCCAGCAGGTTGAACAAATAGGTCGGTAGCTTCGACGTAGTTGCTGCCCCGCGGTGAACCACGGTCACCTTGGGGTAGTAGACAACATCGTAGCTTGCCCGTCGCACACGAAAACAGTAGTCTTCGTCCTCAAAGAATGCAAGACTGTAACCTTCATCGAAAAGACCCACATCTGAGATTACTCTTGCTCGAATTAGAAGAGCCGAACCTCTCAGAAGAGTCACCCTTTCGGGGGAGCCGGCTTCGCTCGGGAAAGCTTCGGTCATCCCAAACATGCCTCTCCTGCTCCGCGGGTCTCCAGATAGAGCAGAAGTCTGAAAGGAGCCGTCTGGATAGACCAGCTTAGGTCCAACCAGTCCCATCCGCGGAAGAGTCTCTGCAAGGGTGATCATTCTTGTAAGCCAATCACATTCTATGATCTCCACATCATTGTTCAATAGCAGAACATACTGTGCGCCGCGTTGCAGACCCCATTCAATGCCGCGATTGTTGCCGCCAGCAAATCCTAGATTCTCTGGATTGACAATCAACTTCGCCATCGGGAATTCATTAATCACCATGTCAACCGATCCGTCAGTGCTCGCGTTGTCAACAACGATGACTTGGAAGTTTGGGTAACTCGTTCTTGAGAAGATGGACTCCAAGCAGGTGCGGAGAAGACGTCTCCCGTTCCAGTTGAGGACTATAACGCACACAAATTGCGCGCCAGACTGGAGGGTAGGCATGATCAAGGCCTATTACCTACTCACCACATGTACATCTTGGACTTCATTTTGAACCCCGCGCTCTGCATGAACGGTGCACTGTCACGGGCCTTGCGACTCAGACAAGATAGATGTTCCTATATGGCAAATCAAGAGACCACAGCTGCCAGACCTCTCACGGACTGAGAGTGCAAGTATGCTGCCCATCCAGAAGATCTCTCACTTTCTTAACTGGTATGTTCTCGAGCGAACTTTGCTTGGCTCTCTGTTGGCTAGGGCTGCTTCTGAAAAACTAAATCGCCTAGCCAAGAAGTGCACTAGTATTGATGACTACATCGATCTCGCTTTTGATTTTGGACTAGTCGGTTTCCACACGGCGAACCTCCTCTATTTGACCCCGATTCAGGTTAGGGACGAGATCGCTGAGCTGGCGAGGATTGTGGCCAACCTGAAGCCCACTGCTGTGATGGAGATTGGCACGTCCAAGGGAGGGACACTCCTTCTATGGGCCGCGTTAGCCAGCTCGGACGCGACAATAGTCAGCATGGATCTACCGGGCGGGCCACTCGGAGGGGGCTACCCAAAGTGGAAGATACCCTTCTACAAGTCATTTGCGAGAGACCGACAGAGCATATGGTTGATCCGGGGCGACTCTCACGATCCAATGACACTTCGTGAGGTTAAGACTATACTCGGAACTCGAGAGCTTGACTTTCTCTTCGTTGACGGCGACCACACCTACTGGGGCGTCAAGAGGGATTATGAAATGTACTCTCCACTCGTAAGAAAGGGCGGGATCATAGCATTTCACGACATTGTGCCTGATCAATACGAGAGCCGCTGCCAGGTAAGCCGGTTCTGGAACGAGGTGAAGAGCAATCACGCCCGAGGAGAGATAGTCGAAGACTGGAAGCAGAGATGGGCGGGCATAGGGTTACTCTTCACCTGAAATCGCGATCTAGCTTAACTGCGGCTTCCGAGTACCCGCAAACACCGGCTTGGGTCCGTTGGCTGAGATCTTGGGCGGTACCCGAACCCGATTTGTCCTCAAACCTGGACCGGGATGTGAGCAGATCCAACATGACTATCGAATTCTTGGGCAGCAAAAGGTACCGTCACATAGCTCACGCCTCGCACAGGCAACAGGCGACATCCGGGATGTTGATCCAACCATTCCTCGTGATGACAGGCTCGGAGGGGAAGTCCGACACCTGCTCATTGACCTACACGCTGACTAGTACAGCTTGTCAAAGCTTCGCCTCAGTCTCGCAAAGTTCGGCGAAAGCATATGTCTCATTAGTTCTGAATCGGGAATTTTGCGGATGTAGGACTGAACGAAAACGCGTTTCTTCCAGACCTTATGCAGGTTCCTGAGCCACCATAGAAGCGCCGTCAACTTTGCGAGAGACCTTGTCGGTTCCCTAGCTAACAGAAGTATCGCACGGAAGATTTCCAGCAGGACCGCAAGAGGCAGAATCCAAACAAGATTTCGAAGGCCGTAGTTCTTTGTCAGCGTCATCATTCGATTTTTGCTAAACGAGAATGTGCCTGCGTATCGGAATGCCGGCGACCCTGACCCTGCTACATAGTGGTAGGCGACGGAGGGTAGGACTAGGATTATGCTGTAGCCACGCAGCCGGATTCGCCAGCCCAAATCGTTGTCCTCAAAATAGAAGAAGTACTCAGAATCAAACGGACCCTCAGCCAGGCAGACTTCTTCAAGGACAGCCCTCTTGTAGGCCATGGACGCACCCTCCGGATAGAAAAGCTGCTGTACGTGATCAATCGGCGCAAACGCCCAATGCAGTGGACGCGAGTACACAAATCCAAGCCAGTCGATGTCGTGGCCTACGCTTTCCACACGACGCGGGTCTCTGAGGCTCATGATCTTACTTTGCGCTCCTCCGACATTCTCAGCACGCAACGCTCGGACGAGTTCGCTCAGCCACCTTCTCTCAACTCTCGTGTCGATGTTAAGGAAAACTAGCACATCTCCTTTGGAGTTGTTGTATCCCACGTTGTTGCCTTCAGCGAAGCCAGTGTTTCGGCTGTTGCGCAGAATTCTCACGCTTGGGATCGACCCGAATGACCGATACAGAAGCTCGTAGCTGCCATCAGTAGAGGCGTTGTCAACGATAACAACTTCAAGATTGGGATAATCACTCTGTAGGACCGATCGAACACATTGCTCAGCGAACTTCAACCCGTTGTAGTTGAGTATGATGACCGAAACAAGTGGAACACTCGTTTCGTTACTAGCGTTAGTCAAGTCGTCACCAAAGGACCTCTTAACTTATGACGAAGGCTCCTGAATCTAGTCCACCTGACTTCTGTTTATCTGCCAGTGTCTCGTCGGAAAGAGATACCCCACCAAGTATCCGAACCATCGTCTAATGTTGTACGTTAGCACGCGAAAATCCCGGGTGAACATACCTGCAATAAAGGCAAGAAGCGGGTAGAAGAGGACATTTCGCAAAACGAATCGAAGCGCCTCCTTTCCGACTAGCGACTGAAGTATCCTGAGGTTGGCTCCCATCCATCGTCCCTTCTTTTCGCTCAACGTGAAGTAGTGGGTTCCGTGAACTCTGATCGTTCTCGAGTCATAGCCATTCCTGCGAAGGTGAAGCCAGATGTAGATGTCCTCAGCGGCACCTAGTTGCTCAGGTATGCGTATTCCCTGAACTGCTTCCCTCAAGAACAGTGTGGAGTGGGTTACGAAGAAATCACGCTCCAGAGATGGGAAGAGCCTCCACCAGAACGCCTTAAACCTCTCCAACTCTATCGGAGGGTTCACTCTGGGTAAGATGGCTACTGCACCTATGCATCTGCCGTCTCCTGACGGGGAGCCCAGCAGTTTCGCGGCCTTTTGGTACCAGCCATCTTCGCTTATGACAACGTCGGAGTCAAACATCAACAGTATGGAGCTGCTTGACTTCTCGATGAGCAATTGCCTTGCGTGGCCCAAAGACTTGTCTTCGAGGTAAATGCGGGCACTATGCGCCTTGAGGACTTCCAGGGTGCCGTCAGTGCTGTGGTGATCTGCGGCGATCAAACGGCAGCTAGGGATCTCTTTCTCCACGGAATTCAATGCCGCGTCTAAGTATCTCACACTATTGTAGGTTGGCATGAGTATGTCCACGGGCTCGCTGCGATTCATCAAGCTGCCCTACCATCAGATGAGCAACGCAAATGCTAGACCTTGGTCATCCTGAGAGCGTAGCTTTCACCGTCGATCCAAAGCGTTTCGATATTGTAACCAGCGTACTGCTTTGATCGCAAGATTTCAGCATAGTATGGTGGATAGGCGTCTATCATGGAAGGGATCTTCATGGTAACCCAGTCGTCGTACAGAAAGATGGCATCCCAGTCTTGCCCAAGCAATGTCTGGAATTCGGTTTCGTTTGCCGCAACCGGTACGAGGACAACGTTGGGCAACATTGCCATGTACATTCGGATTCCTCGCATGTGAAGCCCACCGAAAACCAGAGTCTTCCCGGATTCCTTTGCATGTAGGTACATCCTATAGTAGGGCGCACGATAGTCAAGGCTCAGCCGATTCATAGGTTCCACGGAAAGACTCCTTTGGAACACCACAGCAAGCGCGCCCATCTGTGTCGAGCCTACCATCAAGAGTATCATTGTCAAAGCCGCGACTCTCCTCAGTTTCAGAAGACGATAGAGACTCGGAAACCCCACTATGCATGGCAATGACGGGTGAGTCAGCCTAAACATCAGCGATGTCCAACCGGAGATCATGCCAGGCAACAATTGAAGATAGATCGCCAATGGCACCAAGAAAGCTCCGAAAGACCAGATGACATTCAAGGCGAGAAAGAAGAGAGTTGAAGATCTCTTCATGAGCAGACCTAGGCACACTACAAACAGGGAGAACCCCGCGAACAGCGCAAACAATGGATTGAAACCGTACCACAGTCCCGTCGCGAGCGCTTCCGGCAGGTCAGGGTGGAAGGCCACAGTAATCGGAACGACAAATGCAGGCGTCAGCATGGGCGCCTGAGTCGTAGCTGAAGGCAATGTCGAGCCTGCCTGTTGACCCCATGGCACGAGCAGTGAAATCAAGTTCATAAGGAGATTTGACAGTGGCTGAGCAAACTGTAGAGGCTCGAGACTAGTCGGGACCGGAAAGACGAAAGAAACAGGAATTGCATATCCTAGAATGCTTCCGAGCGATCTTCTCTTCACGGACAAGACTAGGAAAAGGATCACGTTGCCCACAGCGAAAAGCAGGTAGGGCTCGCGGATCTTGTAGGCGAGTACGAAGAAAACGCCTGAGAGCAGGCTATCGACTGTGTGCCCTTCCTGAACATGTTTCAAGCAGAAGTATACGCCAAGAAGACCAAAGAACAAGCCGGGAGTCTCCGTCAAGACTGCCGGCAGTAGGATGATAAATACCGGAAACAACGGGAGCGACAATATGAGCAGTGACGACGTTTTCTCCGGGACTTTCAGCCTACGCAGGACCACATAGAACATGACGACGACGCCAATCGCCCAGACGGATGAATACAAGATGCCGCGCAGGAGAAACGTCCAAACGTCGCTCACCCCATGGAAGAAGAATAGGAATATGGTCACAAAGACTTCTCGATAGGTCGTTATCGGCATCTTGTCCAGAATGAAAGTGTCGTAGTACCACGCTTCGTCTGGCACAATATAGCCTGTCACGAATGAGTAGTAGTATCTTGCAGCGATGACGACTAATACTACAGTGATTGTGATCGCGAGCGAGACTTTCCCGTTGCCCAAGAACCCAGTCATTTTGGCCAGCGAGTCGAGTATTGGCCTTCGCATGTTGCCTGGATCCGAGTCATGGAGAGTCATGGAAACACGCTGCACCGAAGCAAGGTGCGGATGCTCCTCTGGAAGCATTGTTGTCCGCAACATGCCGAGTCCGTGCACCGCACGTCGTCAAACATGACGGGTCCGCTCAGAACAGCCGAATGTGCACTTGGAGTCATCCTCATAGCGTAGCTCTCTCCGTCTACCCACAGTGTTTCGATCACGTATCCAGGATATTGTATGGACTTGAGAATCTCACCATAGTAGGAAGGATATGCGCTGATCATCTCCGGAACCGCGATCGTCACCCAATCGTCATAGAGGAAGATCGCATCCCATTGCTGGGCCAAGAGTCCCTTGAACCCGTCTTCGGAACCCGGGACTGTGGACAACGCTACGTTAGGTAGCATTGACATGTACATTCTGATTCCGCGGAAATGAATGCCCCCAATGACGAGCGTCTTTCCAGAATCCTTGGCTAGCAGGTAGAGACGGTAGTATGGGGCGCGGTAGTCTAGGCTAAGCCTGTCAACAGGCTCACGTGAAAGGCTCCTCTGAAATGTGGCGGCGAAACTCGGAACCTGAGTTGACAGCAGGAGCATTGTCACGATGATCAACGCGGCGACTCGTTTCGGTTTGAGGCGCTGGTACAGACCCCCGAAACCAACAAAGCTCGGCAGAGACGTGTGGGCGGCACGCACAAGCGTTGATGTCCATCCCGTAACTGCTGATGGGTTTGCGACTATCGTGAACATTACCGAGACAGCGAAAGTGCCCAACGATAGGATCATACTGAGCAACACAAATGAAGCCTCTGAGGACCTGGATCGCAGCAACAGGTACACAGCGAGCGCAACAGATGCCAGCGCAAACACGGCGAAAAGCGGGTTGTACCCGTAGAATAGCCCCAAACCTAGTGCCTCAGCGAACTCAGGATGCGGCGACGACGATGTAGCTACGCTCACAGTCGGATTCAGCAAGGTCTCCACAGGCGGCAGGATTGGCGGGAGAGTAGGCGTGGTAGTTGACAGAAGTGCAGAGAAATAGGCAGGCAATCGCGACACCAGGCCAGTAACAAGTGCGAGGATGGGTTGAGCGAAATCGAACGGCTGCAGTCTGACTGGCACAGGAAACCACGGAAGCACTGGGATAAGATATGCGAGAAATCCTCGCCCAGTCCTTCTCTTCGCTGCGACAACCATATACAGCAGCACAAACCCGGCGGCAAGCAACAGGTATGGTTCACGGACTTTGTATGCAAGAATGAAACTCGCCCCTGACAGAAGCGCGCTCACAGAACTGCCTTCTTGGACGTACCTCAAGGTCAGGTATACGCCCGTCATGGCAAACAACAGACCTAAGGGCTCAGTTGTGGCGGTAGCAGCCATCACGACGAGCACGGGAAACAGTGGAAGCGAGAGCAACAACAGCCCCGACACCTGGTCTGAAGGTTGAAGGCGCTTCACTAGCTTGTAGCTGATGACGATGGTGCCGATCGCGCAGAGTGAGGAATACACAAAGGCACTTGCGAAGAACTGCCAGACACTCTTCACCGGACCGAAGAACATCATGAAGATTGTGAGAAAAACCTCGCGATAACTCATGATTGGTTGTCTATCCAGCACATAGGTATTGTAGTACCACGCCTCGTCAGGCACTATGTACCCTGTAATGAACGAGTAGCAGTAGCGAGCAACAATGACGCCTTCGATGATGGTCAATGCCAACACCAGCGCTGTCTTTGTGTATCCGAACTGTGCGACCCGGTCTCTGACGGAGCGAACCCACTCCCTGACCCGGAAAAGAGTCAAACCTTTCACGAAGGATCAGTCTTCTTGATACTTAGTTCCCGCGAGATGTCTTCATCCTTTCAGTACTGGGGATTTGTTGTTCAAGCTTCTTGCCAAGAGTTCTATTCGGTGTGACAATATTCCAAGACTGTATCGTTCCAGAGCGAGTCTTCTGGAATTCTCCGACGATGTCTTGTAGAAAGCCGCGTCATCATGAAGCCTGATGATCGCGTCGGCCAGAGCTTGAGGATCATCAGGAGCCACCATGATTCCCGGCGTGTATTCGGCAATCACCATAAGAGTCTCACCACGCCCGGAGCATACAACCGGCTTCCCCACAGAAAAGTATTCTAGAACTTTCGAAGGCACGATTGTAGAGGTCTCCTTGAGGTCCCTCATCGGGCAGAGAAGCACGTCAGCAGCGTTCAGGTAGTCAAGCACTCTGTCCATGCTCTCGATCTTGTCAAGAACTAAGACATTGTCGGCTCCGCTGGAGATTCTTCTGACATAGGGGAGCCACTCCCCGTCGCCACGAATCAGTATGAGAACGCGCGGTCTGATCGTGGCGATTATCTTCCCTGCTTCAACAAGCGATGCAAAATCGTACTTTGGCCCGACTATTCCCGAGTATTCCGCCACGAACTTTCCTACCAGCCGGTTGTCTCTGAATCGCGGAGGTTGTGGTCTGAAGTAATCTGTGTCGATTGCGAGCTCCACGACCTCCAGTCTTGTTGGGCTGAGGCCGAGCTCGATAAGGCGGTTCCTGATGGAGCTCGTTATGGGAGTCGTCATGTCACTAATCGCGGAGACCAGCCTGGCCATGCTCTTCGCGATTGCCATTGAGAGCGGCGTTCTGATGGCACCGATCTCGAGGATGACTTCAGGCCACAAGTCAGCAACATCAAGCAAGACGAGCCCACCGGTCAATCTCGCAAACACTATTGCGGGAAGCGAGAATACTGAAAGCGCATATGGGCTGACATAATACACCAAGTCGGGAGGTCTCCTGAGCAGTAGCAGCTGCCCAATGGAGTAGGAGAACGTGAATACGATGTAGATGAGAAGCCGGTTGAGGTATCCTTTCGTGCTCAATGATGGTATCCAGACGCGTATGGTCTCCATGCCTTCAAGGCGTTCTCTTGCGAAAAGCAGGCGTCGGTACTTCTTGGACACTCGTCCATGCGGGTAGTACGGGTACGCCGCGATAGCGACGACTTCATGGCCGACCTTCTGCATTGCCTTTGCTATGTTCCATGCCCTGTTGCTTGCCCCACCCATATCGGGGGGAAAGCCGTGGCTGATCACTAGAACCTTGAGTCTTTTCTTCATATGGCTACGTCATCGACAGACTGTCTGTTGGGTTCAGGTGTTGAGCTCCATTGCTCCGAGATACATGATGTAGTCTGGGCGGAAGATCAAGTCTTTCACCTCGGGCGCCCAGTCGAAGACTCCTGCAGACAGGTAGTTCTTCCGCAGCCTTCGAGCCCGTGTTAAGCCTGCTTCGTAGATGCGGTTCCTGACGGTGGCGAGCAGTCTCACGAGTATTCGTCGAATTCCCACGATTAGTGTCGTGTTAGCTATTTGTCCGCGTGTTTTCGCCACCCAGATTCCGCATCTGAAGAGCGCTCTGTCCACTATCGAAAGCTTGGACCAGGTTCCCCTTCTCACGGCAGTCCTCATGAAGGAAGTCAGCTCTGAATGAGTCATTGCTCCGCCCTTCAACCGGTGGCTCGAAGTCTCCGCCAAAGCTGAACTCGTTTCAGGGTGTAGGACTCAGTACTATTAAGAGTAGTAGTGCTCCGACGCTCGATGTCGTGAGGTTATCGTTCCATGAGCATTTTGGAGAGATTCGCTTGAACCGCCCTGAGGTCCTTGTGTGATCGATACCATCCAATCGTTTTCCTGAATCCTTCCTCGTAGGATACTCTCGGCTCCCAGGAAAGAATATTCTTTGCGCGGGTGAGGTCCGCGGCTCTTGAGGCCACCCCTTCCGGTTTGGTGAGATCGTGGCGGATCTCCTTTGGCCGCCAGCCTACCAGATCGAAAACAAGCTCAGCTGCCTTGTTGAGCGTGATGCGGTCATCTCGGCCAGCATTCACGGAAGACGCGTCCTCGATCTTCTCCGCAGCAAGAATCATAGCGTCGACGATGTCACCCACATAGGTGAAGTTGCGGTCCTGTTCACCGGTTCCCCAGATCTCAAACGGGTCAGTACGCACAAGAGCCTTGGCGATCAAAGCAATGATCGCGTGCGTCTCGTTCTCACGCTCGCCATACGCTGTAAAGATCCTGATCGCGGACGATTTCATGCCATACTCTCTATGGTACGCTCTCAAGGCCATCTCTGCCATCAACTTGCTGTTGTGCACGAATGCTCCGGGAATGGCATAGCTATCCTCGCCCTCTATTTCTAGGTCATACACTACTCTTGGCGGACTTTCGGGTTGATTGATGCTCCCATAATTTGCGTAGTTGCTCACTAACCATGAGACAGCAAATGACCGAAACTTCCTATTGCGACTCATTGAGAGCGATGCGGGCAAGTTGCGAGCCCGGAGAACCGAGTACATTCGGCCGGCCAGTGCACTGCTAGAAGTAGCCACGGAGTCTGACCTCCTGTCGCTGCTGTGCTTTCCGTCACCTTCAGACCAGCCGACCCAGAAAGCTCGGAAGTTTTCCTCACGAAGACCGGACAACCATAGAGGAACTGTCTTTCGCCTCTGACTGTAACGATAGGATCGGGTGGTTGCGAGGAACTTCTCGTGGAGCCAGCGCCAGAGACCCTGATGCCAGAGCCTTAGTACATGCATACCATTGGATTGAGGACCGTTTATCTTGCTGTCGGGGTCCAGTTCACGAGCTGTCGTCAGGTATTTCTCCAGGGTTTTCCGATTCATTTGAGAGACAGCGATGTAGCCGGGGTCGGCGTGTTTGCCCGTATGGGGCTCCAAGGTGCCCTCAGCTGTCCAGAAGCCAAGAAAACGCCACAAGTCCGGAGTCGTAGCAATCTCACTACGGTATCCGTGATATCTAAAGGCCAGGCTCTTTTGCCCGGGCAACTCGACAGGCGGGCTCGGCTCCGGAAGGATCATCGAAGGCGGCCGTCCACTTCTGTGTCCGACGATTTCCTGTGCTCGCTTCCACCCAAGGGATGTCCAGATTTGGTGATTCGCCGTCATAGACGCGGTCAAGCCACGTGATGGTTTGATTGCTACGACATCCTCATTCGCCCTCAGTGACCGACGGTGCACGCGGAGAACTCGCCTCCACGAATTGTCCTTTGCGAGCACAAATTCGCCTGGCTGCACATACATGATCTCCTTCAGTCCCTCTCGGGTCAAGATGTAGCTCCTTCCCGCAAGACACCAACCGTATTCTAAGTCGGCGAAGGCTCTGTCACGCACAAACGGGTCCGCATCTTCCTCTTTCAGCAGATACGAGGAACCGACTTGCTCCTGCAAGTAGCTAGGATAGACGCATGCCGAACTTGCGAAGCACATACGTTCCACAGCGGCTCTCCATGCTTCCTCGAAGACGATCTGGTCAAGCGCCATGTTCGTACTGCATTCCGCTGGATGCGTGTGAATGTAGCCGCGTCCTCCGTGTTGAGCCGCCAAGTGGAAGACCACGTCGACGTCTCTCATCATCTTTCGTGCGACTGCTCGATCCTTGAGATCGACGCGATGAACCGAGAGTCTCCCGCTCGTCCATGTTCCCTTGCGTCGGCTCCTGAGCGGATACTCCAAGTTCTCGAGTTTTCCACTGGAGAAGTCGTCAGCCACTTTCACGACGGCGTCCTTCTTCAGGAGCGAATCGACAAGATGGCTTCCTATGAACGACGCCCCTCCCGTCACCAACACGGAGCAATCTTTCCACATGTCCAGACCTCCTTGGGCCACTTTCCAGGTCAGTCAGTTGATATCGCAGTCAGGTGCATACCGCTCGTTGATCCTCCGAGCTCATGTAAGGGATTTGCGGTAGATCAGCTTCTCTCTCTTAGGACGCTGATGAGGGTGAACAGTATGATTCCTATTGATAGCAGCAAGATCCCCGTCAGGCCTGCGGCTACTGCGATAATCCCGAGGTTCGGCGGAAAAGCCCCGTAGGCTGAAAAGATCTCAAAGGCC
>Ga0315285_10003802_pt1 | contig 15691 bp, 12 predicted proteins | sample YL17G09_36_MG_FD_203698 | JGI IMG/M metagenome (GOLD analysis project Ga0315285, IMG submission 203698) | Sediment microbial communities from Yellowstone Lake, YNP, Wyoming, USA - YL17G09_36 | ecosystem: Environmental > Aquatic > Freshwater > Lake > Sediment | place: USA: Wyoming | collected...
AAGATCGTCTCCGACGTACAATTTCATCCGGCACCTCCTTAGGTTTAGTTGCAACTCCTGACCTAAGCATACCAGATCCCCTGGTGTGCTTAGGAGGTGCCTTTTATATGATTATCAGGCTTGCAAATATGCATTTGCTATGAATCGACTCGTGAAAGGGGGACATATATGAGTTTATAAGTTGCTTGCAAGGGGAGGGAGCAGAAGATCCGGGAGCGAAGATTTACTGCGCTAAGTCTTCGATCATCTTCAGGCTGGCTTTGGGGACGCGGGTGAACTGGATGCCGGCGGTCACGGTTCCATTGGACTGGAGGCGGACCACTTTCCCGTGGGCTTTCCAATCTTTCAGGGGCTCTTGATCCGATTCGAGAAGAACCCGGAAGGGCTCGCAGGGGATCTTGCCTCCTTCCAGGGCGATATCCGAAAGGAACGCTCCCCCGAGGCTGATGTTCTCCATGGTGGCCACACCCGTATCCCGGCGGTAAGGGGTTCTGACGGAGTAGATCCCGATCTTCAGGGGGAGATGGAGGCCCATGCGGGGCCACCGCCTCTGGTGTTTGTAGTTTAATTCCTCTTCCGGCCGTTCTTGAGGGAGATTGAGGAAAGTATAAATCGTCTTGCCCCATTCCTCCCGGTCCGGGCTTTCCTTGGATAGGGCTTCATCGGCCCCCCATTCCAGGCAGCGGCGGGAATTCCGGCTCTTGGCCGAGCAAAGGATTTTAAAATCCCGCTGATCGGGCATTCTCCGCAGGGACCGGATAATCTCCATGCAGGGAATATCCGCAAGCTCTTCATCGAGGATCAGAAGGTCCGGAAGGGTCTTGGAGCACGAAATCAGAACGTCACCCCCGAACCCCACCCTTTCCAACTCCACCCTTCCATCCTCCGCGAGGACCCGCTGGAGTTGGGAAAAGAGATGATCGTCGGAAGTCCCCACCAGGATTTTTTTCTTTTCCAGCGACAGGTTGTCCACGGGGAGATTAAACTGCTTCATGAAGTTGATCAGGCTCTCCCGGCTGATCATTCGTTCCCCGGTGATGGGGTTTTTCTTGCCCTGGAATATGCCCTTGTCGAAATTGCGGGAAATGGTTGACCGGGAGATGTTGACCAGTCTGGCCGCTTCTCCTGTGGTGAGGAATTCTTTTGAGGTCATGCCCTTTTCCTTTGATGGAAAAAGTGGAGTCTGGAGGTCCTGCCCCGTTTGCTTTTCCCTGGAATTATTCCAGGCGTAACGACCGGCGAAGAGCCATTCTCTTCGGAAAGGTTATATTATCTTAGATAACAGCAAAAAAGGAATTTGTCAATTTTTTTCTAGCCCGTGCCGGGGAAAAATTTTTTTGGATCCGTGTGGACCACGGACTTTTCTTCTCAGCCTTCCTAAAAACCATCCTTCTCCCTTTTGGGCCGGGAGTTTTCCCCGAAGCCTTGTGAAAAGCGATTCCTGCGGCAAAAAAAACCAAGGTGGGAAATGAAACCCGGGCTGATCTTTTCCAAGGGAGAAAAATATCCATGGCATTGCTTTGCTATACATGACGACATGAATCTTATCGCGGTTACCATTCCAGACTTCACCCGGAATCCAGTCTTTTCCCAGATTCCCGCTTTGCCGGGAATGACGGCCTTGGCTGGGATTCATGTCGCTGCGCATAAATGCAGGCTCAACCCACTTATAAATCGCTTGGTCAGGGGTTAAAATAAAATGACATTTAACGTCACTTTCTTTTTGTAAAATGGACAAATTTATTTACAACGGTTAATATTTATCCCAATAATTTTTATTTTTATTTATTATTTCAAATCGTTATAAAAAATGTTCAAAAAAATATTTATTGGCAAAATAATTGCTAGACAAGTGTTAAGAATTTGAATCATTAAACTAAGCGAGGGAAAAATATGGGAAAAGGGTTTGGTGCTTTTAATGGTGTGGGCTCTTTTATGAATAAATGGATCGGCTTGTTATTGTGGCTCATGCTGCTGGTATTTCTGGCCATCCAGGGGAAGGTTTAATTATCCAGTGTCCATCCGGAAACTCCCTCTCCCCAATCACCCCCACCCTTACCCTCCCCCGTCGAGGGGGAGGGGAAAATAGGGTTTCCGGATGGAAACTATCTAATCCGGTTCCCGGAAGAGCCCCATTCAGGATGGGCATCGGTATTCCGGTTGATTTCCCACCCCAGGGCTGATCTGGCGGTTTTCGGATTGAAACCTTGATGGCCCTCCCATGTTTGATGATCTCGTAAAAAGTCGCAATTCCATAGAATTCGTCATTCCGGCGAAAGCCGGAATCCAGTTATTTCAAGATGTTCTGGACCCCGGCTTTCGCCGGGGTGACGCTCCAAGAGACTTTTTACGAGATCATCATGTTTGACTCACGCCCATTTATAAAACAACCCCATACCTCCTGAATTCCTGAACTCCCAAAAATTCTTGCACCCGGAATCCCCTCAGTGTATCTTTAGGTATATTCTTCAGGCTTCTGAAGGGGTCTGGTCTCTTCTCGGGAAAGCCCCGCATGCGGGGCCATAAACGAACAGGGAGTTTCGTCCGTTTCCTTTTTCCCTTGAACCCCAGCCCGGAAAAGGAAGATGCCACATGGCAGCGGATCTGCCTCGAATCCTGAGTCCCAACCTGGGTTGTCCTTTCCTCCTCTCGCGTGAAGAACTCCAGTCCGAGGGATTTGACCTGGTCGTGGCCGTAAAGGCTGGGTTTCCTGCCGGCCCCTTTTCCCTGAAAGCCCGGCCCTCCTTCGAAAATGAAGGAAAAGATTTTTCATTTGAATTAAGCGACCCCCAGGAATTGACCGAAGGGACCCTTCCGGCCAGATTCAAAAGCATCGAGGAGACCCGCCGGTTGATCAGCACCACTCTCCAGGTAGCCATCCTCGAAGACCAGGCCCGGTTTATCCGCTATCGGGCGAAGCCGCGATCCTCTCCGGGGGATGAAATATACCGAACAGCGGGAGGGGGTCTGCGGAGCGCTCTCTATGACCTTCACCTGCGCGAAGGAGAAAAAGACGCCGGTGCAGTCTTCCATGCGCTCTGCCTGCGTCCCCCCGGCGAAGGTCTGCGCTTCATTCACCTTACGGACTTGCATGTGGCCCTGCGGAACGACTTGTATGCCGGCAATGTAGAGGAGAATGTTTCCTTCCCGGATTTCCAGGATCCCGAAAAAACCCGCTTCAACAATTTCAACGAAAACCTGCGGCGCTTCATCGCCCACGCAAACGCTCTGGCGGACAAAGGGGAGCTCGACCTGGTGCTCCTCACGGGGGATCTGGTCGATTTCCTTCGCCATGGGTTTCAGGAAAGGGAATATTACGGCCACAATAACTTCCGCGTTTTCCGGGACCTGATCCTGGGGACCGGCCCGGAAAGAAGTAGAAAGAATTCGAAGGGCGGGTTGAAAGTCCCCCTCTTCACCGGCACCGGCAACCATGACTGGAGGTTTTTCCCTTACGACCCCGGGGTGAGTCACAAGGTTTTCGGGCTCCCCAAAGAAGTGGCGCAGCAGCTTGACCTCTTTTGGGCCGATGAACAGGAAGAGATTTCCAGAAAATGCGAAGGCTTCTACTCCCAATTGCTGCGGGAAGGCACACCCATCTCCAACAGGACCGGGTGGGGCAAGCTGATCAACTGGGGGCTGCGTTACCTGGAGAAGTGGCAGGTCAAGGTCCTGACTCCCATCAGCGTTTCGGCCCTGGTCGGGCTGGGAGACAAGTTCCCCCTTTTCGGGAACTGGATCAAGGGGGTGGTCGGCCCGTACGACAACTTCTTCTGGGGCGCCATGGCTCTGGTGGGCATCCCGGTGATCCTGGAGGGGCTGACCGGCTACATCAAGAGGATCATCCGGAAGAGGATCTTTGACCTTATGGCCATCGAAGCCGGCTGGCCGGCGCTGAAGGATTATTTCCTGACCGTCAATCCCTTCTTCAACTATGCCTTTCGGGCAGGGAAGCATTATTTCCTCATGCTGGACACGGGCCACGACTGTGTCCGGGCCCAGCTGCTCTGGGATGACGGGGACAAGAAGCTGGGTCCCGTTTCCATCCTGGACAACACCATCGGCCAGTCGCCCGATTCCATGGCTTTCTATGATATCAACGAGTATTATCCCTACAGTCAGATCGGCTGGATCGAGCGATTGATGGAGTTGATCGGAGAGGAAACGAAGAAGGAACGCCGGGCCTGCAGGATCTTCATCGGCGTCCACGCCCCCCCGGCCAACCTGTCCTGGGACGAAGCCCGCAAAGCCCAGAAGGAAGCGGGGGATCAGCCGGGGGGAATCCTCCTGCCCAAGGGGGAGTACAACATCCGGTACGGAACCATCAACCACTACCTGAGCCATTTTTACCATCTCTGCCTGGGGCGCACCGAACAGACACCCGGGGAGGAGCAGTACCCCCGGGTGGACATGGTCCTGTCCGGACACGCTCACTGGAAGCTGGAATTCCGACTCTCCTGGGATGAAAGAAAGAAGGGTCCGGCGGTTTATTATGGGAATTTCACCGGCCCGGCGGCGAAATTCCCGGAAGACTTCGACGCCTACCGTCCTTTCCTTTTCCAGACCCCCGGTTGCGGCCCGAGGGAGGATTACTCCCCGAGCCCGCCTTACTTCCGGCTGGTGGAAATCGGCAAGGGAGGGGAAATCCTTTCGGCCGCGGTCATGGAACTGGGTGGCAAAGGTGGGGCGAAAAAGGCTGATCTTCCGGATTTTTAGATCTTCCGGATCTTTTGCTTACCCCCTGGTTTTTGAAAAAGGAACCCTTCGTCGAAAAGGCTCCGGGAGGAGAGAGGGGAAAGCTCATGGGGTTCAGGCTGGAGGAATTTGGATCATCATCCTGAGGCGGTTGTTCTTCCATTGGATCGGGCCTGTCCCGGGGAAACTGGCAAGGTGAGATCGTTTTGCTCTATCTTCCCCTAAAGTTATTTTCTCGCGGGCCTCTCTTTGCGGAGGACAGGCGGGAAGGTGATTAGAAAAACAGGAACCCGCCGAGCCTGATGATCCAAATTCCTCCACCCTGAACCCCAACGAGTAAACTGGGGGTGGGCAAGTCGGATCTTTTACTTGACACCGTTCCTCTCTTTTTTTCATAATGGATCTTGAAAGGAAGAAGATGTCAGCGGCAAATTTCTACTGGCAAGATAAGGAGGACCAAAGATGACCCGATTTCTCAGCAAGTGGATTGCCTGGTATCTGGTTGTGGCCATGTTCGTGATCGGAATCACCCCCCGCGTGTACGCGGGGTTCGCCCCTTCCGAGGTCATCGGCCTTTCCCCGGCAGAGAGGACGGCCGACCTGGAAAAGGTGCGGAAGTTCCTGGAGATGAAAATGGTCCGGGAGCGGCTGAAAGAATTCGGCTACACCGCGGAAGAAATTCAATCCAAACTGAGCCAGTTGAGCGAAGAGCAGGTTCACCAGCTGGCCCTCAATCTGGACGACCTGAACGTGGCCGGAGACAGCGCCCTGGGAATCATCATCGCCCTGCTGATCATCGCCATCCTGGTGATCGTCATCCTCCAGCTGATGGGTCACAAGATCGTAATCAAAAAGAGCTGAAATTCAGATCCCCTTGGCATTGTCATCCCGAGATCGATCCTCCCGAAAGGATGAAGGAAGGAGACCCCCTCTGCGGGGAGCCTTCTTCCTGCTGCTGGTCCTCCTTTTCTTCTTCTATTCCTGCGCCGGCCCCTCTTCGAACCTTTCCGGCCAGCGCGCCCGGGTCATTGACGGGGTCCCTTTTTTCTCCCAGGAGGAATTCCAGTGTGGCCCCGCATCCTTGGCGGGGGTTTTACAATATTACGGCCTGAAGGTCACCCCAGCGGAGATCGCCGCGGAAATCTTCAGCCGGCAGGCCCGGGGGACGCTGGACATGGATATGGTTTTTTACGCCCGGAAGAAAGGCCTGAAGGCGGACCGGTATGCGGGCGATTTCGAAGACCTGCGGCGGAATATCGATTCCCGCCGTCCCCTCATTGTTCTGATCGACCAGGGTTTTTGGGTTTACCAGAGCCATCACTTCATGGTTGTGGTGGGGTATGACGAGGGGAGCATGGTAGTCAATTCGGGAAAGGAAGAGCGCAAGTTCATATCCCGGGATTCATTTTCGAAGACCTGGGAGAAAACCAAATTCTGGACCTTACGGATCACCCCCCCATGAAGAAAAGGACTCTGCTTTTGCTCTTGGCTCTATGCTCCATGCTCTTGGCGACGGCTTGTTCCTTCCCCCGGGTCATCGTCCTGAAGGACCCCCTGACCCCGGAGGAACACCTGAACCTCGGGGTCACTTATGAGCAGCAGGGAGATTTCGACAACGCCATCAAGGAATACAGCCTGGCGGCCAAGAATCTTCCCCGGGCCAATCTTTACCTGGGAAATGCCTATTTCCAGAAGAGGGAATGGAAAGAGGCCGAAGATTTCTACCGAAAGGCCATCGAGGCAGAACCCGACAACGCCGACGCCCATAACAACCTGGCCTGGCTGTATTACACCCGGAAAGAAAATCTGGAGCAAGCCGAAAGGCTGGCGCAGAAAGCCGTGGAGTTGAACCCGGGCAAAGGGGATGTTTATCGGGATACGCTGGAAAAGATCAGGGAACTGAGAAAGGGGTTCCCTAAGTAACTCGCAAGGTTCAGTTCTGAAGCTCTATGCCCGGCGCTCTTGGCTCTATGCTGAGGGTACCTTTTATCCATTCCGCATTGCTGACTTCTTGAGGGCGCGCCGCCTGCCTATTTTCCCTACTCCCCATTCGATGGGGTGGCGCCATGAGATTGGGCGGCAATAAATTGACGGCGGTTTTTCCTCTGGAAAGGCAATTTTTTCATTCCTCCCACCCCACCTCACTTTTCTATCATTAAATAAAAACATGTAGTTAGAGCTCAGGCACGGGATGGCATGCAAATTGCTCAATTATGTACCGGACGGTCCTGGCCGACTGTTCCTGGTGGCCGTGGGGTAAAACCTGAATTTTTGCTGATCCGCCTGCCCGTCGGGGCCCGAAAAGAAGTGAATCCGGGGGACGCTCCACTTCCATTGCGCCTCCCCAAGCGCATGCGCCCCGGCCTTACCAGGCTGTCCGGGCCGAAAAAACAGGAGGTGAATTCATGCTCCCCCAACAAGAAGTCCTGTCCCTGATCGACCGGTACACCCAGGATAGCGCCTACCAGGCCCTTCACTGGGAGGGCACCTTAGCGGATTACCTGAAGGTCGTAAGCGAAAATCCCGGTATTCTGCGGGATGCCTTCCAGCGGATTTACGATCTTATCATGGCCTGCGGGACCGAGGAGTTTGTCGAGAACAAGGATAAGCTGACCCGCTACCGGTTCTTTTCCGACCCGAACAACGGGGGAGTCGATGCCGTCTTCGGCCTGGAAAGGCCGCTGATGCATCTGGTCAACGTCTTCAAGTCGGCCTCCCGCCACTACGGAACCGAGCGCCGCATCCTGCTTCTCCACGGCCCTGTGGGGTCGGCCAAAAGCACCATCGTCCGCCTCCTCAAAAAGGGGCTGGAGGCCTACTCCCGGAAGCCGGAGGGGGCGCTGTACTCTTTTTCCTGGCACTTCCCGGACCCGGACAAAGGACAGATCAATGAACCCTGCCCCATGCACGAGGACCCGTTAAACCTCCTTCCCTCCGCGGTCCGGGAGCCTTTGATCAAGAGCCTCAACACCAAAATAAACGGGCGCACGAAAATCGCCGTCGATGGGGACCTCTGCCCTTCCTGCCGTTTCTACTACCGCACGCTGATGCAGAAGTACTCCGGGGACCTGAAGAAGGTTCTCGATCACGTCCGGGTTTACCGCCTCATCCTTTCCGAGCAGGACCGCATCGGCATCGGCACGTTTCAGCCCAAGGACGAGAAGAACCAGGATTCCACCGAGCTGACGGGAGATATCAACTACCGCAAGATCGCCCTCTACGGGTCTGATTCCGATCCGCGGGCCTTCAACTTCGACGGGGAGTTCAACGTAGCCAACCGCGGCCTCATCGAGTTCGTCGAGGTCCTGAAACTGGACGTGGCCTTCCTGTATGACTTACTCTGCGCTTCCCAGGAGCACGTGATCAAGCCCAAGAAGTTCCCCCAGACCTACATCGATGAAGTAATCATCGGCCACACCAACGAGCCGGAATACAAGAAGCTGCAGAACAACGAGTTCATGGAGGCTTTGCGGGACCGGACGGTGAAAGTGGACGTGCCCTACATCACCCGCCTTTCCGATGAGGTCAAGATCTATGAGAAGGATTACGGCCCCAACCGGGTGCAGGGGAAACACATCGCCCCCCACACCATCGAAATGGCCGGCATGTGGGCGGTGCTGACCCGGTTGAAGGAACCCAAAAAAGCGAACCTGAGCCTGCTCCAGAAACTAAAGCTCTACAACGGAAAGACGCTCCCCGGCTTTACCGAGGAGAACATCAAAGAGCTGAAGGACGAGGCTGAGCGGGAGGGGATGGAGGGCGTATCTCCCCGGTACATTCAGGACAAGATCTCCAACGCCCTCGTATCGGAAGAGGCCGAGGGGTGCGTGAATCCTTTCACCGTCCTCAACGAACTGGAATCCGGGCTGGACCACCACAGCCTGATCACCGCGGAGGAGCAGAAGAAGCGGTACCGGGAGCTGATGACGGTGGTCAAGGATGAGTACGCCGACATATCCAAGAACGAAGTCCAGCGGGCCATCTGCGCCGATGAAGAGGCCATCAAGAGGCTCTGCGGGAACTATATCGACAATGTCAAAGCCTACACCCAGAAGGAGAAGGTGAAAAACAAGTACACCGGCGAAAACGAAGAGCCCAACGAACAGCTCATGCGTTCCATCGAGGAAAAAATCGAGATTCCCGAGAGTCGCAAGGATGACTTCCGCCGGGAGGTCATGAACTACATCGGGGCCCTGGCCATCGAGGGGAAGACCTTCGATTACAAGGCCAACGAGCGCCTCCACCGGGCCCTGGAACTCAAGCTCTTTGAGGACCAGAAAGATACCATCAAGCTGACCAGCCTGGTTTCCAACGTGGTGGATAAGGAAACCCAGGAGAAGATCGATGTAGTCAAGAGCCGGCTGATCAAGAATTATGGCTATTGCGATGTCTGCGCCACGGATGTGCTCCACTTCGTGGCCTCCATCTTCGCCCGGGGGGACTTGAAGGAAGCAAAATAAGAAAAACCGCAAGGCGCAAGGCGTAGGGCGCAAGGGGTAAAGGCCAAAGAGCAAAGAGCGCAGAGCAGAGAGCAAAAAACATCCCTTCAGCTTGGGGCGTGATTCGAGGGGCAAAGGGAAGCAGGAAAGAGCTTTGTACCAAGCAAACCGCATCGAGCGCGACCGGGGCCGGTTCAAAAAGATTGTCCGCGGGGCGATCCGTTCGGGAATCCGGAAGTATATTTCCCATGGTGAACTGATCGGGCGGAAGGGAAAAGACCTGGTTTCCATTCCTTTACCCCAGCTGGAGATTCCCCGGTTCCGGTTCGGGCAGAACCAGAAGGGGGTGGGGCAGGGGGAGGGAAACCCCGGAGACCCCATCGCCCTAGACCCGAACGGGCCGGGCCAGAAGCAGGCCGGATCAGACCCGGGAGATCATATCCTGGAGGTCGAACTAACCCTGGAAGAGCTGGCCGAAATCATGGGGGAGGAGCTGGCCTTGCCCAGGATTGAACCCCGGGGAAAAAAGAACATCGTTGCCCAAAGGGACAAGTACAAGTCCATCGCCCGGACCGGCCCGGAGGCGCTCCGGCACTTCAAACGCACTTTTCGCCAGGCTCTCCGCCGACAGATCATCACCGGAACCTATGACCCGGCGGAGCCCAAAGTCTGGCCGGTGAAAGAAGATAAGCTCTACCGGTCCTGGAAGACCCTCCCGGAACAGGAATCGAACGCGGTGGTTATTTACATGATGGATGTCTCCGGCTCCATGGGGGACGAAGAGAAGGAATGGGTCCGGCTGACCTCCTTCTGGATCGATACCTGGCTGACCTCGCAGTATAAGGGGGTGGAACGACGCTTCATCATCCACGACGCGGCCGCGCGGGAGGTGGACGCGGAGACCTTTTTCCACACCCGGGAGAGCGGAGGGACCCGGATTTCTTCGGCTTACGAGGTCTGCCTGAAGCTGATGCGGGAGTCCTTTCCCCCCCAGGATTACAATCTCTACCCCTTTCATTTCACGGACGGGGATAACTTCAGCGACGACGACGAGCAGGCGCTGAAACTACTGTCCGAGATTGTTCCCCAGGCCAATGTCTTCTGTTACGGCCAGGTGGAGGGGGCGTACGGCTCCGGAGGATTTCTGAAGCAGATTCAAGAGAAGGTGAAGGAAGAAGAGAAAGTCCGCACGGCCACCCTGCGGGGCCGGGAGAGCATCTACGATGCCCTGAAAGCCTTTCTGGGCACCGGGCGGTAAACCAAGGGGAGGAATGGAATGGTGGAATAATGGAATAATGGAATAATGGGTAATGCAGTTGACATCGGGTTGGTTTCAAAATCGCAACATTCAATTCCTCAGTATTCCATCATTCCAGTTTTCTCGCGGCGGCTCCGCCGCGCTGTATTACTAACGTGCAGATTCTTTAAATTTTGTGAAGAAAAAATCCCCCCCACCCTTTCCCTCCCCCTCGAGGGGGGAGGGGAGGGAGGGGGTGGTTTCTCTGGGTTGCGGCTTTGCCGCGCGTTGTCCTCTGTGGCTAAATAAAGGAAAGGAAAAGATTTGCTGAAACATTCTCCCGCCCAAAAATTCCCCTCGGAGCTGAAGAGGATGAAGTATGAGATCCAGGACCGGGCGCAGGAATACGGGCTGGATTTTTTCCCGGTCATCTTTGAAGTCCTCGACTACCATGAAATCAATGAGATCGCAGCATACAGCGGCTTTCCCCGGCGTTATCCCCATTGGTCCTTCGGCATGCAGTTTGAGGAAGTCTCCAAAAGCTATGCCTACGGACTGTCCAAAATCTATGAGATGGTCATTAACAACGACCCGTGCTATGCCTACCTCCTCAAATGCAATCACCTCATCGACCAGAAACTGGTGATGGCCCATGTCTTCGGCCACTGTGACTTCTTCAAGAACAGCCTTTATTTCTCCCACACCAACCGGAAAATGATGGATGAAATGGCCAACCATGCCACCCGGATTCAAAGGTATGCGGACCGTTACGGGACCCAGGCGGTGGAGGCCTTCATGGATTGCTGTCTGTCCCTGGAAAACCTCATCGATCCCCACGCCACTTTTATGAAAAGGCGCGACCCTGAGGAACCTGGAGACCGGGCCTTTGTCTGGTCTCCGGGGTCCGGGCATGAACCTGGAGCCTTCCCCTGCGGCGGGGATGGGAAATCAAGCTGCACTTCCACCGGCTGTTCGTCCAGCTCCGGGAACTGCCCGGGCGGGCAGGCCAAAGAGGAAACTCAAGGGGTGGACCTCTTCGCCGATGATGAGGACGCGGAGCGGGTCCCACCCCGCCGGCTCCATAGCAAGGGGTACATGGACCGCTACATCAATCCCCCCGAGTTTCTCAAAGCCCGGGCCGAGGAATTGAAGGCCAAGCGGAGAGAAAAAAAGCGGTTTCCCGAGAGCCCGGAGGGAGATGTTCTGCTCTTTCTAATCGAATCCGCCCCCCTCAAGAACTGGCAAAGGGACATCCTTTCGGTTCTCCGGGAAGAGGCCTATTACTTCCTGCCCCAAGCCCAGACCAAGATCATGAACGAAGGCTGGGCCACTTACTGGCATTCCCGGATCATGACCGAGAAGATTCTAAAAGATTCCGAGGTGGTCGATTACGCTGACCATCACTCCGGAACGCTGGGCAGTTCCCGGTTTCACCTGAACCCTTACAAGCTGGGGGTGGAATTATTCCGGGACATTGAAGACCGCTGGAACAAGGGGCAATTCGGGAAAGAGTATGAGGAGTGCGACGACTTCATCGTCCGGGAAAACTGGGATCAAAAAGCGGGCCTGGGCAGGGAAAAGATCTTTGAGGTGCGGCGGCTGCATGATGACCTGACCTTCATCGACACCTTCCTGACGGAAGATTTCTGCCGGAAGCAAAAACTCTTCGTATATGCCAAGGAGGAAGAAAAAAAGGCCTGGGTGATCCAAAACCGGGAGTTTTTGCAGATCAAGGGGATCCTCCTAGACAGCCTGACCCATATGGGCCACCCCATCATCCGGGTCATCGACGGGAACTTCGAGAACCGGGGGGAACTCCTTCTCCTCCACCAGCATGAAGGGCGGGACCTCAAATGGGATTTTTCCCGGGACACCCTGGTCAACCTTCAACGGCTGTGGAAAAGGCCGGTCCATGTGGAAACCAGAAAAGAGGGGAAAAAAGTCCTTTTGACCTATGACGGGGGGGAACATCGGGAGAAATCCCTTGATTAGCTCCTATGCTTTTTCCGCGGCTGGGCGCGGAAAAAGAGGCTTCGCCAGCAACCCCGGTCCACTTGTAGGGGCACGATGCATCGTGCCCCTACGGCCATTATGAAAGATATTTCCTTCTTACCAACATGTTGGTATTAGTTGCGCGCTAAGCGCCTAACCGCATTCCTCTCTCTATGAGGGTGTGGGGATTTAAGATGAACCCTGATCATGCCGATAAGGTGGATGAAGTGATCACCTCCCCCGTTTCCCAAACTGGAAGGAGGGGAGGGTGAGAGGGAGAATAAAGGAAACATGGCCAAGGCCGAACATATTATCAACCAGCTTCAGAAAGGTCCATTCGGACAGGCGGGAGAGATCCTTGCCGAAGATGGGGACCTTGAAGTCCGGGTGCAACTGGCCGACTGGGACCGCCTGGGCTGCCGGCTGGAGAAGCTGGAGATGAAAGGCACCCAGGGCCATTCCCTGAAACTTGACCCCATCCGTCTCGAAAAAGAATTGACCTACCTGGGCGAACCCCTCCGCATCGTCGAGTTGGAGAAGCATTGCGGAAAAGCAATCCTGCGAAGCTTTCCGCCCCGCAGGGAAAATGGCACCGTCTCCTTCTTCGAAATGGTCCTCGACGGCCCTGAAGGATTGTCCCTAACCCGGCTGGCCTATGACCGACACCTGGGTCATCGTTCTTCGGTGCCCGTTTCCTTTACCCGGGACACCCTGGAGCGCCTCTTGGCCGACCTGGTGAACCTGGCTTCGAATCATTAAAAATCTTCTAAACTAAAAAGGTCCCACCTTCCATTGTCGTTGAATGGGTTCTTACCTCGAATCATTGACAACTGGAGATGGGGTTCCCTTGGCCGGGCGTCCCCAACAATCCGCCCTCCGCATTTGATGGAGCGGCGCCATGAAATTAGACGGCAAAAAATTGACTCCACCTTTTGGCCGGGACGGATTGCCCTGGTTGCCCACCTGTTTCTCTCACCCAATTTTTAATAAATTTATGTAGTTATCCCTTCAGTCTTCCCGTGGCATGCTATTTGCTGATCATCATTCTGAACGGCCCTGACCTGCCGTTCTGGGCAGGTATTGGTTTAACCGGAAACCGGGTAAGGCCGGGCCGTTGAGAAGACGGATAAGGCGGTGGAAGGTTTTCCGGGCACCCTTCGGCAAAGCCTATGGAAACGCAGAGGATGCAAAGAAAATTCGTCGGGAACCGAAGCAAGGCTCCTTCCAGGGAGCTGACCGAAAGGATCCTTTCTTGCGCCCGGGAAGTCCATTTGGGTTTGGGCCCCGGTCTGTTGGAGACGACCTATGAAGAAGCCCTGGCCCATGAATTTTCCCTGAAAGGAATTCGATTTGTCCGGCAGCAAGAAGTGAACCTCAGCTATAAGGGGAAGAACATCGGTTGGCATCGGATTGATTTTCTGGTGGAAGATGAAGTGGTGGTGGAATTGAAGTCGGTTGAAAAACTGCACGGGATTCATGAGGCCCAGTTGGTGTCTTACCTGCGTTCCCTGAACAAGAAGGCGGGCGTGTTGATCAATTTCAATGTGGCGCGGTTCACGGATGGGGTCGAAAGTTTCGCCATCTGAAAGTTCCTGGTCATCAGGGTCCCCCTTCGCCCCCCCGGCTCTTTTCAAAAATCCAAGAGCAGCCCAAATGAGCTGATCATAATTCGATCCGGATATCCTCCCCGCGAGAGAATCCTTTTCTTCTCCAAAGAGTGATTTAAAGTATTTTCTCGGGGACGGTTTTCTTGTATCCTGGAACCGTAGACGGATTAAATCGTCTGAAAAATCGGGGAGGGGTTTATGAGCAAAACCAGAAAAATCAAAAAAATCTGGAAAAGCAGGCCGACGGTGGAAGGGGCAGGGGTGCATCTCAAACGGGCCTTCGGATTCCACGAGATTCCGCAGCTGGACCCTTTTCTTCTCCTGGACGATTTCCATTCCAGCCATCCGGCCGAGTATCTGGCCGGCTTCCCCTGGCATCCCCACCGGGGGATTGAAACCATCACCTATGTCCTCCATGGGGAAGTGGAGCACGGGGACAGCATGGGGAACAAAGGGCTCATCTCCTCCGGGGACGTTCAGTGGATGACCGCCGGCAGCGGCATCATCCACCAGGAGATGCCCAAGGGGTCCCCCTCGGGGCTCCTATGGGGGTTCCAGCTCTGGGCCAATCTCCCCGCTTCCCAGAAGATGATGGACCCGCGCTACCGGGATGTGATAAGCCGCCAGATTCCGGAGGCCACCCTGGACTCGGGGGTGAAGGTGAAGATCATCTGCGGCAGGGTGAACAAGGTGGCAGGTCCGGTGAAAGACATCGTCATCGAACCGGAATACCTGGATGTCAACGTGCCTCCGAAGACCGCCTTTACCCACCCGGTGAAAACCGGGCACACCGCTTTCGCTTACGTCATCGAAGGAAATGGGTATTTTGACCAGGAGCGGAATTCCTTCAAGCATGAAATGGTCGGGGTCAATTATTTTGACTTCCAGAGAGAGTGCCTCCTGGGCCCTAAGAATCTGGCTCTCTACGAGCGCGCCGGCGATCAAATCATGGTCACCACCGAAGAATCCTCCGTCCGCTTCCTCCTGGTATCCGGCAAACCCATCGGAGAGCCCGTAGCCTGGTATGGGCCCATCGTCATGAACACCCAGGAGGAACTGCGAATTGCTTTCGATGAATACCAGAAGGGGACTTTCATCAAGCCCAAGGGGAAAAAATAAGGACCGGCCGTCCAATTTGCCTATCCCCCTGGTTCACTTTTGCTGTTCCCTTTTCTGCGAAAAAGCAGGCTTGTGGCCCGGAAGCAAGGGCGTTACGCGGAAAAAGCATCGGCCCAGACATTTCGGATTTCGGATTGCGGATTTCGGATTTTTTTGGTTTCCTTTTTCAATCCACATTCCGCAATCGGCATTCCGCAATTTAGAGGCGGGCCTATCGGGCGCTACCCAATTCGGAATTCGGAATGTGGAATTCGGAATTCTTTCTTCTTTTTCCCATTCCGCATTCCGCATTCTACATTCCGCATTTTGGTTGCCCGCCCGGTCCAAGAAATGAAACGCGCCTCATGGTTTTTGCGCGTAACGCCCTTGCTTTCGGGCCGGGCAACGCCTGAAATTCAATCGATCTTACGACACCTTGACGAAAAGTGAAGGTGGGAAAGTCCCACTTTGGGATTGAAAAAAAGGGAAACCATCAGCTAAGATTCCCCCATGAATCATGAACCCGGATCCCATCAAAATTCCCAACGCCTGGTATTCATCGTCGGCCTGACCATCGGCCTGTCCATTCTCGGGGATTCTTTCCTGTACGGAAACCTGCCCAT
>Ga0315285_10003803_pt1 | contig 15691 bp, 23 predicted proteins | sample YL17G09_36_MG_FD_203698 | JGI IMG/M metagenome (GOLD analysis project Ga0315285, IMG submission 203698) | Sediment microbial communities from Yellowstone Lake, YNP, Wyoming, USA - YL17G09_36 | ecosystem: Environmental > Aquatic > Freshwater > Lake > Sediment | place: USA: Wyoming | collected...
AGTCCTTCCGGCCCGTGGACGGGACGGCCCGCCGCCTGCGCGGCCGCGACCTGGCCGACGTGAACGCGCTCCAGAGCAGCGAGGGCTTCGGCTTCCATTCCGCCGCCGCCCTCGACGACGGTGTGTACTACGGCGTTTACGAGTCCGACCGGCTGGTAGCCATGGCCGGCACTCACGTGGTAGCGCCGGAGGTTGGCGTGGCCATCGTTGGGAACGTCATGACTCACCGTCGCTATCGTCGCCGCGGCTACGGCGCCGACGCCACCAGCGCCGTCACCGCCGCCCTGCTGGACACGTGTCCCTTTGTTCTCCTGACGGTCGAAGAAACGAACGAATCCGCCCTGCGCATCTACAGCCGGCTGGGCTACCGAGTGGAGTGCAGCCTCATCGAGTCCGGGGCGCGACGGAAGGACGCCTTTGGCCTGGCGTCACTGCTGCGCCGCTGGCGGGCGAGAGGTCGCGACGGCACGGGGCGAGAAGTGGTGGTGCGGTGATGCCCCATTCCCAGCCTGCCTACCGAACAATCGACGAAGGGGCGGCGAAGGAGATCAGACGCCTGCATGAGCGCTACCCGAAACTAGGCCACCACGGGCTAGCTGAAGCCCTCCGCGAGGCCGGCGCTCACGTCGATCCCGCGGAGCTAAGGCGCTTCCTGAAGGAGAAGGGCCTCCAGGCCGAGCGGGACTGGCGCCCCTGGCGTTGGCGGGGCCTTCCTTCCTGGATGGGGGGGCCGCCAAGAGGATGAAGGAGGGGTAATGGTCAAGCCCGCCATCGAATACGACGTCAAGGACCTGAGCCTCGCGCCCGAAGGCGTTCTCCGCATCCAGTGGGCCGCCCGCGAGATGCCGGTCATCGACCTCATCCGCCAGCGCTTTCGCCGGGAGCGGCCGCTGGCCGGCGTCCGCGTCTCCGGCTGCCTGCACATCACCACTGAGACCGCCAACCTGGCCCTGGCCCTGGCCGACGGCGGCGCCCAGGTCGCCCTCTGCGCCAGCAACCCCCTCTCTACGCAGGACGAGGCCGCGGCGGCTCTTGTTGGCGAGTACGGCATTCCGGTCTTCGCCGTCCGCGGCGTGGACACCCAGACCTACTATCGCCACATCCATGCCGCGCTGGCCCAGCGCCCTCAGATCACGCTCGACGACGGCGCCGACCTGGTGAGCACGCTGCACAAGGAACTGCGCCACCTCCTGCCCGATGTCCTCGCCGGCACCGAAGAGACGACCACCGGCGTCGTCCGCCTGCGCAGCATGGCCCGCCAGGGCGCGCTGACCTACCCCATCATCGCCGTCAACGAGGCGGACACCAAGCACTTATTCGATAATCGTTATGGCACCGGCCAGAGCACGATCGACGGCATCACTCGCGCCACCAACGTCCTCTGGGCTGGCAAGACGCTGGTGGTGGCCGGCTACGGATGGTGCGGCCGCGGCGTCGCCATGCGGGCCCGCGGCCTCGGCGCGCAGGTGGTGGTCACCGAGGTGCAGCCGGTGCCGGCTTTGGAGGCGGCGATGGACGGCTTCCACGTCCTGCCCATGGCCGAGGCCGCCCGCCTGGGCGACATCTTCGTCACTGTCACCGGCGACATCAACGTCATCGACAGGGCACACTTCCAGGTCATGAAGGACGGCGCCATCCTCGCCAACTCCGGCCACTTCAACGTGGAGTTGAACATCGCTGCCCTGGAGAGCCTGGCCGAAGGCAAACGCCAGATCAGGCCCTCGGTGGAGGAGTACCGTTTGATGGACGGCCGGCGCCTCTTCCTTCTGGCGGAGGGCCGCCTGGTCAACCTGGCTGCCGCCGAGGGTCATCCCGCCAGCGTAATGGACATGAGCTTCGCCAACCAGGCCCTCTGCGTCGAATACATCGCCCGCCAGCCGGAGCGCCTGCCGGTGGCCGTCCACTCCGTCCCCGCCGACATCGACCAGGAGGTGGCCCGCCTGAAGCTGCACTCCATGAATATCGCCGTCGACGAGCTAACGGAAGAGCAGCACAAGTACCTGGAGAGCTGGGAAGAGGGAACGTGAGGAGAGAGCCATGAAAATGAACCTCATGAGCGCGCCGTCCATGCTGGTCACCTCGGAGTCGGTGACCGAGGGCCACCCGGACAAGCTCTGCGACCAAATCGCCGACGCTATCCTGGACGAAATCCTAACCCACGACCCGGCTGCCCACGTCGCCTGTGAGGTGACGGCCACCACCGGTCTGGTGGTCATCATCGGCGAGATCACCACCAAGCACCACGTGGACTACACCGGAATCGCCCGCCAGACCATTCGCCGCGTCGGCTACACCAGCCCCGAATACGGCTTCGATGCCGATAGCTGTGGCATCGTTACCTCCATCAAGGAGCAGTCCCGCGAGATCGCCAACGCCGTCGGCGAGGACCAGGGGGCAGGCGACCAGGGGATCATGTTCGGCTTCGCCTGCAACGAGACGCCGGAGCTCATGCCTCTGCCCATCGTCCTGGCCCACCGGCTCTGCCGCCGCCTGGCCCAGGTGCGCAAAGAGGGCATCCTGCCCTACCTGCGCCCCGACGGCAAGTCCCAGGTGACGGTGGAGTACTCCTTCGGGCTGCCCAAGCGGGTGAACACCGTGGTCATCGCCGCCCAGCACGACGAAGGCGTCCATGGCAAGACGCTTTGGGACGACGTGGAGCTACACGTTGTCCGTCCCGTCCTCGGCCCCTGGATGGAGGGCCTTACCGGCGATACCATCCACGTAAACACCAGCGGCAGCTTCGTGCTGGGCGGGCCGGCCGGCGACTCCGGCCTCTCCGGCCGCAAGAACATCGTCGACTGCTACGGCAGCGCCGCTCGCCACGGCGGCGGCTCCTTCTCCGGCAAGGACCCCAGCAAGGTAGATCGCTCGGCGACCTATGCCGCCCGCTACGTGGCCAAGAACGTCGTCGCCGCCGGCCTGGCCGATCGAGTGGAGATCGAGCTGTCGTACGCCATCGGCCACGCCGAGCCGCTGGGCATCTCGATCGAGACCTTCGGTACCCAGAAGGTCGACCACGAGCTCATCGATCGGCTGGTCAGGAAGCACTTCGACCTGCGGCCGGGGGCCATCATCCGCGGCCTGGACCTGCGCCGGCCCATCTACCTCGCCACCGCCGTCTACGGCCACTTCGGCCGCGACGACATCGACGCTCCCTGGGAGCGCACCGACAAAGCGGAGCTCCTGCGCCGAGAGGCGGGCCTGGCAGAGGCCGAAGGGGCCTTGCGCTAGCCATGTACGCCCTGGTGCTGGCCGGCGGTAAGGGCGAGCGGCTGCGGCCCCTCACCGAGGATCGTCCCAAGCCGATGATCCTCCTGGGCGGCAAGCCCATCCTCGAATACCATCTCACCTGGCTGCAGCAGAACGGCGTGACCCACGCCATCCTCCTCTGCGGCTACCGGGCAGACGTGATCCAGGACTACTTCGGCGACGGCCGCCGCTGGGGACTGAGCATCGACTATTCGGTGGAGGACAAGCCCCTGGGCCGCGGCGGCGCCTTCAAGTTGGCCTTTGGCCGCGTTCCCCGCCGCGAGGAGTTGGTCATCGGCACCAACGGAGACATCATCAGCAACCAGCCATTGGGCCTCATCCTGCGGGCCCATCGCTCTTCAAAGGCGGTCGCCACCGTCATGCTGGTCCCGCTGGTCAGCCCCTTCGGCATCGCGCAGGTGGCCCGCGACGGACGCATCCGCCGTTTCGAAGAGAAGCCGCGGCTGCCCTACTGGGTGAACGCCGGCCTCTACGTGCTCTCTCGCCCCTTCTTCGAACTCCTGCCGGATGTGGGCGACCACGAGGACACCGCCTTCCCCCTCCTGGCGGAGCGCGGCCGGCTCCGGTCCTATCGCAGCCGCGCCTACTGGCGGGCCATCGACACGATGAAGGACGTGACCGAAGCCACCAAGGAGCTCCCGGCCCTGGCGTTGGAGGGAACTCGGCGGTGAGCATTCCCATCAAGTTCGGCACCGACGGCTGGCGCGGCATCATCGCCGAAGACTTCACGTTCGCCAACGTGCGCGCCGTCGCCCAGAGCGTCGCCCTCTACCTGAAACAGGAGGGCCTGGCCGAGCGCGGGCTGGTGGTGGGCTACGACACCCGCTTCGCGTCCGAGGACTTCGCCGCCGCCGTGGCCGAGGTTATCGCCGCCAACGGCATCCACGTCTACCTGTGTGACCGACCGGCGCCGACGCCCGTGGTGGGCTACGCCATCCTCCACCGCAAGGCGGCAGGCTCGGTCGTCATCACCGCCAGCCACAACCCCGGCCAGTGGTCGGGGTTCAAGTTCCGGCCGCAGTACGCCGGCAGCGCCCCGCCCGAGGTGCTGGCCCAGATCGAGGCGCACATCCCAGAGATCGTTGCCTCTGGCAACACGCCGCGTCTGCCCCTGGGCGAGGCGAAGGCCCAGGGTCTGGTGGAGTTCTTCGACCCGCGGCCCGCCTATCGAGAGCAGATCGCCCGGCTGGCGGACCTCGAGTCGTTGCGGGCCGCCGGCCTGCGGGTGGTGGTCGACTCCATGCACGGGGCCGGCGCCGGCTATATCAGGGAGCAACTGTCCGGCGGGAAGACGCAGGTCTGGGAGATCCGCGCCGAGCGCAACCCTGTGTTCCCGGGGATGCACAACCCGGAGCCCATCGCGCGAAACCTGGCGCCGCTGGTCCAGGCGGTTCGACGCCACAAGGCCGACGTAGGCCTGGCCACCGACGGCGACGCCGACCGCCTGGGCGTTATCGACGAGCGAGGCCGGTTCCTCAACCAGCACCAGGTGTTCGCCCTGTTGGCCTACTATCTGCTGGAGGTGCGCGGCCAGCGGGGGGCGCTGGTCAAATCCCTCACCACGACCCGCATGATCCAGAGCCTGGGTAAGCTCTACGGCGTGCTCGTCTTCGAGACGGCGGTGGGCTTCAAGTTCCTCGGCCCGAAGATGACCGCCGAGGACGCCATCATTGCCGGCGAGGAGAGCGGCGGCTACGCCTTCCGCGGCCACCTGCCGGAGCGCGACGGCGTCCTCTCCGCCCTCTACTTCCTGGACCTGATGGCCCGCCGCGGGCGCCGCCCTTCGGAGCTGCTGGCCGAGCTCTACGAGAAGGTCGGCCCCCACTTCTACGACCGCATCGACATCCACCTGGCGCCGGAGCAGGCGCCGCTCCTGGGCGAACGCCTGGCGCGGGCGCGGCCCGACCACATCGCCGGCCTGGCCGTCACCGGCGCCGACACCACCGATGGTTTCCGCTTCGACCTGGAGGGCGATGGCTGGCTCCTGTTCCGCTTCTCGGGCACGGAGCCGCTCCTGCGCATCTACACGGAGGTGCAGGACGAGGCCCTGGTGGCGAAGGTGCTGCAGGCGGGGCGGGAACTGGCAGGGATCTAGCCGTGAGTAAGCGGCGATCTCCGTTCATGGTTCGACAGGCTCACCATGAGCGGGGGATAGGGTCCCAGGTTCTTGCTTCTGCGTCTAGCGCTTCGTGTACTGCGGCGCCTTGCGGGCCCGCTTCAGGCCGTACTTCTTGCGTTCCTTGACGCGGGGGTCGCGGGTCAAAAAGCCTGACTTGCGGAGGATGGGCTTGTAGGGGTTATCGCCGTTCGTGGCGATGGTCTCGCCAGCCGCCACCAGCGCCCGCGCGATGCCGTGGCCAATGGCGTCAGCCCAGCCGCTGACGCCGCCGCCGGCCACCTTCACCTGCACGTTGAACTTGTCCAGCGTCTCGGTCAGGAGCAGCGGCTGGCGCACCGCCGTCTGGTGCACCGGGCGAGTGAACACCTCCTGGAAGGGCCGCCCGTTGACGTCGATCGTGCCCGTGCCCGGGTAGAGGCGCACGCGGGCCACCGCCGTCTTGCGCCGGCCGGTGCCGTAAAAGTAGTGCTGCTCTAAAGACCGTTCCTCGACCACTTCTCACATCCTTCTATGCAGGGGGCCCCTGAGGCAGGCCTTCCTCCGCCGCCGCTTCATTCTGTGAGCCCTTGACCTGGGCCTCGTGGGGGTGCTCCGGGCCGGCGTACACCTTCAGATTCTTGAAGAGCTTCCGCCCCAGACGGTTGTGGGGCAGCATGCCTCGCACCGCCATCTCCACCACCCGCGCCGGCCGTCTGGCCATCAGGTCGCCCAACGTCACGCTCTTCAGTCCGCCGTGGTAGCCCGAATGGTGATAGTAGACCTTCTCTCGCAGTTTCCTACCGGTAACCCGCACGCGGGCCGCGTTCACCACGATCACGTAGTCGCCCATCTCCAGGTGAGGCGTGAAGGTGGGCTTGTGCTTGCCCCGTAGCAGCCGGGCAACGCGGGTCGCCAGCCGCCCCAGCGTCTGGTCGGCGGCATCCAGCACCAGCCACTGGCGAGTGATGTCGGCGGCCTTCAGGCTATAGGTCCGGGGCCTCTTCAGTGTTGCCAAAATCCACATCCTCGTATCTGACGGCCATCAGGCAGAGACCGGCCGCCGGAGCAGCGAAGGACGCCGCGCCCGGCCGGCCCGACGCCAGCAACCGCCGGAAACCTTCGACGGTCTCCTTGCCCTGGCCGACGCGCACCAGCGCTCCCATAGTCCGCCGCACCTGCTGAGGCAGGAAGGCGTCCCCTTCGATATCGAACACCACCCAGCAGCGACGCCGCCGCACCTCGGCCCAGTGCACCGTCCGAACGGTGCTGCGGCCGGCCGCGGGCGCCGCCAAGGCCGCGAAGTCTTGCCGCCCCACCAGGTGTTGAGCAGCCTCTCGCATCGCCTCCACGTCCAGGGGCTCCGGCACGTGCCAGCACTGGCTCCGGAACAGAGGCCGTCGCGACCGGCCGTTGTAGACTCGATAGCGATACCAGCGGCGGCGGGCGTGGCGACGCACATCGAAGCTCAGGGCCACTTCCTGCGCCGCCCGAACGACGATGTCCTGGGGCAGGTAGCTGTTCAGTGCCCGCTGGAACACTCCCGGCTCGTAGGGAACGGTGGTGAGGAAGGCGGCCACTTGGCCCTTGGCGTGGACACCGGCATCGGTGCGCCCCGCCAGGGTCACCCGAATCGCCTTGCGCGTCAGCTTCCGCAATGCCTTCTCCAGCTCCCCTTGAATGGTGCGGGCGTTCTTCTGATATTGGGAGCCCGCATAGGCCGTACCTTCGTATTCTATCTCCAGGGCGATCCGCCGCGGGGGCGTTCCATCGCCCGTCTCTTCAACAGCCACGGGTAGACGGCAGCCTACTCCTCTTCCCTGCCCACCAGTTCGAGCTGGGCCATGCGCGCAGCATCACCGCGCCGCGGTCCCAGCTTTACGATGCGCGTATAACCACCGGCGCGGTCGGCGAAGCGGGGCCCCAGGTCGTCGAATAGCTTCTTCACCGTCTCCCTATCAGTGACGATGCGCAGGGCTTGGCGGCGGGCGTGCAGGCTGCCCTTCTTGCCCCAGGTGATCATCCTCTCGGCGATGCCGCGTACCTCACGAGCCTTGGCCTCGGTGGTCACGATCTTCTCGTGGCGTAGAAGGTCCATCACCTGATTGCGCAGCATCGCCATGCGATGGTCTGTCGGCCGGCTGAGCTTATGTCCCGCGATCCCGTGCGCCATGACGGTCTAGCCTTCCTCCCCTTCTTCGCCCACCTCTTTCTTGAGGGCCAGAAGTTTGCGCTGCCACTCCGGAATCTCTTCTTCCTCGCCCTCTGCGGCCGCCGGCGGCTCTTCCGCCTTAGCCCGCTTGCGTTCCCGCTTGGGCGGAGAGGCGACTGCCCCTTCCGGTTTGGCGGGCGCCGCGATCTCCTCCACCTTCACCTGTTCCGCGGCCGCCTCTTCCGGCGCTACGGCCGGCTCTTCCGCCACTGCCGGCGCCGTCGGGACTGCTTCCTCTTCAGGCGGCGCCTCCGGTATGCCGGCCGCCACCGAGGGCATCTCCTCCTCTTCGATGACGGACAGCGCCTCGGCCACCTCCTCCTTCAGCGCTTCGAGGGAGAGGAAGCCCAGCTCGATAAGACGATCCCGCAGCTCATCGTAGGACTTGCGGCCGAAGTTGCGCAGCGCCAGCAGTTCGTCCTCGCTCTTCTCCAGCACCTGCCCCACCGTCATCAGGCCGCTGCGCTTCAAGCAGTTGTAAGCCCGCACGGAAAGCTGTAGGTCCTCGATTTGCGTATTGTAGCGGCTGGGCGTCAGGACCGTGCCTGCCCCCAGACCGCGCTCCACGACCGGCGGCGACGGCTTCCCGAGCTGGCTAAAGAGGGTGAGCTGGTCCAGGAGGATTTCGGCGCTCTGGCTGATGGCCTCCACGGCACTCACAGTGCCGTCGGTCCAGACCTCCAGAACAAGACGGTCGTAGTTGCTGGCCTGGCCCACGCGGGTGTGCTCGATCTTGTAGTTGACCTTGTGCACAGGGGTAAAGATGGCGTCCACGGGGATCACCCCGATAGGCAGGCCATCGGACTGGCCGGCAGGGACGTAGCCGCGCCCCTGTTCGACGTTGAGCTCCACCCGCAGCTCGGCGTCAGTGGAGTCCAGAGTCGCCAGGTGGAGGTTAGGGTTGATGATCTCATAGTCGGGCGGCGCCTGGATGTCGGCGGCGGTGATACCGCCCTCGCGACCGGTCACCTCCAGGAAGAGCTTGCCGGGACGGTCGGAGAGGGCGCGCAGGCGCAGCTCCTTGACGTTGAGGATGAACTCGATGGTGTCTTCCTTCATGTGGGGGATGGTGGAGAATTCGTGCTGCACCCCGTCGATGCGGACAGACACCACGGCCGCGCCGGGCAGGGAACTAAGGAGGACCCGTCGGAGGGCGTTGCCCACGGTAATCCCGAAGCCGGGCTCCAGGGGTTCGGCCACTATGCGGGCGTAGTCGTTATCGCTCTCCACAATCTCAATCTGTGGAACGGCTAGCTGGGTCACAGAGACCCACCTCCTCGCTTCCGCTTCAGATGCCTGTTATCGGGAATAGAACTCAACAATGGTGGCCGGGTCGAACTTGGCGCCCAACTCTTCCGTCACGGGCGCCGTCAGCACCCGTCCCGTCATCTCGGCGTCCATGGTCAGCCAGGAAGGGAGTGTTCGCCCCTTAACCTGCTCCTGAGCCACGGCGTAGAACTCGCTCCCGGCTCCGCGCGCCGTCCAGGCTATGACATCGTTCAGCTTGACGACGTGCGAGGGGACATCCGCCTTGCGCCCGTTGAGGCTGATGTGACCGTGGCGCACCAACTGCCGGGCCTGCGCTCGCGAATCGGCGAAGCCCAGCCGGTAGACGACGTTGTCCAAACGCAGCTCCAGGATGCGCAACAGGTTGTCGCCGGTGATGCCCGTCCTTCGCACCGCCTGCTCATAGTAGCGACGGAACTGTCGCTCCAGGATGCCGTAGCTGGCCCGCGCCTTCTGCTTCTCCCGAAGCTGAAGGCCGCGGTCAGACACCTTGCGACGGCGCATGGAGCGCTGGCCAGGCGCGAAGGGCCGCCGCTCGAAGGGGCAGCGAGGCGTATAGCACTTCTCTCCCTTAAGGAACAGCTTCTCGCCGTGGCGCCGACAGATTCGGCAGACGGCTCCTCGATATCGTGCCACTAAGCAGTCCTCCCCTTGGCCGGCGCTAGACCCGACGCCGCTTGGGCGGCCGACAGCCGTTGTGAGGGATGGGCGTCACGTCGCGGATGCTGGTCACCTGAAGGCCCGCCCCCTGCAGGGAGCGAATGGCCGCCTCGCGACCGCTGCCCGGTCCTCTCACGAGCACCTCCACTTGGCGCAGGCCATTCTCCATGGCCCGCCGGGCGGCGTTGTCCGCCGCCACCTGGGCGGCGTAGGGCGTGCTCTTGCGCGAGCCCTTGAAGCCGGCAGTCCCGGCGCTGGCCCAGGAGATAACGTTGCCGTTTAGATCTGTCAGGGTAATCACGGTATTGTTGAAGGAAGACTGGACGTAAGCGCGGCCCACCGGGATGTTCTTGCGCTCCCGCCGTCGCGTCCTACCCCGCGGTTTCTTTTCTGCCATGCCTCTCCTCGTCCGTTCTACTTCTTGGCCACTGCCCGCCGCTTGCCGGCCACCGTCTTGCGGGCGCCCCGCTTGGTGCGAGCGTTGGTCCGGGTCCGCTGGCCTCGCACGGGCAGGCCCCGCCGGTGGCGGACGCCGCGATAGCAGTTGATCTCTACTAGGCGCTGGATGTTCGTGCGCACGCTCTTGCGCAGCTCGCCCTCCACCACAAAGTTACGATCGATGAACTCGCGGATGCGGCTGGTTTCGTCGTCCGTCAGGTCGCGCACCTTGGTGGCAGGCTCCACCCGCGTGCTCTGGCAGATCGTGCTGGCCACTGCGGGCCCGATGCCGAAGATGTAGCGGAGGGAGATATCCACCCGCTTGTCCCTGGGTATGTCCACACCGGCGATACGCGCCATGATGCCTCCTCTACCCCTGACGTTGCTTGTGGCGGGGGTTCTCGCAGATGACCCGCACCACGCCCTTGCGGCGCACGATCTTGCACTTTTCGCAGCGCCGCTTGACGGAAGCACGTACCTTCATCTATCGATCCGTTCTGGTTCCTATCGAAACCGATACGTTATCCTACCACGAGTTAGGTCGTATGGGGAGAGCTCCACCAGCACCCGGTCGCCCGGCAGGATGCGGATGAAGTGGAGGCGGATCTTGCCCGACGCGTGCGCCAGTACCTGGTGCCCGTTGGGCAGGTCCACCCGAAACATTGCGTTCGGCAATGCCTCCTTTACCACTCCTTCGACCTCGATCGCCTCTTTCTTAGCCATCCTACGGTAGGGTCAGTACCTCCGCCTTGCCGTCAGTTATCGCCACCGTGTGCTCGAAGTGGGCGGCCAGGCTGCCGTCCAGGGTGCGCACAGTCCAGTTATCGGCGTCGCGCTTGGTGCGCCAATCGCCGGCAGTGACCATCGGCTCGATGGCCAGGACCATCCCCCGCTGCAGGAGCGGCCCTTGCTCGGGCCGGCCGAAGTTGGGGACCTGCGGGTCCTCGTGCATCTCGCGACCGATGCCATGACCCACGTACTCCCGCACCACCGAGAAGCCGTTCTGCTCGGCGTGGGCCTGGACGGCTGCCGACACTCCTCCCAAGCGGGCACCTGCCCGCGCCGCCCGGATCCCCTCCCACAGCGCCTCTTCGGTGGTCCGCACCAAGCGCTCCGCTTCAGCGCTGACCCGGCCGACGCACACAGTAATGGCGGCATCGCCCACGAAACCTTTGTACGTGGCCCCCAGGTCGATGCTTACGATGTCGCCCTCCTGTAGCACACGGGTATTGGGGATTCCGTGCACGACCTCATCGTTGACTGAGACGCAGACGCACGCCGGGTACCCATGGTAACCCAGAAACGTGGGCTCAACCTGCAGACGGCCGAACTCCCGCCGCACGACGTCGTCTATCTTCTTGACCACTAGCCCCGGCTTGATCTCCTCTTTCAGTATCTCCAGCACTTGCGCGACGGCCCGACCGGCCTCTCGCATCAAGGCTCTCTCTTCTTTCGATTTAAGAACGATGGGCATAGATTCGGGCAGGCTCCTCCTAGGAGTCCTTCAGAGCGGCTTGAAGCTCGCCGCTGACGTCCTCCACGGAGCGATGACCATCCACTTCTACTAGCTTGCCCTGCCCGCGATAGTAATCGATGAGGGGCGCAGTCTGACGGGAATAGACCTGAAGCCGGCGGCCAACCGCCTGCGGCTGGTCATCGTCCCGCTGATAGAGCTCGCCGCCGCAGCGGTCGCAGCGGCCCTCTACCTTCGGCCAGCGCGACTGCCGGTGATAGACGTCACCACACCCGCGACATGTCCAACGTCCAGCCAGGCGGCTCAGAAGCGCGTCTTCAGGTACTTGAATGCACAACACCTTGTCGATGGCCTGGCCCTGGCCGTCCAGGGCTTCGTCCAAAGCCTTCGCCTGGTCGATCGTGCGCGGAAAGCCGTCCAGCAGACAGCCGCGGGCACAGTCCTCTTCCCGCAAGCGCTCCAGCAACATGCCTATCGTGAGCGCATCGGGCACAAGGTCGCCGCGGTCGTAGTAGGGCTTGGCCTGATTACCCAGCTCCGTCTCTTTCCTTATCGCCTCCCGAAACAGCTCTCCCGTCGTAATGTGCGCCAACCCCGTCTTCTCTGCCAGAATGACCGCCTGGGTGCCTTTGCCGGCCCCCGGCGGACCAAAGAGGATCACGTACAAGGACCTACCCCCTTAGCGGATGAAACCTTCGTACTGACGCATCAGCAGCTGTGCCTCTAGCTGGCGCATGGTGTCCAGGACCACGCCAACCACGATGATGAGTCCGCTGCTGGTGATGCCTAAGCCCAGCGATTTGGAGCCCAGATTCAGGCTCCCCTGACCCGTGATGCCCGAGGCGACGAAGGGTACCACGGCGATGACACCCAGGAACAGAGCGCCGGCCCAGGTGATACGGATCAGTACTCGCATAATGTATTCTGCCGTCGGCCGGCCCGGGCGGATGCCCGGAATGAACCCGCCCTGTCGCTGCAGGTTCTCCGCCAGGTTCTGTTGCTGGAAGATGACCAGTGTGTAGAAGAATGTGAAAATTGTCACAAGGATGAACACGAACGCCCAGTATCCCCAAGCAGAAGGATCGAAGACGTCCTTGATCTTGCCCGACAGGTTGGCCAGCCATTCCGTACTCGATGTCTCGAAGATGCTGCCGATGTAGGCCGGGAAGATCACGACGGAGAAAGCGAAGATCAGCGGGATCATCCCCGCTGAGTTCACCCGCAGCGGAATGTGAGTCTGTCCCGACTGGCGGTACATCCGGCCACCCCGGAACAGGCTGCGCGAGTACTGCACCGGTACGCGTCGCTGCGCCTCCTGTACGAAGACGATGGCGGCCACCATCACCACGATCAGGGTGACGACCATCACCAGGCCGGTAACCGCGGTCTGGCCCCAAACCTCATCGGCCAGGAACGTCGGTATGCCGGCCACAATGCCGGCGAAGATGAGTATCGATATGCCGTTGCCGATGCCGTTCTCGCTGATCAGTTCCCCAATCCAGACCAGGAACATCGTGCCGGCGGTCATGGCCGCCACCATCGAAACGGTGGGCAGAAGTTCACTGCCCGTCAACCCGATGTTGGAGATCCCACCCAGACTCTGGATAAGCACCAGCTGCCCGTAACCCTGGACAATGGCCATGGGCACCGTGAGCCAGTGGGTATAGAGCGCAATCTGGCGCCGCCCTTGCTCGCCCTCCTTGGTAAGGGCCTGCAGAGACGGCACAATGGGTACCAACAGCTGCATAACGATGGAGGCGGTCACGTATGGGTAAACGCCCATCGCCGCCACGCTCATGTTCTTCAGGGCGTTGCCGCTGAAGATGTTCAGGAATCCCAGCACCGGGGTGCTGCTGAAGATCTGCTTGAGCTGGCTGGCGTCGATGCCGGGCACCGGCAGGTGGGCCGTAAAGCGAAACACCACCAGCAAGGCCAGCGTGAAGACGATCTTCTGCCGGACATCCGGCTGCCGAAAGGCATCGATGACCGCCTGAAGGAGGCGCGGTCTAGTGGCGGCTGCCGCCCGCATGGGCTACCTCCTCCACGCTGCCGCCGGCGGCCTCGATCTTCTCCTTAGCCGCCGCCGAGAACTTGTGGACGCGCACCGTCAGCGCCTTGCTGACCTGACCGTCGCCCAACACCTTCACTGGTTGTCTCAGATTCTTGATGATGCCTACTTGGCGCAGCAGCTCGGGTGTCACCTCAGTGCCCGCCTCGAAGCGTTCCAACTGGCCGACGCTCACGGGGGCGTATTCCACTCGGAGCGCGTTGATGAAGCCGCGCCGGTGGGGCAGCCTCTTAATCAGGGGCGTCTGGCCGCCCTCGAATCCCACGCGAGGCCCCTTGCCCGAGCGGGCCTTTTGGCCCTTCAGGCCCCGTCCGGAATAGGTACCATGGCCGCTGCCATCGCCCCGACCCACTCGCTTACGCTTATGGCGGGAACCCGCAGGCGGCTTCAGTTCGTGCGCTTCCATCCTACTCCCCCACCTCCTCCACCTCGACCAAGTGGCGCACCTTCAGTATCATACCACGCAAGACTCGAGAATCGCCATGCTCCACTGATTGGCCCAGCCGTCGCAGGCCCAGGGCGCGAATGGTGCGTCTCTGGTCAGCGCGCTGGTTTATGCCGCTCTTCTTCCAAGTAACTCTTAGCTTGGGCATCGTCGCCTCAGGCTTTGGCCGCCGCCAGCCGCCGGCGGGCTACTGCTTCGTCCACGTTTCGCATCCGAGATAGGGCCAGCATCGTGGCCTTGACCACGTTTACCGGATTGTTGCTGCCCAGGGACTTGGCCACGACATCCTTGACGCCGGCCATTTCCAGCACTGCCCGCACGCCGCCGCCGGCGATGAGGCCGGTGCCCGGCGGCGCCGGCTTGATCAGCACACGCGCGGCACCGAACTGCACCAGTATCTCGTGCGGGAGAGTGGTGTTCTGCATGGGCACTCGGATCAGGTTCTTACGGGCGCTGGTGGATGCCTTCCGAATGGCCTCCGGCACCTCGGCGGCCTTGCCCATGGCGGCGCCCACGTGGCCCAGGCTGTCGCCAACCACCACGACGGCCGTGAAGTGAAAGCGACGGCCACCCTTGACGACCTTCGCCACGCGGTTGATGAACACCACCTTTTCGGCCAGCTCCAGCTCAGTGGCGTCTATCTTGTGGGATACCGGGATGTACTTTCTGGGATTGGACATCGTCTCCCCGCCCCTAGAACTGGAGGCCCGCCTCGCGAGCAGCGTCAGCCAGGGCCTTTACCCGGCCGTGGAATCTGTAGCCGCCGCGGTCGAACACAACCATCTTGATCCCTCTTTCCACCGCCCTCCGAGCCAGGAGGCCGCCCACCAGACCGGCGGCGTCCTTCTTGGCCTTCCCGGCGGGAGAGGCCGCCTCCGTTTGAGCGGCGCCCTTTTTCGGTTTGGCGGGCTTCTTCCCGTCTAGCTGTGAGCGAAAGTCCGCTTCCAGGTCCGAAGCGGCCACCAGAGTGCGGCCCGCTCGGTCGTCGATGATCTGGGCGTAGATATGGTTCAGGCTGCGGAAGACGCACAGTCGCGGTCGCTGGGGCGTCCCCACGACCCGCTCTCGCACCCGTTCGTGGCGCCGCTGGCGGGCGGCGCGCGCCGTCTTCTTGACCGTCATCGCTTCATCTCTATCGTTTGCCGGCCTTGCCGGCCTTGCCCGCCTTGCGGCGAACCTTCTCGCCCTGATAGCGAATGCCCTTGCCCTTGTAGGGTTCCGGCGGGCGCACTTTTCGGATGTTGGCCGCCATTTGCCCCACCAGCTCGCGGTTGATGCCCTGCACCAGCACCCGGTTTGTCCCCTCCACCACCAGAGTGATGCCTTCCGGCGGGTCCACCTCCACCGGCTTCGAGTAGCCCACCTGGAGGATTAGCTTCGGCCCCTTCATCTGGGCTCGATAGCCCACACCCTGGAGCTCGAGCATCTTGGTGAACCCGTCGCTGACGCCGGTGACCATGTTCGCCAGCAGGCTGCGGCTCAGGCCGTGCAGCGAGCGATGCTGCGGCCGGTCGCTGGGGCGGCTGACCGTGATCCGGCCGTCGCCCAGCTGGATGGTCATCTCCGGCGAAAAGTCACGGGTCAACTCGCCGCGCGGCCCTTTCACCGTGACTCGGCTTCCCTCGATGTGCACCTCCACCTGGGACGGCAGCACAATGGGCATTCGACCTATGCGTGACACTTCTCGTTCCTACCAAACATAGCAGATTATCTCGCCCCCCACGCGATGGCGCCAGGCCTCT
>Ga0315285_10003804_pt1 | contig 15691 bp, 10 predicted proteins | sample YL17G09_36_MG_FD_203698 | JGI IMG/M metagenome (GOLD analysis project Ga0315285, IMG submission 203698) | Sediment microbial communities from Yellowstone Lake, YNP, Wyoming, USA - YL17G09_36 | ecosystem: Environmental > Aquatic > Freshwater > Lake > Sediment | place: USA: Wyoming | collected...
GCTCGAGCGCCTGGCCGAAGAGGTCAAGGCCCATGCCCGGGACAAGGCCAAACAGAAACGCCTGTTGCAAAAAATCGCGGACCTGAAAAAGCTGGCCCTGGCCAAGCGGCCGGTTTCGCTGTAAAGGAACAAATGAGGTCAGATTAGGGCTAAAGATTTACGAGGATACCGGGCCGGGATCTTATGGAAGGGATATGATGAAGCCGCTTCCGAGCATGCATACCTATGAACATGAGGCGGAGCGAAATCAGGACAAGGATCAGATCGTGGTCTATCCGGACTATTTTACCTCAGGATTCGAGAAGGATGAATACATCTTTATCGTGGCGCCGGATCCCGGCTACGGCCAGGTCTATTTTTTCCTCTACGACTTCAATAATTTGCCAATTAACACCGGCTATTGGGCCAACCTGGGAATATGCTGTCGGTCAGATTGGTGCCCGGATACTAGAAGAGGATTGTGGATTGGTGGTCAAGTAGATTGGACAGATGTTGAACCAAATTTTGGCGGAGGATTTAAATTATCTGGAGTTGGACTTCTAGCTCCTATTGAACACCCAGATCCCTTTTTGTATGGTGTCGAATGCACTAATATATTTTCATGGGGGGCTGGTGCAGCTACGAGTCTGACTTTTAAGGGACCAAGTGGCGGAGGAGCAAAGGGATGTGCATTTGTTAGCCCCCTTGGGGCAGGTGCAATGGCAGCATTCGCAAAAGCTAAATGTGATATTGTAGAATATCATACAAATAGATAAAAAATTATGGTATTTATAATATTTATTGTTTTTGTTTCCATTATTACTTGGGTAATAATTCCATATTTATTATCTATAACCTTTAAAAAAATATCTATTTCTTTATATTATTCATTTCTTATACCCAATCTGGCAACACCTTTTATATTTATAATAATTAGAGTTCTACCATCAAATGAAGCTAGGTCGAGCTTCGCAAAGTTTATTCCATTATATTTCTTCCTTATTATTATATCGGGCTATATCTATGGAAGGATTAAAATGATAAAAAAGAATTCTCCCCAGAAATAAAACTCTAATTCTGGTAACATCATATCTAATTGAATTGGCAAGCACTTAATAATTGGAGAGGAATCAAGATCGGAGCTTTAATTTTTATGGAAGCAAGATGGAAGAGAGAAAAAGGAACATAAATGAAAGGCAAAATATATGAAAGAATTGAGCATGCTGCTTAAGAATAGTTGGAAAGTCCGATTGCTTCTTTTGCTAATGCTATCACTAATTCTGGCTTTGAACATCTCCTGCAAGAGCCAAGAGAAAGGGCCAGTCGAAGAGTCTCAGCAATCGGAATCAATTTCAAGCCCCATGGCCCGCCCAAGTGGGGCTGAGCCGAAGGCCACGAGTGCGGATTCCCAAGTGCTGGCCGGCACAACTTCTGATCCCATCATCCACTTCCCTGATCCTGGGCTGGATGACACGGTTCGCCGATTGACAGCAGTCTCCAACCGGTCGATTCGAGCATCAGACCTAAAAGATTTGCATTATTTACGGGGGTCAGAAAAGGGCATTCAGGACCTGTCCGGGATCGAGCATTGCGCGGCTTTGACCCGGCTTCAGTTGGGCAAGAACCGGATCAGCGACCTTCGGCCTCTGAGGGGCCTGCACCAATTGACCGAGCTGGATCTTCACAACAACCGCATCACTGACGTCTCGCCCCTGGCCGGGCTGATTAACCTGAAAGTTCTTGGCCTGGTCTATAATCAGATTCAGGACCTTACCCCGCTTCAAACTCTGACCCGGCTGGAAAAGCTCAATCTGGTTCACAACGACATCCGCGATGTCTTCCCTCTGGCGAGCTTAAGCAATTTGACTACTCTTTTCCTGGTCGAGAATCCGATCCAGGACATCGCTCCCCTGGCCGGATTGCCCAACCTGACTTATCTCTACCTCGATTCTACTTCGATCCAGGACCCGAGCCCGCTGGCCGGGATGAGCAGCCTGAGATGGCTGTATCTGATGGATAACAACCTTGAGGATATCTCGTTTCTCAAGCGGATGACCAACCTCACCACCCTCAGTTTAAGCCGCAATCGAATCTCGGATATCCAGGTCCTGGCCGGGCTTACGAACCTGGGCGGGCTCAGCCTGGGCCACAATCAGATCACGTCCATCGCCCCTTTGAGCCGGCTGACCAAGCTGCATTTTCTGGTTTTGAGCGGCAACCGCCTCCAAGATTTTTCACCCCTGGCCGGCTTGACCCAGCTCACGCAGCTGGAGCTCGAGCAAACCACTATTTCCGACACCGCAGTCCTGGCCGGTCTGGTGAACCTTAAGAGCCTGGACTTGGAGGATAACAACATCGCCGATATCTCCGGCCTGGTGAAAAACTGCAAGGCGGGAGGGCTGGGCAAAGGGGACATGGTCAAGCTTGAAGAAAATCCCTTGAGCGATCAGGCGGTGGAGCAGGATATTCCTTTTCTGCTCAGCCAGGGAGTGCGGGTGGAATACAGCCCGAGGAATGAGCAGGAACGGATGAGGATGATCGCGCCTCCGCCGGGATTTAGACCCAGGCCAGCTCCTCCGCGATGAGTCAACTAGTCAAATGGGGTCAGGTCTAAACTTTAAACTTAACGAAAACAAACCCCCAGGCTCGCGCCAGGAGCGGGAGCGGGCTTACGCGCGGGAGGTGGGGGCGCGGGCGGAGGAGCGCTGGGGCTGGGCCTCGCCGGCCGGCCGGGTGCGGTCCGAGCGCCGGGCCGAGCTGTGCGCCCGGGCCGCGGGGCTTCGACCCGGACTCCGCGTGCTCGAAATCGGCTGCGGCAACGGCTTCTTTACGGAAAAGTATTGCCGCTCCGGCGCGGAAATCATCGCCACCGACCTCTCGCCCGAGCTGATCGCGCTCGCGGTTCAGACTTACCCAGGCGAAAAGATCCTTTACCTGCCCGCCGCGGCGGACAAGCTCCCTTTTCCCGACCAGAACTTCGACGCCGCGGTAGGCAACTCCGTGCTGCACCATCTCGACCTCGCCCCTGCGCTCCGCGAAATCTTCCGCTTGCTCCGGCCCGGCGCGGCCTTGGCCTTTGCCGAGCCCAACCTGCTCAACCCCCAGATGTTCCTGCAAAGAAAAATTCCCCGGCTCCGGCGCTGGGCCGGCGACTCGGCCGATGAGACCGCCTTCGTCCGCTTCCGCCTCCGCCGCCTCCTCCAGGAGCTGGGTTTCACCCAGGTCTCCATCACCCCCTTCGACTTCCTCCACCCCGCCATCCCGCCCGCTCTGATCCCGTTCGTTTCCTTCGTCGGCAAACTTATGGAAGCCATCCCGCTGTTGCTCGAAATCGCCGGCTCTCTTCTGATCTCCGCCCGCAAACCCGTGCCGGGGCGCGGCTGACTCTAGGGGCGCGGCCGGTCCCGCTTTCCAGCGGGATGCCGGCGTTGTTCTCTTCCCGGTCCTATTTCGATAGTAGTTTCATTTTTTGGCTCTTCTCGAGGATTTGTGGGTCGAAACGAAGCTTGATCTCGAGCCAAGAATGGATTTTCCCAGGCATGGCTCCGGTGTCCCACCGCCTCGGAAACGAGGAACCCCTGACCCAGTTTTAGGAATCCATGTTTGGTCAAGGCCATGGGATATCAGAGCTATGCCTGGAAAATCCCAGGGAGTTCGGACTTCGGTGAGCTCAGTCGAACCGGGGACTGGTCCCCCGCAGGAGTGCGAGCGAGGGGCAGTGAATTACAAAGTATGCGGTCAACCTAATATCTCCTTGAAAAGGCTTACTTTTATCTCGGTACAAGTCGCCTGTTTAGCCACAATACAACGCCTGCCTGAATAGATTCAACCTAGGAGCCTGTCGGAGAAAAAACTTCCGACCGGCGATCACAATTCATGATATCATATCCCCATGAACGATAAAACCTTCAAACCCTGTCCCCGGGACCAAATGTATCTCCTGCCGCCCTCGCTGAAAGAGTGGCTGCCGCCGGGGCATTTGGCCTATTTCCTGCTGGACGTGGTCGGCCAGCTCGACCTCTCGGAGATTTACGCCTCCTACCAGGGCGACGGTCGGGGCCAGCCGCCCTACGACCCGGCAATGATGACCGCGCTGCTGCTTTACGCCTATTGCCGGGGCGTGCCCAGTTCGCGGCGGATCGAGCGGGCGACCCAGGAGGACGTGGCCTTCCGAGTGATTGCGGCCAACCAGCACCCGGACCACGACTCGATCTGCGAGTTTCGCCGGCGGCACCTGCAGGCGCTGGCGGGCTTGTTCGTGCAGGTGCTGCGGCTGTGCCGGAAGTCGGGCCTGGTCAAGATGGGGCACGTGGCGCTGGACGGGACCAAGGTTCGGGCGAATGCGAGCAAGCACAAGGCGATGAGCTATGGCCGGATGAAGAAAAAAGTGGACGAGCTGGAGCGGGAGGTGCAAGAGCTTCTCGATTTGGCGGAGCGGGTGGACGCGGAGGAGGACGCGAAGTACGGGAAGGGGGTTCGGGGGGACGAGTTGCCGGAGGAGTTGCGGCACAAGGAGACTCGGCTGAAGAAGATTCGGGAGGCGATGGCGGCCCTGGAGGCGGAGGCGCGGGTGGAGGCGTCGGCGGAGGCGGCGGTGGCGCGGCAGAAGATCGCGGAGCGGGAGCAGAAGGCGGCGGAGCGTGGGGAGAAGCCGCGGGGCCGGCCGCCGGAGATTCCCGATCCGGAGCAGGCTCAGCCGGAGGACAAGGCGCAGCGGAACTTCACCGACCCCGATTCGCGGATCATGAAGGACGGGGCGACGAAGAGTTTTGCGCAGTGCTACAACGCGCAGGCGGCGGTGGAGGAGAAGAGCCAAGTGATCGTGGCCGCGCAGGTGACGCCGGCGGCCAACGACCAGGAACAACTTCAGCCGATGGTGGAGGAGATCGAGGCCCAGACGGGGGAACGGCCGGGCCGGCTGAGCGCGGACGCGGGCTATTTCAGCGAGAGCAACGTTGAGTTTCTGAGTGAGCGCGGGATCGAGGGGTTGGTGGCGGTAGAGAAGCTGAAGCATGGGGAGCGGCCGCCGGCGATCCGGGGCCGACCGCCGAAGAATTTGAGCGTGAAGGAGCGGATGCGGCGCAAGCTTCTCACCCAGCGGGGCCGGACGGTTTACGCGAAGCGGAAGGCGGTGGTGGAACCGGTGTTCGGGCAGATCAAATCGGCGCGGGGACTGCGCCAATTCCTCCTGCGCGGCTTGGAGAAGGTGCAAGCCGAATGGGAGTTGTGGTGCCTGACCCATAATTTGCTCAAACTCTATCGGTTGGGGAGTCTGCCGGCTGGTTAGAAGGGCGAGGGAGTCTCGCTTTCTTCTGAAAAGAGGGTAAGATTCATTCCTTTGGGGGGTGAAAGTTGGGTTTGAAAGAAAAAAATGCGTATGGGCAGAACCATAATTCATGAAACACCTAATTTACGGCACCGTTAATCCGACAGGCTCCTAGCCCTTTCCTAACCTTAGAAATTTGCGGATTCCTCATTCTTGAAGGGAAGAGGCGATTTTCTCGTCCATCTTGATCGTGAGCCAGCCCAACGATCTTGATCGTGAGCCTGCCGAACGATCCAAATTCAGGAAAATGGAAAACTACGCACGAAGATGCCAAGTGAAAAATTCCCGTCCTTCTAACCTATTGATATTATTTGAATTTAGATAGAACCTGATTTTGTTTCTTTTTGATTTTATCATAAGGTCTTGATAAATTTTACCTTGACATAATTTTGAAAAAATGCTATCTAAATTGCAAATTTATCTAGTGGCAGGCAAGATTGGAATCAAAATAACGTGTATTTTCAGGATGTTATAATCAGGCTGCAAGATTTTTGGGCAGGCCGAAAATGCGTGATTGTCCAGCCGTATGACCTGGAAAAAGGCGCTGGAACCTTTCATCCGGCCACTTTTTTACGCGCCTTGGGCCCCGAGCCATGGCGGGCGGCTTATGTGGAGCCATCGCGCCGGCCCACGGACGGTCGTTATGGCGAGAACCCGAATCGCCTCCAGCATTACTACCAATACCAGGTAATCCTCAAGCCCTCGCCTCTGGAGGTCCAGGAGATTTACCTCTTGAGCTTGAAAGCCCTGGGTATTAATGCGCTCCAGCACGACATTCGGTTTGTGGAGGACGATTGGGAGAGCCCGACCCTGGGCGCCTGGGGGTTAGGCTGGGAGGTGTGGCTGGACGGCATGGAGATCACCCAGTTCACCTACTTCCAGCAGTGCGGCGGGATTGACCTCAAGCCGGTGCCGGTCGAGCTCACCTACGGCCTGGAGCGGATCACCATGTATCTCCAGGGCGTGGACAACGTCTATGACCTTAAGTGGACCGAGGGTGTGACCTATGGCCAGGTGCACCACCGGGGCGAGGTAGAGTGGAGCCATTACAACTTTGAGCAGGCCGAGGTCAAGACCCTGTTCCGGCACTTCGAGGATTACGAGCGCGAGAGCAAAAGGCTGGTGGACCAGGGCCTGGTGCTGCCGGCCTATGACCTTTGCCTCAAATGCTCGCATACCTTTAATTTGCTGGACGCACGCGGCGCGATCTCGGTGACCGAGCGGGTGCAGTCCATCGCGCGGGTGCGGAAACTGGCGCGGGCTTGCGCCGAGGCTTATCTGCGGCAGCGGGCGGAGATGGGATTTCCCTTGATCGCGGACCCGGAGGAACGGGAAAGGGCCGCCGGGGCTTTCCAGGCGCTTTTCGCCAAGAGCGAGGAGCCGGCCGGAGAGGGAGGCAGGGCATGAGGCAAGACCGGGGCAAACTCAGGGGTGCAAAGGGGGGGTCGGGACGGTGTTGGCGGGGCTGGGCCCTGGCGCTGGGCCTGGCGCTCTCTGGGTTGAGCGCCGGCTGCGAAGAAATGGAGGGGCCGGCTCCGGCGTCGCCGAAAGTGGAGAACATTTACGGCGCGGCGATGGACGGAGACCTGTCGCGGGTCCAGTATTACCTGCAGGAGGACCCGGCGGCGGTCAATGCCCGGAACGAGAGCGGTCTGACCCCCTTGCACCTGGCCGCCTGGAAAGGTCACAGCGAAGTGGTCCGATACCTCTTGAGGGAAAGGGCCGACCCCAATCTCCAGGACATCAATGGCGACACGCCTTTGCATTTTGCCGCGTCCTGGGGCTATCGGGACATTGTCCAGTTGCTCCTGGCGCAGGGGGCCAAGGTTAACGCCCGCAATCGCGACGGCAAAACGCCGCTGAGCCGGGTCCGGCCCAAGCCGGAAATCGCCAAGATTCTCCGCCAGCACGGCGGGGTGGAGTGAGAGGAGTAGGCATTACACCTACTACATACTTTTCAGAATGAAGCAAGACCTTCTCATCGAGATCGGGGTGGAGGAAATTCCGGCCGGGTTCCTGCCGCCGGCCCTGAAAAAGTGGCAGGAAGCCATGGAGCGGCTGCTCGAAGACAGCCGCCTCGACCATGGGAAAGCCAAGACCTACGGCACGCCCCGGCGGATGGTGCTGGTGGTGGAACAGGTGGCCGAGCGCCAGCCGGATACGGAAGAGGTGCGTAGCGGCCCCTTTGTCGCCCAGGCCTTTGATGCGAGCGGCCAGCCGACCAAGGCCGGAGAGGGCTTTGCCAAAAGCTGCGGGGTTGCCGTCTCCGCGCTTGAGCGCGAGGTCATGCCCAAGGGCGAAAAGCTCATCTGCCGCAAGCAGGTGCCGGGCCGGCCGGCCCTGGACATCCTGGCCGCGAAACTCCCGGACCTGATCCGGGGCATTCCTTTCCCCAAGACCATGCGCTGGGGCAGCGGCGAACTCCGCTTTGCCCGGCCGATCCACTGGCTGCTGGCGCTTTTCGGCGAAGAGGTGGTGCCCTTTTCGCTGGACGGCTTAGCGAGCGGCCGGAGCACCCGCGGGCACCGCTTCACCCATCCCCAGGCCGTCGAGGTCAAGGACTTGGCCGATTACATGGAGGCGCTGGACCGGGCCGAGGTCGAGGTGGACCCGGTGGTCCGGCAGGATCAGATCGAAAGAGAGATTATCCTCCGGGCTGAAGAGTTGGGCGGGGAGGTCATTCCGGATCCGGCCCTGCTCGAGGAAGTGACCTGGTTGGTGGAGTGGCCGGTGGTGCTCTCGGGACGGTTCGAGGATCGTTTCCTGAAGCTGCCGGAGGAGGTTCTGATCGAGGCCATGCGCGCGCACCAGCGTTACTTTGCCCTCCGCCGCAAAGGATCGAGCCGGCTCCTGCCCGCCTTCATCACCGTGGCCAACACCCCGGTGCCGGACCTCTCGGTGGTCGCCAAAGGCAACGAGCGGGTGCTCAAGGCCCGGCTTTCGGACGCCGAGTTTTTCTTCCGCGAAGACAGCAAGGTGCCGCTCGAAAAGTTCGCCGAGCGGCTTTCCGGCGTGGTCTTCCAGGCCAAGCTGGGGACTTACGCGGAGAAGTCGGAGCGGATCGAGAAGCTGGCCGAATGGTTAGCCGGCGAGCTCGCGCCGGGAGACGCGAAAGTGCGGGAGCACGCCCAGCGGGCGGCCAGGCTCTGCAAGGCCGACCTGGTCACCCAGATGGTTTACGAGTTCCCTTCCCTGCAAGGGGTGATGGGCGGACATTATGCCCGGATTTCCGGAGAGGCGCCGGAAGTGGCGCAGGCGATCCGCGATCATTACCTGCCCCGATCCGCGGAGGATATCCTACTGGGCATGTTGCCCAAAAACCTCGTCGGCGAATGCGTCAGCTTGGCTGATAAGATTGATTCAGTCGTGGGTTGCTGGGGTGTGGGTTTGGCGCCTACTGGCAGCGCGGACGCTTTCGCCGTCAGACGCCAAGCGTTAGGGATTATAGAAATTTTATGGGAAAAGAACTATTCACTTTCCATTCCGAAATTAGTTGAGACCGCCTTGAAGGGGTTGCACGGGAAATTAAAGCAAGAGCCGAATCAGGTTCAAATTGAAGTGGAAGCATTTTTTAAGGATCGGCTCCGTGGCCTCTTTATGCATCAACGCCTCAGTGCCATTGTTCAGCCGCCGGGGCAACCAGCAATGGGTCTTTCACCAAATATTGCACTACCGTATGATGTCGTAGATGCTGTTCTCGGGGCATGGAATGGCCAAGTGACCGATGCCTATGAGCGAGTGAGAGCATTATCCGCCCTGAAGAGACGCCCGGATTTCGAGCCTTTGATGATCGCCTTCAAGCGGGTGGTTCGGATCATTGAGGGCGAGCCGGGCGCGGTGGACCCGGCCCGGTTCGAGCACGAGACCGAGCAGGCGTTGTATCAGAGCTTTCAGGAGATCGAGACCAACGTGCGGCCCCTGATCCAGGCGAAAAAATATTCGGAAGCGCTTTCGGAGATGGCGAAGTTGAAGCCGGTGGTGGACCGGTTTTTTGACGACGTGATGGTGAACGTGGCGGACGAGAATTTGCGGCGCAACCGGCACGCGCTCCTGGCGGAGATTGCCGCGATGTTTCGGGAATTCGCGGACTTTTCCAAGGTGGTCACGGCGGGATGAGCGCCTGGCAAAACATGATTCGAGGAGGTGGGAACATGGCGGAGAAATACGTCTATTTTTTCGGCGAGGGCAAGGCCGAGGGCAGCGAGGAGATGCGGAACCTCTTGGGCGGCAAGGGCGCCGGGCTGGCGGAGATGACCAACCTGGGCATTCCGGTGCCGGCCGGCTTCACCATCACCACCGAGGTTTGCACTTATTACTTCCAGCACAACAGTCAATATCCGCCGGAGTTGCGCGACCAGGTGCAGAAGGCGCTGGCGCGGGTGGAGCGGTGCATGGGCGCTCGCTTTGGCGACCCCAACAACCCTCTGCTCTTGAGCGTGCGTTCGGGCGCCCGGGTCTCGATGCCGGGGATGATGGACACCGTGCTCAACCTGGGCCTGAACCCGGACACGGTCGAGGGCCTGGCCCGGCGCAGCCAGAATCCCCGCTTCTCCTGGGACTCCTACCGCCGCTTCATCCAGATGTTCTCCAACGTGGTCATGGGCCTGTCCGGCCACGTCCTGGAAAGCATTCTGGAAGAATACAAGAAAAAGAAGAAAGCGGCAAAGGATACCGACCTGTCCACCGAAGACCTCAAGACCCTGGTCCAGCTTTACCGGGAGCGGCTGCGCAAGGAGGGCAAGGAGTTTCCCCTGGAACCCCTGGACCAGCTCTGGGGCGGCATCGGCGCGGTCTTTGATTCCTGGAACATCCCCCGGGCCATCACCTACCGCAAGCTCAACCACATCCCCGAGGACTGGGGCACCGCCACCAACGTCCAGTCCATGGTCTTCGGCAACCGGGGCGACGACTCGGCCACCGGGGTGGCCTTTACCCGCGACCCGGCCACCGGCGAGAAGCGCTTCTTCGGCGAGTGGCTGCCCAACGCCCAGGGCGAAGACGTGGTGGCCGGCATCCGCACGCCTTACCCGATCAACAACGAGAACAAGAAGCGGCCCGAGGAGTTGAGCCTGGAAGAACACATGCCCGGCTGTTACAACCAGTTGGTCCGGATCTACAACCGCCTGGAGAAGCACTACCGGGACATGCAGGACATCGAGTTCACCATCCAGAACGGCAAGCTGTGGATGCTGCAGACCCGTTCGGGCAAGCGCACCGGCTTTGCCGCGGTGCGGATGGCGGTGGAGATGACGGAGGAGGGGCTGATCAGCAAGGAGGAGGCGATCAAGCGGGTGGAGCCCGAGGCCCTGATCCAGCTCTTGGCCCCGATCTTTGACGCGGCCGAGAAGAAAAAGGCCGCCAACGCCGGCCGACTCCTGACCAAGGCGCTCAACGCCGGGCCGGGCGCGGCCTGTGGCCGGATCGTGTTCTCGGCCGAGGAAGCGGGGAAGCAGGCAGTAAAGGGCCCGGTGCTCCTGGTCCGGCTGGAGACCAGCCCGGACGACATCCATGGCATGGCCGTGGCCCGGGGCATCCTCACCGCCCGCGGGGGCATGACCTCGCACGCGGCGCTGGTCGCCCGGCAGATGGGCCGGCCCTGCGTGGTCGGCGCCGGCGCGCTTGAGATCAGCTATGCCAAGAAGCAGATGACGGTCAAGGGCAAGGTGTTAAAACAGGGCGACTGGCTCTCGATGGACGGGACCACGGGCGAGGTGCTCGCCGGCCAGCTCCCCACCTATCCCTCGGAAGTGGTGCAGGTGCTGATCGAAAAGAAGTTGCCGGCCGCGAAGTCCAAGGTCTTCCAGAACTTCGAGAAGATCCTCGCCTGGGCCGACGAGTTCCGCACCCTGGGCGTGCGCTGCAACGCCGACACGCCCCGGCAGGCCCTGGAGGGGCTCAAGTTCGGGGCGGCCGGGATCGGGCTCTGCCGCACCGAGCATATGTTCTTCGAGGGCAAGCGGATTGACGCGGTGCGGGAGATGATCCTGGCCGAGGATGCGGAAGGCCGCAAGCGGGCGCTCTCGAAGATCCTGCCCATGCAAAAGGGCGACTTCATCGGCATCTACAAGGAGATGCCGGGCCTGCCCATCACCATCCGGCTTCTGGACCCGCCGCTGCACGAGTTCCTGCCCCACACCGACAAGGAGATCCGGGAGCTGGCCCGGCGGATGAAGGTGAAGCCGGAAAAGCTCAAGGCCAAAGTGGTCCAGCTCCACGAGTTCAACCCCATGCTCGGGCTCCGCGGCTGCCGGCTGGGCATCGTCTTTCCGGAAATCTACGACCTGCAGGTGCAGGCGATCATGGAGGCGGCCTGCGAGGTGAGCAAGTCGGCCAAGCAGCCGGTGACGCCCGAGATCATGATCCCCCTGGTCGGACACGTGAAAGAACTTGCTTACCTGCGGGAGCGGACGGAAAAGATCGCCCAGGAAGTGATGGCCCGCTCCAAGATCGAGCTCAAGTATTTGGTCGGGACCATGGTGGAAATCCCCCGGGCCGCCGTCACCGCCGACCAGGTGGCGACCGTGGCCGAGTTCTTCTCCTACGGCACCAACGACCTCACCCAGACCGCGCTCGGCATGAGCCGCGACGACGCCGGAAGCTTCCTCCCCGCCTACGTGGAAAAGGGAATTTACAAGCGCGATCCCTTTGAGGCCATTGACCAGGAGGGCGTGGGCCTGCTCATGAAGATCGGGGTGGAAAAAGGCCGCGCCACCCGGCCGGAGCTGAAAGTGGGCATCTGCGGCGAGCACGGCGGCGAGGCGAGCTCGGTCATGTTCTGTCACCGGATCGGGCTGGACTACGTGAGCTGCTCTCCCTACCGGGTGCCGGTGGCCCGGATGGCCGCGGCCCATGTCGCGCTCCAGGAAAGGGAAGAACAGGCGGCCCTGGAAGAGGCCATGAAAAAGGCCAAGCGCGAGGCGAAAAAGGAAGCCCGGCGCGAGGCGAAAAAGGAGAAGTTGGAAGGGGCGGCCGAAGCGCCAGCCGCCGCAACTCCGAAAAAGGCCCCGCCCCTGGGAGCCAAAGTGATCAAGCTGCCAACCCGTCCGATCAAGCCCACGGCCCCCTTCGCGGCCAAGGCCGCCAGGCAACACGCGGTCTCCAAGATCGCCCAGCCGGCGACACCAAAGGTGATTAAAGCTCCGGCCAAGAAGGCGGCAAAACCCGTCGCGAAGCAGGTTGCGAAAGCTCCCGTCAAAAAGGCGGCAAAACCGGTCGCGAAGATTGTTGCGAAAGCGCCGGCCAAGAAAGCCGTGAAAAAAACCATCCAGAAAGCGGCGAAACCGGTCGCCAAAGCGCCGGCGAAAAAGGCGATTAAAAAACCGGCTCCGAAGAAGGCCCAGCCGGTGAAAAAAACTCCGGCCCAGAAGGCGGTGAAGAAGCCGGCGGCGAAAAAAGTGGTGAAAAAGGCAGTCAAAAAGGCCGCGGCCGGCGGCCGGCCAGGGGAAGAGAAGAAATAGTTCCCGTTTCCCGTTTGAATCAAGCTGGACGAGGGGCGGTCTGATACCAATTTGCTTTCAAAAATCTAGCGCATGATCCAGCGGGAGGTAGGGGCACGGCATGCCGTGCCCCTACTTTTTTTCTGATCCACCTTTCCCGAGTTGAATAATGATTGCAAATTGGTATGAGGCTGTCCCTCTTCATTTTTCCAGAGCGGCAAGGCGCTTGCCGATCGCCGCGGCGGCCTGGCCCCGCCGGCTGAAACTGTGCTTTTCGCTCCGGGTTTGCCGGTCGTTCTATTTTTTGATAGCCTGAGCATGCACGGGATGGAAAAAGTGAAGCCGGAAAAAGACGCTTGCCCGGTTTGCGGCCAGGAGCTCCCGGTCTCGGGGGCCCTGGGCGCTTGCGGCCGGTGCCTGGCCCAGGGCCGCCCGGAGCTTCTCGCCCGGTCGGCCGAAATCCACGCACGCTTCCGTCTTCAGCACGGCCTGCCCCCGAGCATCCCGCGTCATCCGGAAGGCATCGCCTGCGGCTTTTGCGGCAACGACTGCCGGCTGGGACCGGAGGAATTCGGCTATTGCGGGGTGCGGCGCTCGGACGGCCGCGCGGTCCGCGGCGGGGTGGAGCAAGCCGCGGTCAGTTGGTATCACGATCCGCTGCCCACCAACTGCGTGGCCGACTGGGTCTGCCCGGCCGGCACCGGCGCCGGCTATCCCCGCTTCGCTCACCGGCCGGGCCCGGAGCACGGTTACACCAACCTCGCCGTCTTTTACCGCGCCTGCACCTTCCACTGCCTCAACTGCCAGAACTGGCACTTCCGCGAAACCGATCTGGAAAGCGAAGGCCTGCCGCCCGCGGCCCTGGCCCAGGCGGTGGACGAGCGCACCGCCTGCATCTGTTACTTCGGGGGCGACCCGACGCCCTTCCTGCCCCACTCACTCGCGGCCAGCCGCCTCGCCCGACGAAACCACAAGGGCATCCTCCGCATCTGCTGGGAGACCAACGGCTCCATGCGCCGTTCCTTCCTCCAAGCCATGGCCAAGCTCGCCCTGGAAAGCGGCGGCGTGATCAAGTTTGACCTCAAGGCCCTGAGCGAAAACCTCCACCGCGCCCTCACCGGGGTCAGCAACCACCAGACCCTGAGCAACTTCCAGTGGCTGGCCCAGGCCTTTCCGGCCAAGCGGCCCATCCCGCTGCTGGTGGCCTCAACCTTGCTCATCCCGGGACTGATCGAACCCAAAGAGGTCCGCGGCCTCGCCCGGTTCATCGCGGATTGCAACCCCCAGATTCCTTACGCGCTCCTGGCCTTTCACCCCGACTGCCGGCTCCTGGACCTGCCGCCGACCTCGCGGCACCAGGCCGAGGCCTGCCTGGCCGAAGCTAATGCCGCGGGATTGAAAGAAGTGCGGTTGGGCAATGTCCACCTTTTGCATTAGGGAGAAAGAGGGATGAAGAAGCGAGCACTGATCACCGGCATCACCGGCCAGGATGGATCCTACCTGGCCGAGTTCCTGCTGGAAAAGGGCTACCAGGTCTTCGGCATGATCCGGCGCTCCAGTTACGAAAAGCTGGACCGGATCGCCCATCTGCAAAAAGACCTGGAGCTGGTACAGGGGGACCTCCTGGACCAGAACTCCCTGGCCGCGGCCATCCGCCAGGCGGACCCGCACGAGCTTTACAACCTGGCCGCCCAGAGTTTCGTGCCCACCTCCTGGAACCAGCCGGTGCTGACCGCGGAGTTCACCGCCCTGGGCGTGACCCGCTTGCTGGAGGCGCTCCGCCAGATCAACCCCCGGATCAGGTTTTACCAGGCCTCTTCCAGCGAGATGTTCGGCAAGGTCCGCGCCTCGCCCCAGGACGAGACCACGCCCTTCTACCCCCGCAGCCCCTACGGCGTGGCCAAGGTTTACGGCCATTTCATCACCGTCAACTACCGCGAGAGCTACGGCCTCTTCGCCTGCTCCGGCATCCTCTTCAACCACACCTCGCCCCGCCGCGGCATGGAGTTCGTCACCCGCAAGGTGGCCGCCGGCGCCGCCGCGATCAAGCTGGGAGGACAGGACAAGATCAAGCTCGGTAACCTCGACGCGAAGCGCGACTGGGGTTATGCCGGCGATTACGTGCGCGCCATGTGGCTGATGCTAGAGCAAGAGAAGCCCGACGACTACGTGATCGCCTCCGGCGAGAGCCACTCGGTGCAGGAGCTGGTGGAGCTGGCGTTTGCCCGCGTCGGCCTGGACTGGAACAAGCACGTGGAGATTGACCCGGCGCTTTTCCGGCCGGCCGAGGTCGAGCACTTGATCGGCAACTCGAAAAAGGCCCGCCAAGTGCTGGGCTGGCAACCTCAAGTAAGTTTCTCGGAACTGGTGCGGATCATGGTGGATGCGGAGCTTGAGCGGCAGAAAGCATCTCCTTCCATGAACCGCCAACCCCCAAACCGTCAACTGAAATGCGTCACCTGATCACCGGCCAAAGCGGCTTTGTCGGCCGGCACCTGGCCGCGCTCCTGCAAGGCCGGGGCGAAAAAGTGGCCGGCCTGGACCGCCACGCCGACCCGCCGAAGGACCTGCTCGACCGCGACGCGGTGCGCGCTGTCCTGGCCGACTTCCGGCCCGAGCGCGTTTACCACCTGGCCGCCCAAAGCGGGGTGGCGCGCTCCTGGCTGGATCCCCTGGGCACTTTCCGGGTCAACGTGGAGGGCACGCTCAACCTGCTTTTGGCTGTGGCCGAGATTGTGCCCCGGGCGCGGGTGCTCTTGGTCAGCACGAGCGAGGTCTATGGCCGGGCCGGTCGCGAGGGCAAGCTCCTGGCCGAGGAAGATCCGCTGGAGCCGCGGAACCCCTATGCCCTGAGCAAGATGACCGCGGAGCTTTATGCAGAATTGTTAGGGAGAGAGCGGCAAGTCCGGGTGATCCGGGTCCGCCCGGCCGGGCACATCGGTCCGGGCCA
>Ga0315285_10003805_pt1 | contig 15690 bp, 11 predicted proteins | sample YL17G09_36_MG_FD_203698 | JGI IMG/M metagenome (GOLD analysis project Ga0315285, IMG submission 203698) | Sediment microbial communities from Yellowstone Lake, YNP, Wyoming, USA - YL17G09_36 | ecosystem: Environmental > Aquatic > Freshwater > Lake > Sediment | place: USA: Wyoming | collected...
CCCCCCCCCCCTCTCCTCCTCCGAGTTCTTTCTATCCACGCCCCGCCGCCGCCACTAACTCGCCCGCCCCGGCCTCCAGGGCGGCATCAAAGGCGGCCACCCCATCCTCAATCTCACCAGCCAGTGCCCGCACCCGCGCCGCGTCCGCCCGCAGCAGGGCCGCCCCCGACGCGCGCGCCTGGGCCGGCCTCAGCGCATTCAGCAGGTGGGCCGCGTTCCGGGCGGCCCCGCCCACGGCCTCCGCCGCCCGGGCCCACCCGGCCGCGGGGCGCCTGGCCAGGGCGTCCGTCAGGTCCACGCACGCAAACAGGAGCTCGTGCAGGGTGGCCGTCAGGGATGCCCGGAAGTCGAGGACGCCCGCCGCGCTGGGCGCAAACAGGGGGCGCCCCCGCAGGGCCGGCATGGCCGCGTCCGTGGAGCACAGCTCGCCAAACACCTCAAATTCTCCGTCAGGGAGGATGGGAGGGGGGGCCAAGCCAGGGGCGCCGGGGGCAAAGAGGCGGTAGTGTGGGGGCGGGGGCGGGTAGATCTTCGGGGAGAGAAAAATGGAGAGAGAGAGGGGGCAAGGTTGAGAGAGAAAGATGGGAGAGAGAGGCAGGAGCGGCGCGGCCTGTTATCTTCTCTCCCTCCCTCCCTCACCTCCACGTGCACGGCCGCCGCCTGGTCGGGCGGGGAGGCGACCATTGGCGAGAGAGGAGAGCGTGTGCGCGTGCGCGTGTGCGCGTGTGGAGAGCCGCCCTCTCTCTCTAGCGGCTCTATCGGCCGCAAAAACGCGTGTGAGCGACAACCCGGACTTCCTTTGCTCTTCACTCCTACGACGCGCGTTCTCGTGCGGCCGCGCTCGTCGGTCGCGCTCACCCTCCTCTCCTCTCCACCTCTCCACCCCCGCCCCTACCCCTTCCCCCTATCCCACTTGCCCACCATGCCCCCCATCCTCATCTCCGGCACGCTCATCGACTTCCCGCACGACCCGCCCTACGGCACCCAAAAAGTGCTCATGGGGAAAGTCGTCGCGGCGGCCGACCGGCGGGCGCACGCCCTGCTGGAGGCGCCCACCGGGTCGGGCAAGACGCTGGCCCTGCTGTGCGCGGCCCTGGCCTGGCAGGAGCGGCTGCGGGTAGAAGGGTGAGACAAGGTGTCCGAGGCGGTGAGGAGAGGGGACGCATGCGCCCGAAAAAAACAAAGCGCGCGAAACGTAACCCTCCTCCTTTCTTTTCATCCCCGCAGGTACTCCCGTGCCTGGGAACGCGACACCGGCCCGCCGGACCTGGCAGCAGGATCAGCTGCGGGCCCAGGACCGTCCAGCATGGTTGCTGCGGGTGGTGAGAAAGGCGGCGCCGCCGCCCCCGTCAAGGGCGAGCCCTGCTGCAAAAGCGAGTCGCCGCTCTCACCCCCCTCGTCCAAGCCGGGCTTCGAGGCCACCGCCCGCCCGCCGCCGCCCCTCGGCAGCCCGCTCGCCCCGCCTGGCGCCTGCTGTGGCAAGGAGGGCAAGGCCACGGGGTGCGCTGTGGAGGAAGATCCGGCCGTTACCGCCGGCCTGGTCGCCCCCGTCCCGGGCCGCAAGTTGCCGGCGTCGCTGGTGGCGGCGGCCGCGGCCGCGGCCGCTGCGGGGGGCGCCCCGACCACGTCCACCTCCACCCACCGCCGCACCGCCACCCGCCCGCCCGTCATCTACTACGCCTCCCGCACCCACTCCCAGCTGGCCCAGGTGGTGCGGGAGCTGAAGCGGTCGTCCTACCGCCCCCGGACGGCCCTGCTCGCCTCCCGCGACCGGCACTGCGTCAACCCACGGGTGCACCGCCGGGGTGGCGGCGGCGGCGGCGGCCGGGAGGGCGGCCCGTCCGTTGACGAGGAGTGCGACCGCCTCAATCGCGAGCCTCACCCGGGCGGGTGCCACTTCCACAAGGGCGCCGCCCGCCTGGGCGGCCCGGGCGGCGCGCCGCCCGTGGCGGACCTGGAGGACCTGGCGGCCGCGGGCGCCCGCCTGCGCGGCTGCCCTTACTACTGGACGCGCTCCCTGATCGACGCGGCGGGCGCGGACCTGGTGCTCTGCCCCTACGCCTACCTGCTGGACCCGTGCGTCCGGTCCGCCCTGGGCCTAGACCTGACCGGGGCGGTCGTCATCATCGACGAGGCCCACAACGTGGAGGACGCGTGCCGTGAGGCTGGCAGCGCGGAGGTCGGCAGCGCGGAGCTGGCCGAGGCGGCGGCCGCCCTGGGGCGCGCCGCCGCAGGCGCAGTCGACCCGGAGGCCGCCGCCACATACGGTCCCCTGGCCGCCGCGGTGAACCGGGTGGTGGGCTGGCTGCGGGACACGGCGGACAGCGGCGTCCTCAAGCCCGCCGGCTTTGAGGCGTGGGAGGGCGTGTGGGCGGGCCCGGCGGCGGGCGGCGTCCTGGCGACCGCGGGCCTGGGCCCGGCCCAGGTGGCCGCCCTGGAGGAGCTCGCCCGGTCCGCCCGGGCCATGGAGGAGCGCGGGGACGGGACTGGCGGGCAACAGGCGGGCACGGGCGGCGGCGGCGGCCCCCCCGCCCCCCCGCTCCGCCCGCCCTCCCAGGACGCGGCCGCGACGGCGCGCGCGGGCGCCGCGGCTTTGGGCGTCCTTGGCCGTCTCCTGAACGCCCTGCGCATGCTGTACGATGCGGGTGGGCCGCAGGGGGCGGGCGCTGGCGAGCCGGGTGGCGTGCCGTCCTACCGGGTGGCCGTCCGCAAGTTTGTGGACCGGGACCGGGAGGGGCGGGTGGTCCCGCCCGGCGGCGGCGGCGGCCGGCGCGCCCCGGGTGGCGACCCGGCGGCCGGCGGCGCCGGCCACCCCGCCCTCACCGTCCAGCTGTGCGTGTGGGCCCTGTCCCCCGCCCCCGCCTTCGCCCAGGTCGCCGGCGCGGCCCGGTGCGTGCTGCTCGCCTCCGGCACGCTGGCCCCCATCGACGGCTTCGCCGCCGAACTGCGGACGCCGTTCCCCATCCGCCTGGAAGCGCCGCACGTCGTGGACATGGCCCGGCAGGTCTGGGCGGGCGCGTGCGGGGCCGCCCCGGGCGGCGCCCCGCTCACCGCCACCTACCGCAACGTGGACTCCTACGCCTTCCAGGACGGGGTCGGCGAGACGCTGCTGGCCGCGGTGGGCGCCATCCCGGGCGGGGTGCTCGCCTTCTTCCCCTCCTACTCCCTGCTGGGGCGCCTGGTCGGCCGGTGGCGGGCGACGGGCGCGTGGCGTGCGCTGGAGGCCGCCACCACGCCCGTCGCGGAGCCCCGGGGGTCAGGCCCCGACGCCTTTGCGACCGCCCTGGCCACGTACTACGACGCAATCCGGACGACCGGCCGGGGCCTGTTTCTGTGCGTGTGCCGGGGCAAGGCGAGCGAGGGCCTCGACTTTGCCGACGCGCGCGCGCGCGGGGTGCTGGTCTTCGGCGTCCCCTTCCCGGCCGCCCGGGACTCGCAGGTCCTCCTGAAAAAGGCGTACAACGATGCGGTGTGCGCGGCGGGCGCGGTGGCGGCCGCCCGGGCCCGGCGGGCGGCGGCGGGCGGGGCCAGGGGCGGCGGCGGGGCTGGGAGTGCGTGGGGGGGTGCCCCGACTCGGGGCACCCCCGCCGAGCTGCAACCCCCGCCCGCCCTCTCCGGCGACGCCTGGTACACCCAGCAAGCCTTCCGCGCCCTCAACCAGGCGGTCGGCCGGTGCATCCGCCACGCCAAGGACTACGGCGCCATCGTCCTGGTGGACACCCGGTTCGCGGAGGCCCGCCTGCGCGCGTCCCTGCCACGCTGGGTGCGCGGGTCGCTGGTCGCCCCCGCGGGGGGCGGGTGGGAGGGCGTCGCGGCCGCGGTCGGGCCTTTCTTCGCCCGCCTGGCGGCGGACGACTCTTTCCTGGTGCCCACCGCGGTGGGCGGGGCGGACGACTGGGCGGCGGTGGGCGGGGCGGGCGGGGAGGAGGAGGAGGGGCCGCTCCTGCCCGACGCGCCGCCGCCGGGGGCCCAGCACACGCTGGCGGCCCTGTGGCGGGGCGCCTCCTCCGCCAGGCCCCGTAAAAAGGCGGGGGGAAGGGCTCCCGCTGTCCTTCCTGCCAAGGGCAAGGCCCGGCCCATGACGCGCGCGCCGACGGGCGGCGGGACCGTGGTGGTCGGCACCAAACGGGCAAAGGGCGAGGCGGCGGCGGCGGCGGCACCGCCTCCCCCGCCCCCGCCCCCCCCACCGCCGCCGCCGCCGCCGCCGCCTGTCGCCCCCTGGCCCGTCGACCCGGCCGCCGCCGTTGCCGCCCGGTGGGGCAGCAACCCCCCCGCCCGCCGCCTGCCGACGTCTTTGGTGGACACGCAGACGGCGGGGCGGGGGGCGGCCGGCGCCTGGGGCGCCTGGGACGGTGGTGGTGCCCCTCGCCCTCCCCGCCCGCCCCTCACCGCCCTGCCCTCGCCCGCCAACGCCCCGAGCGTGCCCACCTCCGGCTCGGGCGAGATTGTCTTTGTCCGCGAGTCGCCCGCGCCGACGGCGCCGCCACCGGGCCCCTCCCAGGCCCCCTCGTCACTGGGCTGCTTTGCTGCGGCCGGCGAGGAGGTGGAGGTTGTGGAAGTGTTGGAAGTGGAAGGTCATGACCCTCCCCCTCCTCCCCCTCCCAAACGCCTCCACCACCACCACCGGTCCGTGGCGGAAGCCTTGGCGGCAGAGGTGGACGGCGGCCTGTCCACCCTGGGCACGGACGAGTGGGTGGGGCGTGAGTGATGAATGGAGTAGAGTGAAGGTTAGACACACTCTGCGCACTCTGTGCTTTCCCAAAACCATGCGCCCAGAGACGGCCGGCACGGTCGTCGGCGTGGCCGCCGGGGTGGCTGTCTCCCTGGCTGGGCTGGCCGCCTGGCGGGTGTACGCTCGGGCAGAGGCAGGGCGCAGTCGCCGCGCCCCGTTGAGCGGGCCAGGCCTTGTGAGCGCCGCGACGGCAGATGCCTCCTCTGCTCCCGCCCTCTCCTCCGCCTCTCTCACTGCCGACCCCATCATCCGGGAGCAGCTGACTCGCAACGTTCAGTTCTTTGGGTCGCGGGGCCAGGCGGGCGTGTGCGATGCGCTGGTGGTGGTCGTCGGGTTGGGGGTGAGTTTTTGATGGAAAAAAGCGAGACGGCTAGCAAAAAAAAACGCGCTCGCGCGCGCACACTCTCAACCTTCACAATCATCCTCCACACATCCATCCCTCTTTTCCCCTAGGGCGTCGGCTCGCACGCTGCCAACATGCTCCTGCGCGCCGGTGTCGGCCACCTTCGCCTCATCGACTTTGACCAGGTCACCCTGTCCTCCCTCAACCGGCACGCGACGGCGACGCGGGCGGACGTGGGCCTGCCCAAGGCGGCCGCCCTGGCGGCCAGCTTCCGGGCCATCCTGCCCGAAGCCCGGGTCGACGCCCGGGTGGCCATGTTCAGTGCGGCCAACGCGGAAGAGCTGCTGGCGGGACCTGTGGCCTACGTGGTGGACGCAATCGACAACATCGGCACCAAGGTCGACCTGCTGCGCGCGTGCGCGGCGCGCGGCCTGCGCGTGGTGTGCGCGGCGGGCGCGGGCGCCAAGGCCGACCCGACCCGGGTGCGCCTGGTCGACCTGGCGGCCACCGCCCGGGACCCGCTAGCCCGGGCGGTGCGGTACAAGCTGCGGGCGGCGGGCGGCGACCCGGGCGGCGTGGTGGCGGTCGTGTCGGACGAGGCGCCCCGGTGCGCGCTGGTGTGGGCGGGCGGGGAGGGCGGCGGCGGCGGCGCGCCAGGGGAAGCGTCCGCGGCGGCCGCGGCGGCGGCCGACCCGGAAGCTTTTCGCCCTGCCCCGGGCTTCCGGGTCCGCACCGTCCCCGTCCTGGGCCCCACCCCGGCCGCCTTTGGCCTGGCGGCGGCCGCCCTGGTGCTGTGCGACCTGGCGGGCGCGCCCTTCCACCCCTGCCCCCCGCCCGACCCGCGGGGTGCGCCCACCTACCGCGTCCTCCTTGACCGCCTGGCTGAGGCGGACGGGGAGGAGCCGGCCCTGGACCTGGACGACGTCACCGCCCTCGTCCGCAGCGTGTGGCGGTGCGCGTCGGCGTGGGATGGGTTGATGGGAGGGGGCGGCCTGCCCGCCCGGCTGCCTGGGGGGGGTGGCGGCAAGGCCCGCGGGCGGGGCGCGCCGTCGGACCTGGCCTCCCTCACCTTCATCCGCTGGGACCCGGCCCTCCCGTCCCGGCCGGACAACCTCGTCCTGCTGAGCTTTGGGGAGGCCGAGGCGTTGGGTGAGGGCGGGGGCGGGGTGGCCCTGGAGGCGAGGGTGACGGCAGGCACCGCCACCCCGGAGGAGGTGGCGTTTGTGGGGCGGGTGCGTGGCTGCCTGGCCGCGGCGGGGGTGGAGTGCGGGACGCGGGGGTGGGAATGAGGTGGGAGAGAGACGGGGTGACCTGGCGCGGGCGCGTGTGTGCAGTGTTCAGTGCAGTCTAGATGAAACAAAAATGGCGAGGTGGGAAAAGAGAGAAAAGCACCCTTTCGTCGAGCAAACGCTCTTTTCCTCCATCTCCGTCACGCATCCACCCCAGAGCCATGGGCCCTCCACCCGCTCGAGCAGACCCCATCGCCCGCATTCCTTTACTGCGCCATGACGTGGCACACGTGAGTATTCTTTTGGAGAGGAGGAAAATCGAGAGCACCGATTGACACTGTTTTTTTTGTCAATGCTTGTGCCTGTGGCCTTTGCAGCACGGCCGACCAGGGCCCGCTGCGGGCCTGCCCGGCATATGCCTGTGCAGCTCGCCATGCTAGGCGTCGCTTTCGTTGCGGCAGGGCGAGGCGCGAGGATGAAAATGGCGCGCAGTAAAAGAAGGTGCCCCCTCCCTCCCTTCCTCCTCCTCCTCATTCTACCTCCTCAACCTCCATCAACCCTAACATCGTCCCCTCGACCTCATTCCCTTCAGGAATCCCTCGACTCGCCCATCGACCGCCGGTCCGACTACTACCGGCGCCTGGCCTACGAGTCCGCGGACGGTACCGGCCGGCGAACACGGTCCGTCTCCCCCGCTGCCCCGCCTCCCCGCGGCGGGCGGCAAGCCCTGCTGACGCCGCCCAACGTGCTGACCTTTGCCCGCCTCGCCATGGTGCCCGCCTTCGTCGCCCTCTGGTTTGATGGCGGGGCGTCCGTCGGGCGCCCGCCCGCCGCCGCGGCCGTCTTTATTGCGGCGGCGGTCACGGACTGGGCGGACGGGTACCTGGCCCGGCGGGTGAGTTAAAGAATGGAGAGAGAGGGTTGAGAGGGCGTCGGGCGACCACCGCATCCAACCTCACCTCTCACTCCCACGAATTTTTCTCAGCTCAAAATCACGTCCGCTTTCGGCGCGTTCCTGGACCCGGTCGCCGACAAGATCATGGTGTCGACGGCGCTCATCCTGATGGCGGCCCTGGTGAGTTGGACAGGCTGTGTGTCGTTGTTTGCGCCTGCTTTTTTCCATCCTCTCAACCTCTCACGTTTCCTCTCCTCACCCTCTCCCTTTAGCCTCCTGCCCCGCTCACCACCTTGGATCTGGCCATTCCGGTCGCCATCATCATTTGCCGGGAGATCACCATGTCGTCCCTGCGCGAGTGGGCGGCCGCGTCGGGCGGTGGGGCGCACAAGGTGAGAAAGTGAAACTTGGGAGAGAGAAAAATTCTTTCCCAACCTCCTGCCCCCTTTCTCCCTGACCACACGCACGCTCTCTCTTTTTCCGCATTCTTTAGGCTGTGAAAGTGAATTCCCTGGGCAAGTGGAAGACGGCCCTCCAGATGGTCGCCATGAGCGCGATGCTGGTGTTCCGCCGGGCGGAGGGCTGGCTGCCCGTCCCCAAGACCGCGGCAGGCAAAGCACAGTTGATCTCGGCGCTGGCGACGGGCATGCGCGCCTCGCTCGCCCTCCTCTGGGCCGGCACCTTCCTGGCCGTCCTGTCCCTGTACTACTACATGGCCAACGTCTGGCATTTCTTCCTCTACCCGGATGGCGGTCGGCCCGGGACGGTGGGTGGTGGGGTGGCCTCACCCGCCCGGCCTGTGGCGGATGCGCCAGCTATGCCTGCCGCTGCTGTTGGGCGGGCCCGGAGTACTCGGCGAGCCGCGACGGGGCGGTGAGAGACGAGGGAGGGCGGGGTGTGTGTGGTGGGTGTGCAAGGGCAGTGCGTGGCCCTTGCAGAAATGAGGGCGATGGGCGTTGTGTGGGTTGGCAAAAACATGACTGGGTTGGGAAAAGCACTTTTTATTCGACCTCCTCCCTCTCTCTCTTCACCGCACCGCCGCCAGCAGCAAAGCTTTCGCCTCATCGCTCAGCCCACCCTCCTCCTCCCCGGTTGCCAGGGCGGCCAGGCGGGCCGCCAAGCCCGCCGCCCTGGCCCGGACCGTGCCCGCCGCGGCCACGGCGGCGGGTAGAGGGAGCAGCAGGTTGTGGCTGCCACCCCGGCCCCCACCCTCCACCATCATCACCTCCCCCGCCCGCGTCACCACCTCCGCCCCCAGCCCCGCCGCGGCCGCGCAGGCCAGGCCATAGGCGGGGACTGCCGTGGCGCCCGGGACGAGGCGGCGCAAGAACACAGGCTGGGCGAGCGGGTTGGAGCGTGGTGGTGCTTTTGCCGAGCCACCCTCTTCACCCCCACCACCCTCTTCACCCCCACCACCCTCCTCACCCCCACCCCCACCCGCCGCCGGCGCCAGCGCGCTGAGGGTCCAGCAGGCGACGCCCGTGGCCCCTGCATCCAGGTACTGTGGGTCCAGGACCTCGGAATAGTGCGTGGTCAGCAGCGTGCGCGGGGCGGCGGGCCCGCGGCGGCCCAGGGAGGCCAGGGTCGCGCACACCAGGCCCGCCCCGTCGGCCGCGAGCGTGCCGGCCGCCGCCTCATCCACCAGGACGACCGAGGCCGGGGAGGAGGACGCCAGCACGCCGGCCAGGCGGCCCAGTTCGGCGGCGAAGGCGCCGTGGCGCAGGGCCAGCGGGCCGGCCAGGAGGGGGGTCGGGGTGCTGGTTGCAGCGCCGGGCCCCCCGCACACCACGCACAGGCGGTCGGCCAGGCCGACCGTGGCCGCGGCCGCGGGCACGAACGAGCCGACGTGGGCCAGGTGGACGATCAGGCCGACCTGGCGGACGTACACGGTTTTGCCTGCCCCGTTGGGGCCGGTGATGGCGTGGACGCGCGGGGTGACGGACGGCGGGTCGGCGGAATGCTCCTCACCCTCGACCACACTACCTGCCACGCCAGCCCGGCAGTCGTTGGGGACGAAAGCGCCCGCCACGCCCACGCCATCGCTCTGCAGCAGCAGGGCTGCCTCCGCCAGGGGGTGGCGTCCACCGCGGATGTCCAGAACCGGCTCCGCCACGACCTCCGGCCGCACCCACCCGAAATCCCGGGCGGCGGACGCGAGGGCGGCCAAAGCCCCCACCTCGGCGGCCGCGCCCGCCGCGGCCTCCAGCGCCGGGCCCACCTCCTCAGCCACCGCCCGGGCCGCCGCGTCCAGGATGGCGGCCTCCATGTCCCGGATGGCGTGCAGGATGTCACCGTGGTGGGCGTCTAGGGACCGGGTGGCTGCGGTCCGGTAGAACGCGACGGGCGGGGCGGTGGATTGAAAAGGCGCGCCCCCGGCGCCGAGCCCACCCCCACCCCCAACCCCCATCGTCACAGCCGCCGACGAGGCAGCCGGGCCCGTCACGGCTACGCCCGTCCAGGCGTAGCCCACCGTCGTCTGGCATTCGTCCCCATCCGCACACACGGGCGCGTACGCCCGCTCAAAGTCGGGCAGGGCGGCCTCCAACAGGGCGGCCGGCAGGGCCCAGGCGGTCGCGGCGGGGGGCGGCGCGGCCCGCTTTTTCCGCCGCCGGTCGGCCGGCGGCGCCGCTCCCTCCTCGCCCACCACCGGCCCCTGCACCCGCAGCAGGAAGCCGATCTGGGGCAGGTACACCGCCGACCAGGTCGTCCCTGCGATGGACGGCGCCCAGGCCCGCGGGACGCGCCTTAGCTCCGCCCCGACTGCGGCGTCCAGGTCGGCGGGCAGGGCCGCATACCGGGCCCGGGCGTCGTCCAGGGACGGCATGATGCCGGGCTCGACGGGGCCAGCCTCAGAACCGGCGATCAGGGAGTCCGGATTGAAGGTGGAGGCCAGGTAGGCGCGGGCGGCCGGGATGGTGGGGCCGGCCGTGTCGTCGCCGTCGTCGTCCTCCCCTCCACAGGCCACCAGCCCGGTGCCCTCCCCTCCCGCCTCCACCGCCGCCACCAGGCGGGCCAGCGCAGGGCAGGCCTGCAAACCATTCTCTCCGTCTTCCTCACCGTCAAACAGCCCCCGCACCAGCCCCGCCGCACTGCCCAGCCCGGCCCAACTGTCCAGGCAGCGGGCGACGTGCGTGGGCGGCGCGCGCCCGCCCGACGCGACCAGCGCGCACAAGCAGGCGGCCGGGTCGCGCGCGCGGCGCAGGGCGGCTTGCAGCGCGTCCAGCGTCTCCACTGGCGCCCGCACCAGGGCACCCACGCTCGCCTGGCGTGCCCGGATGGTGGCCACCTCCCCCGCCGGCCGGGCGAGCCAAGCCCGCAGGAGGGCCCGCCCGCCCGGCCCGACCGCGCGCGGCAGGACCAGCCCCGCCACGCTCAGCCCCTCCTTGGCGCGCCCGATGCCGAGGGCGGAGGAAGGGTGGGCCTCGTCCACAAAGACCTGGAGGGCGGCCAGGGAGGCCTGGTCGACGAGCAGGGCGCCGGGCAGGGCAGCCTGGCCGATGGAGGACAGGTGGAGGAGGCCGCTGCTGTTGCTGGCCTCCACACCGCCGCCCTGTGTGCGGGTTCCCTTGAGCAGGGCCGCGACGAGCGCGCCCGCGGCGGCGGTCTGCTGGGGCGCGCTGGCCAGTCCACACCGGGTGCCCAACCAGCCAGCATGGGTGGAGGCGGAGGCCAGCGGGGCGGCGGCGGCGGCGACGCGGACGCACTCCAGCGCAAGCAGCGCGGCGGGCAGGGTGAAGAGGGCCGGGCGCTCCAGCGTCAGGGTTGGGCAAGGAGCAGCCTCCCGGCCCACATTACCGCCCGCCTTTACCATGGCGTCCACCCCCGCTCTCAGGCCGGCCAGCAGGCGGGGGTCCGAGGCGGTGGACGCGATGATGCGGGCCGGGCGCACGGTGGCGAGGAGGAGGCCGAGGGCGGGCGGCGGGGGCGAGGGCGCCCCGAAACACCCAGGTGGCGCGCCCTCGGCGGCCGCTTGGAGCAGGCGCACCTGCTTGCTCGCCCCATCATGCCAGGCCGCGCCCAGCTGGCCGCCCGCCAGGGTGACGGCCAGGGTGATGGACGGGACTGGCGGTCGGGGGTCGGGGAACCAGGTGTGCGTGGGCGGGGCATGGAAGGGGAGGTGCCCGTCCAGCCCGCCCTCGTCCTCCGCTGGCAGGAGGAAGGCCTCGTCGCCGCCGCCGCCGCCGCCGCCGCCCTCGTCCGTGCCTTTCCAGGGAGGCGGGCTGCCCTCCACACCGCCCCAAGTGCCGGGGGTGGCGTCCACGGGGCCGTGTAAGGGGGCGTGGGCAGGCGGTGGCGGGCGCGTCGAAGTCGGGGTTGGCCCGTCGCCCTCGTACTCGCCGTCGCTGGCCCAGGGGGCGGCGTGAGGGTGGGGGTGCCGAGATGGAGCATGGTCACCCCAGTGGGTGGGTGGAGGCATGGGGATGGGCGTGCGGGCGTGTGTCGCGATAAAGAGGAGAGACGGAGAGAGAAGAAAAGCTGTTGAGGTTGTGCTCCTCCTACTCCTTCTCCTTCTCCTCCTCCTCACCTTCGACTTCTTCCTCCTCCTCTCCACCGCCCGCCAGGGCCTGCAACGCGCTGACCGCCTCCTCCTCCCCCGTGATGGAGGCACTGCTGTCGTTGCTGTTGCCTTCCTCACCTCCGTCCTCGACCACCGTCGCCCGGGCCGCGGCCGCCACCACGGCCTCCACCCACCCTACCTTGTCCTCATTCGGCAGGCCCGCCCACGTCGAGCCCAGGGCCCGCTCCACGTCATTGGCCGTCCACCCCGGGTTGGCGGCCGCCAGGCGCGGGCGGTGGTGGGCGGCGAACGCGTTGTAGGCGCCCCTCCCCTTTGGGCGGGGCGGGGTGGTGGCGGCGGCGGCGAGGGGGCTGGACGGCGGCGGGCGGGCCCAGCGCGGGCGGGGTGGGGTAGACACGACAGCGGCCGCGGACGGCTGGTGGTACACGGCCCAGCGATTCACAAGGGCGGCCGCAACAACCGGGTCGGACAAGCCAAAGGCGTCCATTCCGTGGTACACGGCCCAGCGATTCACAAGGGCGGCCGCAACAACCGGGTCGGACAAGCCAAAGGCGTCCATTCCCCGGGCCGCCGCGGGTGCCCCTAGATAAATTGCAAGAGAGGCGCACGGAGCTGACGGCGTCGAGCCGGTGAAGGTTGCGGTCCCGCCGCCGCCGCCGCCGCCGTCGCCATCCCAGCGGACAGCAAATCTGGTGAGGGGAGGTGGTGCGGGTGGTGGGCCCATACCTGCCAGCACGGCCGGCGCGGCCGTGTGCTGTTGCTCGACTGTGAGGACAGCCTCTCGCCCGTGGATGGTCGCAGTCGCCCGAAAGTTAATGGGCACCGGGGCCAGGCCGACCACCGCCGCCGGCGTGGTCGCGATCGTGGGGTCACCCAGGGAGTGGATGACGGTCTTGAAGGGCGAGGACGGGATGGGGTACGGCAGAGGGAGGGAGGCTGTGTGAGAAAGGGAGAGGATGGTGGGATGGCGGGGGATGGAGATGAGCGGGGTCGAGAGGGTGTGCTGCGCGCGCGCGCAGGGAGTGGAGGGAGAGAAAGAGAGAGGCTTCCGCATGCCTATCTCCAAACCTGACTGCTGTCGGTCGCCGCCGTTGGTGGGATGTAGGTTGGCCATAATGTGGTGTGGGGTGACAGGCGGGCGAGGCAGAGAGAGCGCAAAGCGTGGTTGACGAGGTGAGCGTGGGGCGCGATGGTTGTTGAGAATGAAGCACTCACAAGTGCTTCTGTTTCTTCCTTTTCTTCGCTCTCCAACCCGCGTCTCCCTTTCCTCTCCAAATCATGCCCGCGACCATCCTCGCCTCCGCCCGCGCCTTACCCACCGCCACCACGGCCAGGGCCCGGTCCGCTGGCTCGAATGGTGAGAAAGGGTTGGGGCACGGGAGACGGAATACAAAATAAAATATTAATCGGCGCGCAGGTCTGCCGCAGTCCTCTCGTTTCTCTTCACCCGCCGCGGGGCGGGGGCGGGGGCTTTCCGGTAATGCTGCGTCAAAGATGACCAGCTCTATGTGTGTGCACAGCTGTGCCCGACCCTCTCATGGGTCACACACCCACAATGCGCGTCGATTTCGAGGCCGCCCGACGGCCCTGCCTGCGCCTGCTGTCCTGCCAAAACTCACCACTACTCTAAAACCTCATCCATACACAGCCACGCCCCTCCCTGCCCGCCTTGCCGCCGCCGCCGCCGCCGCCCTGATCACACTGGGCGGGGCGGGATCGGCCATGGCGGCCATGCGCTTGCCCCCCATCGACAATGGTGAGCAGATAGAGTAAAGAAAAGGAGGCCGAGACGACGACCTTTTGGGGTGGGCGATGGAAGAGGGTGGGCCTGAACGGTGTTTGCTCCTCTCTCTCTCTCTCTCTCTCTCCCTCTCTCTCTCCCTCGCTGTCTCTCTGTCTCTCACGCCCGTTTGCACCCTCACATCACGATGCGAGCGTGCATGGGCCAAGAAGATGCAGTGCACGTGGGTCAGAGAGAGAGAATATGAAAGCACTCCCTCCCAACCACCCACCAGGCATCCATCTCATTCCTCTCCTCCTCTTTTCCTCCTCTCATGTGTTGTGGTACAGACCCCAACCGCTGCGAGCGCGCCTTTACGGGCAACACCATCGGCCAGGCCAACGCCGTCTCCGACCGCCTCCTCGACCTGCGCGCCTGCAAGCTCCCCGGCGCCAAGCTGGACGGCAAGACGCTGTCTGGCGCGCTCATGTCTGAGGGCGTCTTTGACGGGGCCTCCCTCACGGAGGCCGTCCTCTCCAAGGCTTACGCCCGGGGCGCCTCTTTCAAGGGCGCCAACATGGCCAACTCCGTCCTGGACCGCCTGGACTGGACGGGCGCGGACTTGAGGTGAGTGTGCGGGATGGGGTTTGAGACGGGCCCCATTTCCTCTCTCTCGCTCTCTCTCTTAAAAACAGCCCGCGGGGCCCCCGCTTTATTCAACCCTCCCCGCACACCCGCGCCTGTGCTTTGCTGAGATCATCTTGTGCCCGCCTTGCCCGAGTCGTTTGATGCCCTGCAGCGAGGCGACCCACCCTTCCCCACCCTACCATTCTTTCTCTGACGGGAAGAGAGCCTTGATCTGGCCCGCTCTCTCTCTCTCTCTCACCTCTCTCTTTCTCGCCTCTCTTAACTCTCTCATCTCAGCGGCGTCAACTTCACCAACGCCGTGATCACGGGCGGCGTCGGCCTGGAGACCGTGACCTTTGACGACAAGAACATATTTGAGGACGCGCTCATCGGGAATGAGGACGCCAAAAAGCTGTGCCTCAACCCGACGCTGCGCGGGGTCCCGCGCGCCCAGGTCGGGTGCCGGGGGGGATGAACTGAACAGAGGGGAGGGTTGATGAGTGCGGGAGCAGAAGGGTGTGTGCGTGCTGTGCGTGTGTGTGTGTAAATGACTGCGACGATCTTCTGGTGTGGGCCCCTAGGATGGATGGCCCCAGGGATGACCCCAGAGAGGGTACCCCAGAGAATGTACACCAAGTCTTGCCCACGGTGTGCATAAAAACTAAAAAGAAGCGGGAGCGACCGGGAACTCCCAACGACCTCCCCGCCCTCCCACTTGCAGCGCATGCCTGCCCGCCGACCGGGGCCTGGCGGGGCCGCGGCCGGACGACCTGCCGGGCAATCCGTCGACGACCCAATGTGGGATGGGGGCGGTGACTTGCCGCCCGTCGCCATCAAACGGCGACGGGCGGCCGAGGGGCTGCAGGGCGTGGATGCGTCGTCCGCCCGCGCCGATTGGCCGAGCACCAGCGACGCCGCGCCGGGCGGCGCCTACCCTGGCGCCGACCCGGCGTCCCTGAAAGCCAGCCTAGCCTGGACCGGCAAGCCACTGGCAGGCGGGGCGGGCGCCCAATTGGGTGGCGACCGAGGCAGGCACGGTCGGTCGGGCGCGATCCCACCCTCGCCGCTCGCCGCCCTCGGCGGCGGCCTCCCGTCCACGCCGCCCTCCTCGCCGGGCGCGGGGGCGCCCGACCCGGCCGCGGAGACCGCCGCCTCCCGCGCCCGCCGCTTGCTGGCCCTGGCCTCCACCTTCCGGCGGGCGGCCACGATCGCGGCCGCGCTGGGCGGCGTCGCGGACGCGGCCGTCTGCGCCGCCCGGCGGGCGGTCGTCGCGGCCGTGCGCGCCGACCCGGGCGCGGCCGACCGGGGGTGGTGCGTCCTTGCCTACGGCGACGCCCCCTCCCTGGCCCTCCACCCGGCCCTGACCTGCCCGGGCGGGGCGCCGACGGCGCCGCCCCCGGGCGAGGAGGCGGCCGGCCTGGCGGAGGTGGCGATCCGGGCCCTGGACGCGCGGCGGGGACTTGGTGGGGGCGGCGACGCGCTCATCATGCGCGTCCGCCCGCCGCCGCCGCCGCCCGCCGCCGCCGCCGCCGCCGCCGCCGCCGCCCACCGCCGCCGCCGCCGCCTCCCCGCCACGGACGACGCCGACGCCGACGCGGACGCGGACGCGGACGCCGCGTCGACGC